>ERZ779975.264-NODE-264-length-7522-cov-2.33494_pt1 | contig 7522 bp, 10 predicted proteins | sample MGYA00511183_ERZ779975 | MGnify/ENA primary metagenome ERZ779975 (study PRJEB29588, sample SAMEA2150909) | human gut metagenome | biome: human gut; feature: human-associated habitat; material: faeces | place: Denmark | collected 2008/2010 ... | reverse complement strand
ATATGTTTATTTAGCTGATAACAAAAATACTCCATATGGAATAAAAGATAAAAATGAAGTAAAAAAATATGTATTCCAAAATATTGAATTTTTAGTAAAAAATGGTTGTAAAATAATAGTTATTGCTTGTAACACTGCAACGGCTCTTTGCATAAAAGAATTAAGAAAAAAATATCAAAATATTTGTTTTATAGGAACTGAGCCAGCAGTTAAGGTAGCAGCAGATGATAAGGAAAGAAAAAATATTTTAGTAACTGCGACAACAATAACATTAAAAGAAGAAAAGCTGAAAAATTTAATAACTAATTTACACATAAATGATATAGTTGAGTTATTACCTTTAGATAAATTAGTTGAATTTGCTGAAAATAATATACATGATGAAAGAGTAGATAAATATATACAAGAGAAATTAAGTAAATATGATTTAAACAAATTTAGTCATATTGTTTTAGGTTGTACACATTTTCCACTTTTTAAAGAAAATTTTGAGAGATTATTTCCCAATGTAAAAGTAATAGATGGAAGTAAAGGGATAATAAATAATTTAAAAAGAAAAATTAAAGATATAAATTTAGAAGATAAAAATGATAAATTATTTCTTGCGCTTACTAAAAGAGATGACAACTTTATTGATAATTTTAATAACATATCTAAGAAGAAAATAAATCAGATAATATATGTATAATAAAAAGGTTACACTAAATATTACTAGTGTAACCTTTTTTGGTTAAAAATAATTTAAAAATATTTATCATAAAAGATTTTAAAATGAAGTAGTAGTTTAATTTCTCTAATTTTTTTTTCATGCATATAACAAAAATATTACAAGGTTACAAAAAAATGACAAAAAAATTAAAAATATTTCATTAAAATGTAGAAATATTTTTTTTAACATGATATAATTAATGCAGTTCGGATTATGGGGTGAAATATATGAATGATAAGAGAATTTTAATCGTTGATGATGAAAGACCAATAGTAGATATATTAAAATTTAATTTAGAAAAAGAAGGGTTTGCTACAACAGTAGCTTATGACGGTGAACAAGCAATAAATGTTGCTTTATCTGTGAAACCAGATCTTATCCTTTTAGATTTAATGCTCCCAAAAATAGATGGATTTAATGTTTGTAAGGAAATAAGAAAACATTTAACTTGCCCTATTATAATGCTTACAGCTAAAGAGGAAGTTGTTGATAAAATAATAGGATTAGAATTAGGTGCTGATGACTATATGACAAAACCTTTTAGTATAAGAGAAGTAATTGCTAGAGTAAAAGCAAATCTTAGAAAACATGTCTTACCTGAGGATGAAGAAGAAAAGAAATCTTCAAAAAACAAAATAAAAATAAAGGATATGATAATTGATCCTGAAAGGTATATAGCAATTATTGGTGATAAGACTATTGATCTTACTATAAAGGAATTTGAGCTTTTAAAAATGCTTTCTTCTGCTCCAAATCAAGTTTTTACTAGAGAACAAATTTTAAGAGGTGTTTGGGGTTATGACTTTTATGGAGACGCAAGAACTGTGGATGTAACAGTTAGACGTTTAAGAGAAAAAATAGAAAAAAGTACAGCTGATCCACAATATGTTCAAACAAAAAGGGGAATGGGATATTACGTTTCTAATTAATTGTTTATGGGAGATGTTTTATGAAAGGTTCTATAAATTTAAACATCAAATTAATAAATATAGTATTGGTAGTTATAGTATATATAACTACTATACTTTTATGTGGGAAAGTTATTGATGTAAATAATTTATTCTCATTAAAAAATGTTTTAATTTTAATTGGGTTTATAATTATAACATTAATTTTAAATAGTATTACAATAAAAATGATAACTTTACCACTAAAAAAAATTGAAAAAAATATGAGACTTGTAGCAAGTGGTAAAGTAAGTGAACCAAGGCATTTAGATGAATATGGAAATCTTAAGGAAATAAAAGATTTTACTAATGCATATATGGACATGTTTCAAATAATACAAAAAAATAGCTTTGATCTTACAGGACAACAAAGTAAAACAGAAATAATACTTGAACACATGGCTGATGGAGTGGTTGCCTTTAATGTGTCAAGGCAAGTTATACATATAAATAAATCAGCAATGAGACTTTTAGCTTTAAGCTCTACTGATGATACATTTGAAAAAATAGTAAAGAGATTAAAAATAAATCTTGATTTTGATAAAGTAATGTACTTGCCCAATTACAAGACAATAGAAGCTAAGACGACAGTTGGAGGAAATTCATTAAATATTGTTTTTGTTCCATTCTTTAGTGATAACCTAACTCCTATGGGAGTTATAATGATGGTAAGAAATATAACAGAAAATGTAAAACTGGATAATCTTAGAAAAGAATTCGTTTCGAATGTTTCACATGAGTTAAAAACTCCTCTTACATCTATAAAAGGGTACTCTGAAACTATAATGAATGGAGATCTTACTTATGAAGAAATAAAAAGATTTTCTAAAGTTATTAATCAAGAAGCAAATAGAATGGGAAGATTAGTATCAGATTTACTTCAGTTATCAAGATTTGATTATAAAAAAGTTAGTTGGAAAAAAATGATGTTTTCTCTTGATGAATTAGCTTTAGGTGTATGTGAAAAAATGAGATTTCAAGCTGAACAAAAGAAACATAAATTGGAATGTATTGTGAGTAATAAACCAGCTCAAGTATATGCAGATAGAGATGCAATTGAACGTGTAATTATAAATATTGTAAGTAATAGTATAAAATATACACCAGATGGAGGGATTATTACTGTTTATGTTGGCTCAGTAAATTCTAATGCATATTTTAAGGTTGTTGATAATGGAATAGGAATACCAGCTAAAGACTTAGACAGAATATTTGAAAGATTTTATAGAGTAGATAAGGCAAGAAGTAGAAAAGCTGGCGGAACAGGATTAGGTCTTTCAATTGTAAAAGAGATGATTGAAGGAAATAATGGTACTATTGATATACGTAGTGAAGTTAATAAAGGAACAGAGGTAATAGTTACGTTACCAACAAAAATAGATACAAAAAAATAAAGGAGAATATTTTATGAAATATTTTGATACTCATGCACATTATAACGATAAAGCATTTGATGAAAATAGAGAAGAAATATTAAATAAATGTAAATCTGAAAATGTAGAATATATAGTAAATGTAGGAGCAAGTGTAATAGAATCATTAGAGTGTATAAAACTTGCAAATACACATGATTTCATATATTCATCTATTGGTATACATCCATATAATGCTAAAGGAGATAAAGTTCAAGATTTATATGATATGTATAAGAATGAAGATAATAAAAAAATTGTTGCAATAGGTGAAATAGGGCTTGACTATCATTTCAGCAAAGAAGACAAAGTTGAACAAATAAATTGTTTTATAGAGCAAATTGAACTTGCAAATACCCTTAAACTTCCAATATTGGTGCATACAAGGGATGCTTCTTTAGAAACTTATAAAATTTTAAAGAATGAGAAAAAAGCAGAATATGGAGTGTTACTACATTGCTTTAATCCAACGGATGACCTAGTAAGATTAGTGTTGGAGAGGGGGTATACCGTTGCATTTGGTGGAAATATTACATATAAAAGAGCAGCTAGTTTTGGAGATTATTTAAAAAAGATTCCTTTAGAACAAATTGTTGTAGAAACAGATGCACCGTATCTTCCACCTGTTCCACTTAGAGGAACTATAAATAATTCAACAAATCTAAAATATATTTGTAAAAAGCTTGCTGAATATAAAAATGTAAATGAAGAATTGATTGTGGAAAATGTGTATAACAATGCTTTAAAATTTTATAAAATCCCAGACTAAAGATATAGTCTGGGATTTATTACACTAATTAGAAATTATCATTTACCATATTGATTATTTTTGACATCACTGAAAGCTGTTTATCTGTAAAGTATATTTCTTTTGGCTCTTCAATTAAACTATTCAATGAAGCCGAAAACATACTATCTAAACTTAAATTTAGTACATTTGAAAGTACAATTAATTTTGGAACACTTGGAAGTTTAATTCCTCTTTCAATATCACCTAAGAAATTCTGTGATACATTTATTTTTTCGGCTAATTCAAATTGTGTAAGTTTAATTGCTTTCCTAGCATCTTTTATTTTCTTTCCAAAAGCTTTTTGATCTATTATTCCTGCTTCATTCTTCTTCATTTAATCACCTTAAAACCTATGTATACATGATATAACAAAACGTTGTATATTTAAACAATCAGTAAATGTTAATTAAAACACTGTTGGTGTTAGTATGTGCATAAAAATATAAAATATTATATTGTATCAGGTTGAATAGCCTAAATTTTTATGCTATAATAAAAAAAATGTCACATTTTGTTTTAATTTGTGGAGGGAAAGATATGTGGGTAAGAAAAGAGTTAAAAAAACAGGCTAAATCTGATTTAAGAAAGAATTATTGGGCTGCAATAGGTATATGTTTTATACTTGCATTTTTAGGAATACAATATGCTGATTCAGTCGGAATAATTCATCAAACATCAGATAACGTTGATAATTATACAATAATTAGAAAGGCTATAGAAGAAAAAGATGAAATTTTCTTAAAGAGTATAGATATAACAGATTATAAAGAAAGTTTAAATGATAAATTAAGTAATACTCAAAAAATTGCTGCAGATACATTGTCAGTATATACTAGCCATTTTAATTGGATTTTAAAAATATTTTCAGGAGGATTCTTCTGGCTTGCTGCTATTGTAACAATATTATTTATAATATTTATAGGATTACCAGTATCTGTTGGTTCAAAGAGATTTTTTATAAAGAATCAGAAGGAAAAAGTTAGTATATTAGAACTTTTAACTATTTTTAAAGAAAAAGGTTACTTAAATGCTGTTTTTGTAATGCTTGTTAAAGAAATATCTATCTTTTTATGGAGTATTTTATTAATAGTTCCTGGAATTATTAAAAGTTATGAATATTATATGATACCATATATTATAGCTGATAATCCAAATATAAAAAGAAAAAGAGCTTTTGAGATTAGTAAACAGATGATGAAAGGTCAAAAATGGAAAACTTTCATATTTGAACTTTCCTTTATATTATGGAATATACTTTCAAGTTTAACATTTGGTATTGTTGGAGTATTTTATGCTAATGCATATAACTCAGCAAGTTTTGCAAGGTTATATACAACATTAAAAGAAGAAGCTATAAATAGTGGAATTGTAAAAGAAGATGAACTTAATGTTTCCTCAAAGATAGAAGAGGAGGAAGAATAATATGATAAAAGATAGAATAAAAAGTACAAAAGAAAAGCTATCTAACCCACAAAATGATTATGGAAAATGGTATAAAATTACAGATTATATTTTATTCTTTTTTGTATTTTCATTCATTGGATGGATCTGGGAAGTGTGTCTTGTACTTGTCCAAACTGGTAAACTAGTGAATAGGGGAGTATTATTTGGGCCATGGCTTCCAATATATGGTAGTGGAGGAGTACTTATTTTACTATTACTTAGAAAAGTATTTAAAAAACCAGTTATCACTTTCTTTTCAATGACAGTTCTTTGTACAATTATTGAATATTTTACTAGTTGGTACTTAGAAGTAACAAGAGGAGTAAGATGGTGGGATTATAGTAATTATTTGGTGAATATAAATGGAAGAGTATGTTTAGAAGGTGCAATAGTATTTGGCATAGGTGGTTGTGCTGTGGTTTATCTTTTAGCACCAAAACTAAGTAAAATTTTCGGCAAAATATCAAATTATATTATAATTCCAATTTGTGTAGTACTAGTGTCATTATTTATAGTTGATTTAATATATTCTCATAGTCATCCAAATATGGGTGAAGGAGTTACAGTAGATAGTGCAAGTATAAAAAATATACATATTAGTAAAATAATAGATAAAAATATTAAAATGTATTGATTTTTTTAGATATTTTAAATATAATATTACATGGTTGAAAAGGAGAGAAAATATGGCTCAAGGATTAGTAGATGGAATATTAGGTATATTTGGTGGATTTGCAAGTACACCTTTGGGAAAAGAAATTATAGTTTTTGTTGTTTCTTTGCTTCCAATACTTGAATTAAGAGGAGGATTACTTGCTGCTGGAGCATTAAACTTAAGTCCTTTTATTGCCTATCCGATTGCAATTGTTGCAAATTTATTACCAATTCCTTTTATTCTTATGTTTTTAACTCCAATATTTAATTGGATGAAAAAAACAAAATTATTTAGAGGAGTAGTAGAAAAACTAGAAAAAAAAGCAGAAAAAAATAAAAGTAAATTTGAAAAGGGAGAATTTATAGCTTTAGTTCTATTTGTTGGAATTCCACTTCCTGGAACTGGTGCATGGACAGGTGCTTTAGTTGCTAGTGTACTTGGAATGAATAAAAAGAAAGCAATGCTTGCAATTACTTTAGGTGTCTTAATGGCAAGTGTTATAATGATGGCTCTTTCTTATGGATTACTTAATAACGTAATGTATCATTAAGAAAAAATCACCTTTTACATGTTGTAGGAATACAATATTGTATGAGGTGTTTTTTTTATGGAAACGTTTAAGGTTGGAGATATCGTTGCAAGAAAATCATATAATTTTGACATTATGTTTAGAGTAGTTAATATAAGAAATGAAATAGTAGATTTAGTTCGGAATTACTGTAAGAATTGTGGCTGATGCACCAATGTTTGATTTGAAACATATTAATAAAGATGAAATGGATAAAAGAATGAAAAAAATTGAAGAATCAAGACACATAAGAATGAGTAGATGTTATACTAACATAAACAAGAAATATAATGGGTATAACAATTATAATAACTATAATAGTTTTATAAGAGATCAAATAAATTCATACGATAATCCTAACATATATAAAAAAGAAGAAGTGTTGAAAAAGCCTGGAGTTATACTTCATATTGATCGGAGATTCTGAATATTCTGAAAAATGTAAAAAAAATTATAAAAGAATGGGCTTAACAGCATATGTATATAATATACCTGAAAATGAACAATATAAACAGGTATATTCATTACTGCAGCGTATAAGACCTAATATATTAATACTTACGGGACATGATGCTTTTATGAAAAAAAGAAATGATATATACAATATAGATAATTATAAAAATTCTAGGTATTATGTACAAGGTGTATTAGAAGCAAGGCGTTATGAACATAATCTTGATAATTTAGTTATATTTGCAGGCGCTTGTCAAAGCTATTATGAGGCTATAGTATCTGCAGGAGCAAATTTTGCCAGTGCACCTAAAAGAGTTCTGATTGTAGCGGAGACTATAGCGTATACTCCGGTAGATAAATATATTCCTTTAGCAAATATCTTGTCTAATACAAGAGAGGGAATAAATGGAATTGGAGGACTACAAACAAGGGGACAGCTAAGAACAGGAATGCCTGGAATGTAAATGAAAAACAATTTACTAATTACTTATACATGGAATTTAAAAATAAGCAAAAATTGAAGATGATTTTTCCATAGAAAAGGA
>ERZ779975.257-NODE-257-length-7675-cov-2.9189_pt1 | contig 7675 bp, 10 predicted proteins | sample MGYA00511183_ERZ779975 | MGnify/ENA primary metagenome ERZ779975 (study PRJEB29588, sample SAMEA2150909) | human gut metagenome | biome: human gut; feature: human-associated habitat; material: faeces | place: Denmark | collected 2008/2010 ... | reverse complement strand
AGCCCCAACAAGACCCATTTCATGGTAGAGCTTTCCCCGGCGTTCATGCAGCTTGCAGCCACAAAGGACACTGACCGCCTTTTCTCCATGCTGCCCTACAAGACCCTTGCCTTTTCCAAAATCGAGGGCAGACATGGGACGTATGCGCTGATTGACAAGGGGGAGAACCGGGACAGGAAGATAAGGAAGCCCCGCCCCTCTATCCGGGCGCAGCTTAAAGCAGACAAGGCAAAGACCGCCCCGAAAAAGGCGGCGGCAAAAACAAAAAATCACGATATGGAGGTATGAGCATGATTAGACTGACTGTTGAAGAAACAAACCTTTTGAGCATTTACAACGAGGGCGGCAAGCGGGCTTTGATTGAGAATGTCAACGCCGCGCTGCCCTACATGGACGCGGATATGCGGGAGCTTGCAAAGCGCACCCTTTCCAAAGTGGACGCTTTGACCGAAGCGGAATTTGCAGAGCTTCCCATTTACGCCGCTGATGAAGTATGAACGGGGTTAAGCGGCTGACGCCGCCCCAGAGCCGGAAAGTCAACGCCCTTGTGCGCCGGACGTGCTGCAATTATGATAACGGGAACTGTATCTTACTGGACGACGGGGACGAGTGCGTTTGTCCGCAGCTCATTTCCTATTCGCTTCTCTGCAAGTGGTTCCGGGCTGCGGTGCTTCCCGCCGACAGGCTACTCTATGCGGAGCTTTACCAGACAGGGGATAAGAAGAAATGTACCGAGTGCGGCGCGTTCTTTGCGTCAACCTCTAACAGTGTCAAATACTGCCCCGTCTGCCGGAAGCGTATCACCCGCAGACAAGCTGCCGAGCGCATGAGGAAAAGACGCACCCCTGTTACGCAGTAGGTGCGGAAAATCCCTTGATTTACAGGGCTTTCCGGGCGTGAAAATCGGATAGGCGATACTTTATACCTTTACCCCCGAAAATGGCGTTCTACTGCGTAACATTCACGAAAACAGCACCCATAAAAAGACAGGGCGCGGAAGTCATATACTGGCTTCCGCGCCCTGTTCTTTTTTTGCCTATCTGACATTTCCCTTTTCCATTTCTTCAAGCGGGAACTGCGGGAGGGCTTCTATCAGCTTCTTTGTGATGGACTGGCGCATATCTTCGTTGATTTCCTGTTTCGTGCTTCCGTCTGGCTGTCTGACCGCTACCGTCGATAGCCTGTCGATTTCGTCCTTGTAGCAATCCACGACTTTCTCCACCGCCCATTTCTCCCCGGCAACGGCGGCGCGTATGGTTTCATATTCCGGCATTTTCTGGTTTTCCATGCTCAACGCTCCTCTGCTTTTTGATAGCCCTATCATAGCACAGCGGCGGGGATTTTGCTATCCTTATCCGCGTTCTGTTTCCTTTTCCCGTTCCGGCTGTCTGTCTGCCTGTAAAATGCTGTCAATGTTCTGCTTGATAATATCATATTCCCGGACTTTCTTTTTCAATTTTCCATAGTCGGCGTAAAGGGCTTCTTTCTGCGCTTGGAGGGCTTCATACTCCGATTGCAGCGCGGCGAGGTTCGGGAGCTTCGCAATGCCCGCCGCTTTCAGCGACCTTGCGGCGGCTTCATGTAGGATAATCGCCTGTTCCTGTCCGGCGCGGTACTTCTCCCTGTTCCTTGCCTTGCGGTATGCGTCATAGACAGGCTTTGTCTTTTGATAGGTGGAAACATTCTTGATAAGCACCGCCATTTCCGCAAGCCGCTTTTCGGCGTTCTTCAATGCGTCTGCCGCCTGTCCGCTTTCCGCTGCCATTTCCTCAATCCGGCTGACTAAATCCGCGTACTGCTCAATCTTATGTTCCGTCAAGAAATTCATTGTTTTAGCTGCCTGTTGGATTTTCGCCCACTGTTCATAGCCCCGGCTCTCTTGTGCCTTGATACTACTTTCAATGTCGATAAGCAGCGACACGCCGCGCTGCTCTCTGGGAGCTTTCGCCACCTTTGTCCGTCTGCCCGCTATCCGTTCCCTTACGGCTTCCTCTGTATAGTCTGCGCCGAGGGTTTTAAGGCGGGTGAAGCGTTCCTGTCCGGGGGCGCGGCATGATACATATTTCCCCGGCTTTATCTCATAGCCCGCCGCCTGTAACCGCGTTAGCAATTCCTCAAAACTGGAAACTTGGGGGATAAGCGCGTCAACAGTGGTTTTCAGCTTGCCTTTCCAACTTGTACCCGTCTTTTCTGCCTGGTACTCCGCATAGCTCTTTCCCTTGCTGCCCTTGCCGGGGACGACAACGGACAAGCCATTTTCCCGGCACAGCTTGTCGCTCATGTTCCGTATGCCGTAATAGCTCCTTTTGTTGGAATTGTATTTATGGTGGTCTACAAAGTTCACCGCGCAAAAAATGATATGGTTATGGACGTGTCCTTTGTCAATGTGCGTCGTGAGTACATACTCATGCTGCCCCTTTGTTACCGCGTCGGCAAGCTGCTTTCCGATTTCATGGGCTTTCTGATAATCGACTTCCCCCGGCTCAAAGGACTGTATCAGATGAAAGGCTAAATTGTTCCCCTTTTGGAGTGCTTGCGACAGGGTATATTCAAACTCAATATCTGCCGTTTCATAGGAGCAACCGAAAGAGGACACAAGCATTTTCCCGTCCGTCTTGTCCGGGTTTTCGATATAGTCAAGGGCTTTGCTTAGAGTGCTTTTAATAGGCTTAATCTTTGTAACCGCCATATCTCCGCAAGCACCCCCTTTATTTCCTCTATGTCCTCTTGGTATGCGTTCCCCGTCGCGTTTACGCGGCGTGCTATCTGGTTGACGTTGACACCGATTTTCTGTATCTCTGCGGTCATAGCCTTTATATCGGCGTGGTCTATCTGAATGATATACCCGTCAATGGCAATCTTCCGCAGATACGCCGCCATGTTCCGGGTGGGTACGAGCTTCATTTTTTCCAGTATTAAATCCCGTTCCGCTTCCGTCACTCTGAATTTGATTTGCACTGTCCTTTTGCGTCCGTCCATGTGTTCGCTCCTTTCCTTTCCGTTCCGAGGGTTTGGGACACTTCCCAACAAGCAATTTTCAACCGACGCGCCGCAGCGCGGGAGGGCGAAAATACGGAAGTGGTACCCGCTTCCTATGCTTGCTACGAATGTTTTTATCCTTTAGGCTCTTATCACCTACTACGGAGAAAAAGCGATTTTGCCAAACTTACGCAAAAGAAAAACGCTGCAACCTCAAAAAAGATTACAACGCTTTCTAAATCCTGTTCAGTTTTAAGTCGGACATTCCTATTCGCCCTCTTTTTCGACTTCGGAAATCTCCTTTGCCGTTGCGGTTACAATCCGTATGCCTGTATCGCTCATACCGTCAAGAAGCGCGTCAAGCTGCCGCCGCTGCGTGTTCTTCTCCGGCGGCGTTTCTAAAAGGAATTGGTCTACGGATATATGGTAACGCTGTATCAGCTCAAAGAATATCTGTAAACTTGGGTGCTGCCCCTTGTTCTCAATGTTCGCAAGGTAGCGCGGCGAGATAAACATTTCGTCGCCTACTTTCTTGCGGCTCTCCTTGCATCCCTCACGCGCTGCCTTTATCGCTGCCCCAAAAGCCTTAAAGTCGTATCGTGGTACTGGTCTTTTTGCCATAGTTATTCACCCTATTACATTTTACTGTTCCCCTTTCTTCTTGGATATGTCTACGTAGTTCTATCAGTTAGCCAAAATAATTCATATATATATATGTTGACAACAAGCTGCTTTTGTATATAATATTATATAAAAGGGGGGGAATGTTTATGTTACATAGCATGCGTATTCGATAAGCATTGAAATCAAAAAAGATTTTTCCCATTTTCAATATGGGCTTTTTTGTCATGCTTATTTTGCGTATGCTATACAACAAAACTAACGACGTATAGACATAGTATAAAAACTATGCCTTAATTTTGTTGTAGTATTATATGTATAAATGCAGGTCAATGCTCATGTTGAGAATTGACCTGCATTTTTTTGCGCAAAAGGAGAAATATTATGCTTGAAAAATATTGGATAAAATGTCCAATTTGTAACGGAAAGACGAGGGTTCAAGTATTTTATAATACGGTATTAAGAAATTTTCCTCTTTTCTGCCCTAAATGTAAATTAACGCATATCGTTGATGTTGAAAAACTAGAAATCATAATCAAAAACTCTGAAAAACAAACTTTTTAATTTTGAAAAGGAAGGATATTTAAATGAAACACTTACCTAAAAGTACACCTACGGAAATATTGAATGACCCATACGGATTTACTTACAAAGAAATGTCGGAAGTAATTGGAGAGGATAAAGCAAGAGCCTTATATACGGAATTGTATAAACAGCCATTTCACAAAGAAAATCTATCAATATCAACAAAAAAAGTCTATAAAAGTAGCGATACTGAAAAGTATGTTTATGAATTGAAAGATAACAGGTATATTGAAACGGTTTTTATTAAACGGCGAGATGGTGGGACTGTTTGCGTAAGTACGCAAGTTGGTTGTTCTGTTGGCTGTATTTTTTGTGAGTCCGGACGCAATGGTTTTGTTCGTAATCTAACACCGTCTGAAATTGTGCAGCAGGTTGTATTGATACGTCAAAAAGTAAATCGTATCGTTTTTATGGGAATGGGAGAACCTTTATTCAATTACGACAACTTGATTGCAGCAATCCATATTCTTCGAGATAGAAATGGACTTAACTTTCCAACCGACGGCATTACCGTATCAACAGTTGGTCCAGTTAATCAATTAAAAAAATTGCGCGAAGAACATCTAAAAATTCAGTTGACAATATCTTTACATGCAGCAACACAGGCTGCGAGAAACTGTATCATTCCTCATATGCACATGTACGCTATTGAAGATGTTGTTAAGCAAGCATTGTCCTATTCTCAAAGGCATAATCGAAAAGTGGTATTTGCGTATTTGCTTTTACCAGGTATAAATGACCGTTCCTCAGATATAAGGCAACTTGCAAAATGGTTTAAGGGCAAAAATGTTATGATTAACGTGCTGCAATACAACCCGACGAGTAATTCAAAAATTAGAGCACCACAAAAACAAGAAATGGTTGCGTTCAAACATCAATTAGAGCAAACAGGACTTGAAGTTACCATGAGAGTTTCTCATGGTAGAGAGATTAAAGCAGCTTGTGGACAGTTAGCTAATACATATAATAAAGCCAAAAAACAACAGAAATAATTTAATTAAAAGAGCCAGACGCACAGACGCAGAGCCGATAATATGCAGTTTGAAATACTGCTGTTATCGGCTCTTTTTTGATTTTAATTTGTGCCCCTAATAACCATATTGGAGCAAAATCAGAACTGTTGCTTGTCGTTCTTTGATTTCCGCAGCAGCTTTGAAAAATCAAAGCCGCCGTTTCTTTTTATCTTCTAATGAAATGACGCGGTATCACTGTTGAAATCGGCGGCTAAAGGAGGTAGCCGCCATGAAGCAAAAAGCATATCGACAAAATCCGACAGTTATTGACTTATCAAAAAAAGCCCGCCCACCACCGGGGGAAACTACGCTTATATATATGAACTGTCTAATCATCTGGATACTGCTTACAATGCCTATGCGCCCGTCCGGGCTTTTCGGACGGGCGCATTTTGTACGTTCAAAAAATTTTTGAAGAAATTTCAAAAAATCTTCGGCGTTTTTGAAAAACGCCGTATTGCCCCGCGAAAAGGGGGGAAGCACCACCAACTTTCCAACGAGAAAGGAGGTGAGAATGTGGAACCTAATAGCAGGGAGTTTTACAAACAGTGTGCTTTTCAGAAGTTTTGTAATACGGTATTGCACAATGAAGCTTGCGACACCCATAGAGAACTTCGCAGACACAAGGCAAAGGAAGTGACCTTTTCCGACATGACCTTAGACGAAGCGCGGCAGCTTCATACGTTTGATGAATATTTCAAACGTGAAGCCGCCGAAACCGTCTTTGAGAAAGCCGGGAAGAAAATCACGCCAAAGCTGCTTCTTGAAGCAATCCGTACTTTGCCGGAAGAAAAGCGCAAAGCCATATTGCTGTATTACTTCGAGGGAATGAACGATACCGAGATTGCGGAGCTGTTCAACACGTCGAGAAGCACGATACAGTACAGGCGGACAAGCTCTTTTGAGAAATTAAGAAAATATCTGGAGGAAAATGCTGATGAATGGGACGAATGGTAACGAACCCGGCTACCCGGAAAATGCCCTTGTTCCTTATCCTGTCATTGTGGCAGCGACAAAGGGCGACCCGGACGCTATGAAAATGGTCTTGCAGCATTTCAGCGGTTATATAGCCCGTTTATCCATGCGAAAGTTATATGACGAGCGTGGAAATGTTTATTTTGGTATAGACAACGACATTCGGGAACGGCTGCAAGCAAAACTGATGATGGCTGTCCTCAATTTTAGAACAGAGAAATAACCGCAATCGGCGGTGGAACGTCTTTACTCCCCCTTTTCCGTTCCGCTGCTGACGCGGCAGCACAGCCATTTTGAACCTTGACAAAGAAAGCGACGCAAGAGAACGGCGACGCAGCATAAGGCAAATCGGATACGTTCCTTTTGTGCCGAGCCATGCGGTGGGTACGCCATGACCTTTTTCTTAACCGAAAAGCGAGCGAGAAATACCACACCGTAAAGTAGGGATAGCACCCTGCGGGCGATAACGCACAGAATATATAATGATACTTCCTTACAGCCATAGTCCGAGCGTTAGAAGCGTCGCAGGCAATGGGTAGGGCTTCGGCAGACCGCCGGAGGGGTGCAACTCCCATGAGGTTACGCTAATAGCCGTCCGATTAAAGCCTATGTCACAGATTGATTTTTGACCCGTTAAGAAAGGGGGACGACAAATTGAACAATAACGACGTGCCGATTTGGGAAAAGTACACGCTTACCATAGAAGAAGCAGCAAAATATTTCCGTATCGGAGAAAGCAAGCTGCGGAAACTGGCAGAAGAAAATCCCGTCCCGGACTGGGTAATGATGAACGGAAACCGTATTCAGATTAAGCGTAAGCAGTTTGAAAAAATGATTGATACGGTGGACGCAATCTGATAGTGAAATCGAGCCTTGAATGTGGTACAATGTAGTCAAGCATATCAAGGCTCTTTCCATTATGGAAAGGAGCATAACGATGTCGGAAAAAAGACGGGATAATAAAAATCGTATTCTCCGAACCGGAGAGAGCCAGAGAAAAGACGGAAGATATGCCTACAAATATATAGATACCTTTGGGAAACCGCAGTTTGTTTATTCTTGGAAGTTAGTGCCTACGGACAAAACCCCGGCAGGAAAGCGCGACGATATAGCGTTGAGGGAAAAAGAGAAAGAAATCCAAAAAGACCTTGACGACGGTATCGACCATATCGGAAAGAAAATGACGGTCTGCCAACTCTACGCAAAGCAGATACGCCACCGGGCAAATGTGCGGCATGGTACAAAGCAGGGGCGAAAACAGCTCATGCGGATTTTGCAGGAGGATAAACTTGGAGCCTGTCGGATTGAAAATGTGAAGCTCTCCGACGCAAAGGAATGGGCGTTACGCATGAAAGAAAAAGGTTACGGCTTCAAGACTATTAACAACCACAAGCGTTCCTTAAAGGCTGCCTTTTACACAGCCATACAGGACGATTGTATTCGTAAAAATCCATTTGACTTCCAGTTGAACACCGTCCTTGAAGATGATACGGAACCAAAGG
>ERZ779975.248-NODE-248-length-7840-cov-2.05356_pt1 | contig 7840 bp, 7 predicted proteins | sample MGYA00511183_ERZ779975 | MGnify/ENA primary metagenome ERZ779975 (study PRJEB29588, sample SAMEA2150909) | human gut metagenome | biome: human gut; feature: human-associated habitat; material: faeces | place: Denmark | collected 2008/2010 ... | reverse complement strand
TTTAATTATATTATTTTATGAACCTAGTATTAATAATATTTTTATATTTATAACTTTAAAAGTATGCATAGAAATTCAAATATTTTTCTTAAAAATTATTTACTTTTAATATAATATATGATAAAGTTAAATAAAATAAATATTGAGGAGTTCTAATTATGCAAGCTCTGGTAACAAAAAAACAAATTCGTAGTTATTTTTTAATCTATATTGAAGAAAATTTAGAAAGGATTGATAGAGGATCTATAAGCAAACTTATTTGCAAAGTAAACTTAGATGTTCAAGCTAGAAGCAAGTATAAATCTTTAAATGATGTTTTTAATAATATGATTACATCTTTAACAAATGTTAATAAAAATAATGTTACATTATGGGATGTAACAAATTTTTATCGTTACTATACTCAAATTAAACAACAACTATTTTGACATATTGTGTTTCCTTCTTATTTTATTTGAAATGAGAGATACCGTATTTATATGGTATCTCTTATTTTTTGTATATTTTAAATTAAATATGTACAAAATAATAAAAAATAAAATAATAGGAGTATTTATGAGTAAAAAAAATAATCAAGTTGTTTATAAAAATATTGAAATGAATTTAGAAGCTATTAAAACAAGACTATTTAGTGATTTATCTTATGACCTTGTAATACGTGAATTTAAGTTTAGATATGAAAAAAAAGATATAAAAGCATTTCTTGTTTTTTTTGATGGCATGATAAACAAAGATTTTGTAAATGAAAATATTCTATTTAAAGCAAATTCGACTTATCAAAATACAAATAGTATAAAATGTGAAAATGCATCAGATTTTTTTAAGAATTTTATTATATCAAACTATTCTTTAGAAGAGTCCTCAAGCTTTAATCAAATAATAGAAAAAATCTGTAATTCACACTGTGCTATATTTATTGATAATTACGATAAATGTTTTCTATGTGACATGATAAAATATGAACATAGAACAATTAGCAATCCAACATTTGAAAGTAGTGTTAAGGGAACTCAAGAAGCTTTTAACGAAGTTTTAAATATAAATACAGCTCTAATTAGAAAATATGTAAATGACTCTAATCTTATAATTGAAAAAATTCCAATTGGAAAACGTTCAAAAAATTCATGTGTTGTAATGTATATAAACAATTTAACTAATATGAAAATTGTAAAAAAATTAAAAAATAGAATTACAAATATTGATACAGATATTATACTTACAACAGATAATCTCTCTCAATTTATTGAAACCAATACTTTTAGTATTATTCCACAAATAATGCCAACAGAAAAACCAGATAGAGTAGCTAGCTTTTTAATGCAAGGCAGATGCGTTATACTTACAAATAATTCACCTATTGCAGGCGTTATTCCAACAACAATTATTGATTGGTTTCATTCTAGTGAAGATGGATATCTAAGAACACCATTTAATTTTATTTTAAAATTAATAAGAATTACTGCAATTATTATTTCACTTTTCTTACCTGCGTTGTATATAGCTACTGTAACATATCATATTGATATTTTGCCTACAAACATTGCTATGATGCTTGCCGCTTCAAGAGATGCTGTACCGTTTCCATTTGTTGTAGAGGTAATTTTTATGGAGATCGCATTTGAACTTTTAAGAGAAGCTGAAACAAGAGTACCAACAAAAGTAGGTCCAATTGTAAGTATAGTAGGTGGTCTTATTTTAGGTCAAATTGCTGTTGAAGCAAACATTATTTGTTCATTTACAATGATTATAGTTGGTTTTACTGGAATATGTATGTACGCCCTTCCTAACTATTATAGCTCTTATGGTCTTAGGAACATGAGATATATTTTAATAATATTATCATTTGCAAATGGATACTTAGCTCTTAGTTTTGGTGTATTTATATTTTTACTAATTCTTGCAAATTCTTACTCAATTGGAACAAGGTTACTTCCAAGCTTTTATATCGATAAAAATAGAAATGTTATACAACAAATATTTACAGAACCAGTTTGGAAAAGAGAAAATAGACCGTATTATACAAAAGCAAAAGATAAAACTTCGCAACCAAGTATATCAAGAAGGTGGTTATTTAATGAGAAAAAATAGTGATTTTAAAAATATAAGCTATGTAAATTTTGAAATGATTTCAATGATGATAACTTTGATGTCATGTGCTTTTATAAGTTACTCACCAATAAGAATCGTAGAAAAATGTGGAAGTGCATCTGTAATCGGAATAATTTTTATATGTTTAGCCGTATATATATTCTACTCAATTATACTAAAAGCTGTATTTAAAAATGAATATGATATATTTAGTATAATAAAAAAGTCATACCCACCTATATTACAAAAAATTATTGGAATTATTATATACTTTTTTATAATTTTATATATTTACCTTATAATATCAAACTTGCTATATAACCTTAAAGGCTCAATTTATACTAATTCAACTATATTTTCAATATCTATATTCTTTATTGTTGCACTATATTTACTTAGCAAAAAAGGATTTAATGCAACATTTAGAATAGTAGGCTATGTATCATTTACAATAGTACTCTATATTATTTTTCTATTTATAATGTCAATAAATAAAGTAGATATAAATAATTTCTTTCCAATTATGGGAAATGGCTTTAACGATATATTTGTAAATAACTTAATAAATACTGGTATATTTGTACCTTTATTTTTCTACCTTTTCTTTGGTGGTAAAGTTGCTCATAATAAAAAACGTAGTGTATACAAAAACTTTAATATCATAATGTTAGTATTTACATTAGTATACGCAATTTTAATATTTTGTTTTATAGGTACAATTCCTGTAGAAATTATATCATCAAGGTATACCCTACTACTTGATTTATCTTCACTCATATCTCTAACGCCACTTTCACTTAAATTAACACCAATTATGATATTTGTATTTTCACTTTTGATATTTATATCAATTTCGTTTTGTCTACTTTGTGGGTTGTATAACATACAAAGATTAAATGTAGTTAAAGATTACTCAAAATATGTACTTCCAAGTGTTATTATATTATTAATTATGTTTTTAATACCTATTCCATTATCAACTTATTACATAATTTTAGCTATATTCTACATTTTATCTATAGCAATTACATTTGCTTTTCCAATTATAACCTTAATTATATACTATATAAGGACAAAAGGGGGATGTAAAAAATTTAATAACAATAAATTAAAAGAAGATTTTGTAGAAGAGGTGGATCTAAATGAGTAATTCTAACTATGTAATTGATAAAAAAAGGAATCCATTTTTTACAATTATAAAAATAATTGTAATAGTTATAATTCTAGTGTTAATGGTTGGATTAAATAATTCAGTTGATACTAACAATTTATGTTTTGCAAATATTATTGGTCTTGATAAGTCACAAACTATACCAAATAATTTAGAAGTAACTTTTCAATTAATAACTCCAAAATTAAAAGATGGAAATTCCGTATCTACTGAAAATACATTAGTTAAAGTTATTGATGAAAATTCTCTTGATTTAGCTGTATCCGACCTTCAAGATTATATTAATTCAAGCATAGATTTTTCAAATACCAATGCAATAATTATATCTGAAGATTTGGCAAAAGAAGGAGTACAAAGATATATATCAAATATATCAAGTAATCTAAAATATAATAATAATATGTATATATTAATATGTGAAGGAAAAGCTAAAGATTTTATAAAATGTTTAGATAAAAATGATAGCATAAACTCTGTATCATATTTTGATATTTTAAAAAACGCACAAAAAAATTCTGCATCAATTAAATTCATAAATATAACAGAATTTTCTAACTTGCTTTTTACAAGTAATTCAGTACCTACGGCCCCAATATGTAAAGTAATTTCTGAAAATAGAGATAAAAATCAACAAAAAGAACAAGAATCCGATGAAAAAAATAAAGAAAATGAAAGTTCATCTAAAGATGATTCTAATAGTAGTAACTCTAATAAAAGTAATAGTTCAAATAAAGATGAATCAAAAATAGATATTGAAGTAGGTGGAATGGCAATATTTAAAGATGAAAAAATGATTGGAAAACTTTCAAGTGATGAAACTGCATACTATTTAATGCTAACTGATTATTTGGATTCATATGATACTAGTCTAGAACTAAACGAGCTTTCCGATAAATCTCAAAACAATCAATCCTCTTCCAAAAATGTTGAAATAAGTCAAACTGGAAAAGCAAAAATAAAAGTTGATACTAAAAATGATAAACCAAGAATTGATATAACTATTCCACTAAATATTATAATTTTAGATACTCCTGCTGGAGAATATAACTATCTAGATAACAACTATATTTCAGAAATCAAAAAAGAAGTTACAGAAATTTTAGATAAAAAAATGAAAGATTATATAAATAGAACTCAAAATGAACTTGATGCTGATATAAATGAATTTTATAAATATTGTAGAAAAAATTTTTTTACAGTAAAAGAATATGAATCATACAATTTTGAGGAAAAGTACAAGGATGCTAAAGTAAATGTTAAACTTAATATAAGCTTTAATGATTCAGGATTAAACATTGAAAAGTAGACCAAAAAGGTCTACTTTTCTTAATATAATTAACCTATATAAAATAAATAAATCTTCACATTATGTTTATTAGCATTATATTTTTTACAAGTTTGTTAATCTGAAATTTATAATATTAAGAAAATATATTTATTTTTTTCTTTTTATCTTCCAAATTCCATTTTTAGTTGAGCCCACTCTTTCAATAATTCCACTATCTTTCAATTTTTTAATATTATAAGAAATACCATCGCGAGTCAATCCTAAAGCCTCTGACATTTCTATTTGGGTTATACTTGGCTTAGTTTTTATTAAGTTTAAAATTTTTTCTTGTGTAGTTTCTTGTGCAGTTTCTTGTGTAGTGCTTTTTGCTGTTTCATATATAGTATTTTTTATCATTTTAAGCATAAACTCAATAAATTTGGTAGAATTCCCATCTTTATTACACTCGTCAATAATCTTATAATATTCATCTTGATTTTTCTTTATCATACTTTCTATAGGCAAATAAGTAAAAGCCTTTTCAAAATGTGATAAAATTACTGTTTGCCAAAGTCTTGCTGTTCTTCCATTACCATCAGAAAATGGATGTATAAACACGAATTCATAGTGAAATACTGAAGAAAGTATAAGTGGATTAACATTATCTTTATTTTCAATCATCCAATTAAATAAGTTATCCATTAGTTTAGGTACCAACCTATGTGGTGGAGCCACAAATATCTTAATATCTCCATCATAAACAGCTTCACCATGATTTCTAAATTTTCCAGCATCCTTTTCAATTAAAAAAGTTAATATACCATGTATCTTCTTTAAATCATCTACAGAATATGGATTTACTTCATCAATTTTTTCATAAGCCTCATAAGCATTTTTTACTTCTTGAATATCTTTTTTTTCACCAATTACCATTTTACCATTAATTACATCTTCAACTTGAAATAAAGATAATTGATTATTTTCTATTGCCAAAGAAGAATGTATCGATTTTATTCTTGTTTTTCTTCTTAATTCAGGATATCTATTTAAACCTTCAAAATAATTAAACTCACCAATTTTTTTCATTATGTCGGAAACATAATTTAACATTTTATCTGTTATCATATAAGGTGGATAATTTTCCATATTTAAAACCTACCTTTCATGTTATTATTTTCATAAATACTATTAAAAATCTACTCATAAACTTTATCATATTATTTTGCTGTAGTATTTACAATTCATGTTACATCAAATAATTCACTGATAAAATAATAATCTAAATTATTACTTACAAATGAAAATATACTTAATAAATACACTTTTATTATATTTTATATTTAATTTTTTTTCAATACTCCACAACTTATTATTTCATAATTTTAAACTTTAGAAAGCTAAATATTAATTTTAATATAAATTGTTCTAAAATATAGTTAACATATTTCTTGCAATTTCGATAAAATAACGGTATAATATTTGTATGAGAACTATAATTGTAAAAAATATAAATAAAAAAACATACTTATCTAATTATATCTTTAAAACTTTCCCAAATTTAAGTAAAGGAAAGTTTTTTAAATCCTTAAGAAATAAAGATATAAAAATTAATGAAAAAAGAGTAAATAAAGATATAATTTTAAATGATAAAGATGAAATCAAGCTATATATATCAGATAATATCCTCTTTAATCTTCCTCAAAAGTTAGATTATATTTATGATGATCAAAACATTGCAATAATATTTAAACCCCAAGGTATTTTATCTAATGATGAAACAAAAAATTCGGATGAACCAACTTTAGAAAGCTTAGTAAAAAAAGAAAATCCAAACTATATTATATGTCACCGTCTAGATAGAAATACTGCAGGCCTTGTGATATTTGCAAAAAATGATATGGCATATGCAAGTATACTATCTGGCTTTAAAAATAACAGTATAATTAAGGAATATATAGCATACGTTTCAGGTAGTAACTTTAAAAATAAAGAAGAAACATTAAACCAGTATATATCTCTAAATAAAAAAGATGGAATATCTAAAATATATGAAAAGAATAATAAAAAAAATAGCTTAAAAAGTATCACAACATCCTATGAAGTTATATATACTAATACAAAAAGAGATTACTCTATACTAAAAGTTTTTATACATAATGGAAAGACTCATCAAATACGTGCCGTTTTATCAAATATTTCTCATCCTATTATAGGGGATTCAAAATATGGTAAAAACGAGGTAAATAAAAAATTTAACAAATATAGACAGCTTCTTTTTGCTGTAAAATATAAATTTAATTTTGATAGTTCTTCTAAGCTTTCTTACTTAAATAACAAGGATATTATACTTGATAAAAGTTATTATTCAAATTATATAGGAGACAATTTATGAAAAAACTTCCAAAAGTAATTAACATATCGTATAAAGTTGATAGAATAAATGAGAAAAAAATATCAATAATAAATATGATATATATTTTTATTATATGCTCATTTCTAGGCTGGGGATTTGAAGTGATTTTTTGTTACTTTAAATTTGGTTATATAATGAATAGAGGAATGTTATATGGACCATTTTGTTCTATTTACGGAATAGGTGGAATTATTTTATACCTTCTATTTTATAACGTAAAAACAACTAAAAATAATATTGTATACATTTATAACTGCAGCAATAATACTTGGAGCTTTTGAACTTTTAAGTGGATTAATATTAAAATATGTTTTCAATACACAAATGTGGAACTACGATGGTGAATTTCTTGAAATTCTAAACTATACTACAGTTCCAATAATAATTGGATGGGGAATTCTTGGAACTATTTATTTATATTTCATTCAACCAATTTTACTTAAGATAATTTCACTAATCCCACTTTCTTTTGTAAAAAGACTTGCAATAATAATTGCATTTATATATGTTCTAGATTTTGGAATATCTACACTAAATATAAGTTTAAATCCTGAAGTGTTATATAAAATGGTTAATCCAAATATTTAAAGACGGCAATGCCGTCTTTTTCCTTGTAAATTATATATATTTTTAATTTAATACATATATAGAATAATTTAAAATAGTTGCAAATACAAGCCATAAAACATATGATATTTGTAAATAGAAAGCTAATTTACTTGATTTATAAAAATAATACATCATGACCAAAACAAGTAATAATAGTAATAATAGCCAAATAAATGCAAATAAGAAATTTTCAAATCTAAAGAAAATCATAGTCCAAAGTGCATTTACTATTAATTGTATGGCGTAAAATATTAAACCTGTTTTTTTATACTCACTATCACTTTCATATACT
>ERZ779975.238-NODE-238-length-7970-cov-1.62438_pt1 | contig 7970 bp, 4 predicted proteins | sample MGYA00511183_ERZ779975 | MGnify/ENA primary metagenome ERZ779975 (study PRJEB29588, sample SAMEA2150909) | human gut metagenome | biome: human gut; feature: human-associated habitat; material: faeces | place: Denmark | collected 2008/2010 ... | reverse complement strand
CCTCCCCCATCTTTTCACGCAAACTTACACCAGTGACACCCGTGCCGGCACGTTGACCGCCGAATGGGCCGGTAAACTGGGCTTACCTCAAGGCATCGCCGTAGCCGTAGGAGCACTCGATGCACACATGGGAGCCGTGGGAGCTTCGGTAGCACCGGGGGTACTTACACGCATCATGGGAACCTCCACCTGCGACATCATGGTGGCAGAGAAACATGAAATAGGAGACCGATGCATAGAAGGTATCTGCGGGCAAGTGGATGGTTCCGTACTTCCCGGATTCATTGGGCTGGAAGCCGGACAGTCAGCTTTCGGAGACATTTATGCATGGTTCGGGAAATTCATGTCATGGCCCTTGAAGAACATCCCCGAAGGAGAAGCTAAACAGAAAGCTCCGGACACCATGCTGATTGAATTGACCCGGGAAGCACAAGCCTTGAAACTTTCTGAAAATGACATCGTTGCCCTTGACTGGATGAACGGGCGCCGCACGCCGTATGCAGACCAGAATGTGAAAGGCATGATTGCAGGACTGACACTGGGAAGCACTGCCCCGGAGGTATTCAAAGCCCTTGTCGAAGCCACCGCATTCGGCTCCCGGCGTATTGTAGAGCACATGAAAGCACAAGGTTTGCATATTGATTCCGTCAACGGCATTGGAGGAATCAGCAAAAAGGCCCCTTTTGTCATGCAGACTTTGGCTGATGTGCTGAATATGCCTATTCGCATCGTGCGCTCACAGCAGACTTGCGCACTCGGGGCGGCTATGTTTGCAGCGGTGGCCGCGGGAGTATATCAGGACATCAGGGAAGCCATGAAGTATATGGGAGCGGATATTGAGGTGGAATATAAACCGGACACCGAAAGGGCAAGGGTTTATGAAATACTCTACAAGAAATACCTTGAACTGGCAAAAAATGCTGAATATATCAATCTATAAACCATTAATCTATTTAATCATGAAAATCAAAGCTTTTATTTTAAGCGCCTTATGTTTAGGTGCAGTGAGCGTTTATGCTCAAAACTTCAATGGACTTGACATGAATATGGGTAATCTGTCGAGATTATCTAATGCAAAAACCCGCTCCATCAGTCCTGAAAACTTTACCGGCGAAAAAGGCAAGGGTAGTATGGCCGATCCGGTAAGGGATAAAGATAAACCTAATCAAGCTAATGCGCATCATGCGGCTAAAGATTTAGGCAAAGGCTGGAAAGTAAATCCATTCATTATTGTAAAGCCCGGCGAAACAATGACAATTGCTGAAATCGAAGGCCCTGGAGCTATTCAGCAAATTTGGATGACACCAACAGGTAATTGGCGCTTTTCTATTATCAGAATGTATTGGGATGATGAGAAAGAACCATCTGTTGAATGTCCGGTAGGCGACTTCTTTTGTAGCGCATATAATGAATATGCACAACTATCTTCTTTGGCCGTTTGCGTAAATCCAGGTAGTGCTTTCAACTGCTACTGGAAAATGCCTTTCCGTAAAAAAGCACGCATCACATTGGAAAATATAAATACTGCTGAAGAAATGCGTTTGTACTACCAAATTAACTACACATTAACCGATATTCCTGAAGATGAAGCTTATTTCCATGCACAATTCCGTCGTTCTAATCCCACTAAAGGTTCATTGCACACATTGATAGATGGCGTAAAAGGCAAAGGCCAGTATGTAGGCACTTATTTGGCTTGGCGTGTGAATGATAATTGCTGGTGGGGCGAAGGCGAGATAAAATTCTACATGGACGGTGATAAAGAATATCCTACTATTTGCGGAACTGGAGCAGAAGATTATTTCTGTGGTTCATACAACTTTGAAAATCCCAAAACTCGCCAATACCAAGAGTTTACTACTCCTTATGCCGGAATGCATCAGGTCATCCGTCCAGATGGACTCTATCGTGCAGTTACTGCCTTTGGACTCTATCGCTGGCATATTTTGGACCCCATACGCTTTGATAAAGATTTGAAAGTTACAATACAGGATTTAGGTTGGCGCCATGATGGTCGTTATAACAATCAAAAATCTGATATTTCATCAACTTCTTTTTGGTATCAAACTGAACCACATGTTAAGTTTCCAATCTTGCCAAGCAAAGATGATTTAGAAATTCCAAGATGGTAAGAACAGCGTATACTTGATATATACAATCACAATGAATTTTTATTAACTATTAAATCAAAGTATTATGAGAATTTCTTTTAAAAGAAATGGTTTCATAGCATTGGCATCAATGTTATCATTAGCAGTGTATGCGGGAGACAATGTATTTCCTGCAACTGCTAAGTTGGCAAATGAATCTACTCAAGTATCTGAACACGGCATCAATACATCCAATGAGATCCAACAAGCGAGAATAATACAAGGAACTGTGTTAGAAGAAGGTACTAATGAGCCTCTTATTGGAGTGAATGTCATTGTTAAAGGAACTGCTATAGGTACTACAACTGATGTGGAAGGAAGATATTCAATAAGAATACCTTCTGATGATGCAATATTGGTATTTTCTTATATCGGTCAGAGCACAGAAGAACATCCTGTTAAAGGTCTGAAGAGTTTGGATGTTGTTATGAAGAGTGATGCTACAATGCTTTCTGAAGTTGTAGTATATACTGGCTACATGAGTCAGAGAAAGGCAGACCTGACAGGTTCCGTATCTATGGCCGATGCAAAAGATATCAAGAATACTTCTGCCAATGCCATGAAGTCTTTGCAAGGTAAGATGGCCGGTGTAAAGATTACGACCAATGGTGGTAACCCAGCCGAAAGTGTAGGTATCCAGATTCGTGGGCTATCTTCTTTATCTGGTGCTGTGACCCCTCTGATCGTATTGGATGGTATGCCGACGCAGAACCTGAATCTTCGTGATATCAACTCGGGTGATATTGAGTCCATCCAGGTCTTGAAGGATGCTGCTTCCGCTTCTATTTATGGCGCACGAGCTTCTGGCGGTGTAATCTTAATTCAGACCAAGAAAGGTAAGGTTGGCAAGACTACCATCGATTATAATGGTAGCGTTTCTGTCAGCAAGATACTGAATAAACCAGAGATGATGAACACGGAACAATTTGGTATCGCTGCTTTCCGCGCTGCTGCCTATGACGAATGGGCTTACGGATCGGCCCTACTTTTTCCAAATGGCTACGAGTATGACTATCATAGGGGTGAAAATGGTATGCTAGTGATGGACGGCATGCGGACAAAAGATTTTTTGGATAACGACCATTTGGTGAGAACTGCTGATACGGATTGGATGGATGAAATATTTCGCACTGCTTTGTTGACCAATCACCAAATCACGATTTCCAATGGCACTGAAAAGGCTAAGAGCTTATTTTCATTGGGGTACTCCAACAATCAAGGTACGCAGATACATTCCTTTTTTAAAAAATATTCTGTACGTGCCAACACAGAATACAGTCTGATTAAAGACCGTGTAAAAGTAGGCGAAAACCTAGCTATATCTTATTTGCAGTATAAAGACCAATATCAAACTTTTAATGCTATGATCATGCCGTCCATTGTTCCTGTTTACGATGTAAATGGTAACTGGGCTGGCCCAGCTGGACTTGATGATATCAATAATCCGGTTCGTATGATGACAATGGGTAAGGATAACATCAGCAACTACGTAAAAATCGTCGGTGATATCTTTATGGATGTAAATATTTGGAACGGAATCTCGGCCAGAACCCAGTTCGGGGTGGATTATGGCAACTCCTACAGCAGGGCAATAGATGGCGCCTTTGTAGAGACAGGTTTCAGAGGTAATACTAAAAATTATGTAAGTAACAATCAGTCTCACCCGTTGAGTTACGTATGGACCAATACTTTATCTTATAATCAAAGTTTGGGTAAGCACCACATTGATGCTGTGTTGGGTACTGAATTCACCCGATATGTACAGGAAGGGTTTTCTGCTAAAAGAGAAGGTCTTTATTTGGAAGATCGTGATTTCGCCCATCTTGGTGTAGCTACTGGTAGTGAAATTACCCTAGGTAGCTCGGCTGACGAATATGCTTATTTCTCACTCTTCGCTAAGGCTAATTACTCATACGCTGGCAAGTATTTACTGTCTGCTACAGTGCGTCGTGATGGTTCTTCTTTATTCGGTGCTAACAATCGCTATGCTGTATTTCCTGCATTTTCGGTCGGCTGGAGAATCAAGGATGAAGCTTTTATGGAAGAGACCGACTGGCTGTCCGATTTGAAGCTACGCCTCAGTTGGGGTGCTAACGGTAGTGTACAAGGATTACCTCGTGGTTATACAACGACTCCGTTTACTACCAGTTATTTTGATACAGCTTACCCCATTGAAGGCCAAGAAACCGGTAATCTACAATCGGGCTATAGAAGAACTTGGCTCGGCAATCCTGATTTGAAGTGGGAGACTACAAAGCAAACTAACGTTGGTATTGATTTCGGTTTTTTCAATCAACGCTTGACGGGTTCTTTCGATTATTACAACAAGAAAACTAAAGATATTCTTGTACAGACTCCATACATTGCTGCAATGGGTGAAGGTGGTGAGCCATGGATTAACGGTGCAAGTATGAACAACCAGGGTGTAGAATTTGCTTTGACTTTCAGAAGTGAACCTACTAATGATTTCCAATGGGCAATTACGGCTAACATTGGTACATACAAAACAGAGTTGACTGAACTCCCCTCCAATGTAATCAACAAATATGCAGGTGACGGTGTGCATGATTTGATTCTGGGACGCTCACCAAACACTATGTATGGTCTGGTTGCCGATGGTATCTTCCGCACACAGGAAGAAGTCGACGCTCATGCTGATCAGCCAGGCAAAGCAATCGGACGTATTCGTTATAAAGACTTGGACGGTGACGGCGTAATCAACGAAACATATGATAGAACCTGGATAGGCTGTTCTGATCCAGATTTCTTCGGTGGGCTTAACTTTGACTTCGCTTACAAAGGCTTTGACTTAAATTTGTTTTTCGAAGGATTGTTTGGTAACGACGTGAACAGTGACTGGAAAAAGGAAAGCGACATTTGGCTTTATACGAATCCGGCTTGGAAGAATCATGCTACCCGCATGTTGGGCGCTTGGTCACCCAGCAACTCAGGTTCCGATATTCCAGCCATTACAAACAATACCTCTAACAATGAGCAGCGCTTCTTTTCTATTTTTGTAGAAGATGGTTCGTACATTAAATTGAGAAATATAGAGCTGGGGTATACTTTCCCTGCTCACCTTACTGAGAAGATGTATATGAAGAATCTGCGTCTGTATGTTTCTGCTGATAATGTTTTTACGTTGAAGAAATTCTGGGGAGCTGATAAGTATACCAGTTTTGACCCTGAATGGCCTTCTTACGCTTATTTGACACCGTTTACTTTCAGCTTCGGTATTAACGTTACTTTCTAAACTAAATAAAAAGAACAAATTATGAAAAGAATATATTCTTTATCGATCGCTTTACTTTCATTATTGGGAGTTTGCAGTTGCGATTCGTACCTGAATGTCAATCCCAAGCAAGTGTTGGATGAAAATATACTTAGCAAACCTAGTGATATTGAAGGTTTTGTAACGGCTGCTTATGCTCGTATGTGCGAGATCGGTTCGTTTGAGTCTGTTTACATGTATTGGTGGTCCGGTTCCATGCGTTCGGATGACGTTTATAAAGGTGGTGGTGGCGTTGCAGATGCTATCGGTTCTTTCGGTAATATGTCACTTTTTACTAATGTGACCTCTGATACGGGTGGATTGGACGGAACTTGGTATGTATCTTATCAAGTCATTCAGAGATGTAACACAGCTATCCAGAGGATGGCAAACTTCACGGAAGAAGAACTACCGGAGAAAAACAGCTATATGGGCGAGATGCTCTTTATCCGTTCGTTTACACTGTATCGACTGAAGAAACTTTGGAAGTATGTACCCTACATTGATGAGAACGTGACAGGTACGTCCGAGGCTTTTGAAGCTGTGCCTAATCGTGAATCCGGACAGGATAATGATCTTTATTTATGGCAACGTATTCTCGACGATTTCAAGAAAGCCGAAAGCCTGCTCCCTTTGGATCAAAAAGACAAAGGTCGTGTGAGTCGCAATGCTGCTACTGCTATGATTGCCAGAACAATGCTGAATATGGCATACGAACAGGATAACCGGCATCAAGTGGTAGGCATTAATAAACAAATGCTTGAAGAGGCCTTGCCTTATATTGATAAGATTATTGCTCAGGAAGGCGACCGTGTAGGTTTGGAACCCGACTTCGCCAACAACTTCCTGTTACAATACGACAACGCTACCAAAGAATCCATTTGGGAGTTGCAGTTCTCTATCAACGACGGTCTTTCATCCGGTGGCCGAATCAACCGTGCCGAAGGTTTGAATCATCCTTATATGTGGCCCAAGGATGAAAATGGTAATGCCAAATTCCAATGCTGCGACTTCAATCATGCCAGCTACACTCTGACCAATGCCTTCAAGACGGATCAAAATGGTTTACCTCGTTTCGAAGATTATAACGACGACGACTATGGTCAGTACATCAAGAATCCTGATGGTTCGTACAATCTGGATATTGTTAACAGTGGTGCTAAAGATTACTTTGACAAATATACATGGGATCCGCGTTTCAGCCATACTATCGTAGCCCCTGGTCAACCCTGGAAGTATAACCCCGACTTGATATTCCACTCATCTGCCAGCCGTGATCCGATTACTTATAGTTTTCTGAAGCCCATCAAAGATATGCCGGATCCAGATTGTGGCTGTTTTATGTATGATGGATGGCAGTTTAACTCTATGAACAAGAAGATGATTCGTTACGATGATGTCTTGTTGTGGAAAGCTGAAATCCTGATTCAATTGGATAGAGAGATGGAAGCTCTGCCATTAATCAATCAGATTCGTTCTCGTGCAGCCAATAGTAGAATTCGCTTGATAAAAGCCGATAACCAGCCTACAATGGACTATCATGTCGCTACTTATCAACCAGGCGTAAACTGCACATGGACCAGAGACTACGCTTGGCAAGCGCTAGTGTGGGAGAATCGTTTAGAATTTGCTTGTGAAGGCCATCGTTTCTTCGATCTGCAGCGTTGGGGTACTTTGGCAGAAACTATGAATGAATACTTTGCTATCGAAAGAACTCGTTTTCCGTGGTTCAATAGTGCTCGCTTTACTGCTGGTCGTGATGAGTACTTTCCAATTTCACAACCCCAGATGGAATACGCAAAGGGTAATTATACGCAGAATCCTGGATATTGATGTCTAACTATTAAAAAGAAAATTATGAAAAAAATAGCAACCGTTTTTATAATGCTGCTGGCAGTGTTGTCACTATCCAGCTGCTATGATAGAAGTGTACTTGATGACAAAGGCTTGAACTACTTCATGCCGATAGCAGAAAATGTACAATATACTCAGGATGATGCCACAGTTACATTGACTTGGAAAATCCCTACCGAAATACCCGAAGAATTTATACGTCCTATTGCAGTGCAGATACAAGTGGTGGAAAATGATATCTATAGAGATAGGATAACCTTGGTAAATGAAGAAACATCCCATGATTTCACTATTGATCCAACAAGAAAATATCGCTATATCGTCAAGTTGGTAGGTACTTTTACCGAAGATGCTCAGGAAACTGGACGTACTTCCAAAGTTACTTCTGAGGGTGTAATTGCTAAAATAGAATAGTCTCAAAAGGAGTGTTCACAAATAGAGAGTGTGCTTTTATTGGAACAAGAATTAATTGTTGTTTTTCTGAATAGGCCCGCTCTCTATTTTTTCCAAAATAAAATACAAGCTTATGATAAAAAAAGTATTGACAATATCAGCCTTGTTGGGTACAATGACTCTCTCTGTGGCGCAGACTATACCTCAGACTAACGAAGTGTCATCTGGTGCTCTTTCAAGAAAGTTTAATGGAATATATCAAGGAGAAAATCTGAATCGGATTGCATTTCCTATTGGTGGTA
>ERZ779975.227-NODE-227-length-8350-cov-2.84304_pt1 | contig 8350 bp, 10 predicted proteins | sample MGYA00511183_ERZ779975 | MGnify/ENA primary metagenome ERZ779975 (study PRJEB29588, sample SAMEA2150909) | human gut metagenome | biome: human gut; feature: human-associated habitat; material: faeces | place: Denmark | collected 2008/2010 ... | reverse complement strand
TTATGAATATGAAAATTAGCAGAGGAGGTCTTATTATGGAAAGGCACATAGGACTATGGGATAGAGAATATGGAAATAAAACTACCGTAGCGGAGTTAATAATTGATGGTAATCATATAGAATTTTATAATCGAGATGTGCAAGGGATAAATGGTTGTGCATATATTGGTGGAGATGGTACGTGTCGCTATAAGGTTTTTACAAATGGTGCTGCCAGATATGGAAAATATAGGACACTTGATAATGCGGCGAGTTATAACATTTTATGTATTGAAGCAGAATTGTGATTTTCAAAAAGGTTTAAAAATAGAGGGAATTAAGGAGGCATCTTTTATCATACCAGAGTTGGTTGATTGGCTTGACATCTGCACTATAGATTGGGGAGCTACTGAACAAAAAGAAATGATTGCTATTGAAACTAAATTGCCCAATATTATTTTAAAAGCGGAAAATCCTAAAATTGAGATATATTTTGAGGCAGGAAATTCTTTATATAACCCCGATATTGATGATAGGATTGCTTTTGAAATAAGAAATCAACCACGAGTAAGGATAGTATATAAGGAGCCTTCAAATGTAGAGAAACTTCATAGTGATATAAGGGCTATAATGCAGTTTTTTGGTTTGATGATAGGACATATAACGGATGCTCTCGATATTCGTCTTGATATTCAAAACCAAGACTTAAAAAGTTGGCTATATATCAATGAAGATTTTTCTTACAATCTACGTACTATGCCTACAATCGACAGACCTCGTACTAAACTAAAAACGGTAGAAGAAAACATAAATAGATATTTTGAATCTTGGTATTATTTTTATTACGATGATAAATTTGAGTTGATTCGTAGAATGTATTTTGAGGGAAATAAAAGGAAAGATATTTATGCACAGGATATTCTTGTCCAGTATGTTAGAATATTAGAAGGGTATCATTTAAGAATTACAAATGAAGAGGAAATTGCAAGTACTCTGGATAAAGATATTAAGGATATGATATTTACGGATGATGGTAAGAAATTATTTGTTCCTATTTTTGAAAAAGCAGGATGGACTTTTAATTCAAAACATGCAAAGAAGGTAGCTTCGTGGATTGCGTCTGGATTTATATTGAAAACAACACTTTCTCAAAGATTAAAAGATTTGGATAGTCAACATTTTGATATAATTGCGAAAAATGCAGATGATATTGCAAGATTGGAGATAATTCCAATGCCTATTGAGCAGAAAATCCCAAAAGATTTCAATTATTTTCAAAGAATTGTAGACACCAGAAATTACTATTCACATTACAAGGCTGATGATAAAAATGTTTTGAATTTCACTCAGATGTGCAATACGATAAATGTATTAAAAGCTTTGATAATAATGATTTTATATACTCATATGGGTATGACAAATGATGAAGCCAGAAAGATTATAATATGGGATGAAGAGTTGAGTTTTCAAACCATGTGCCTTCGTAAAGAAGGTGAATTGCCAAACAAAGAATAAAGTTAATTTGTACATAGCCGAGAGGTTTTCATTTAACGAAAGCCCCTCGGCTTTTTCTATTTCTGGAGGTGATTTTATTGAATGAGAACTAACAGACCCTATGTGCAGATTGACCCCGATGTGCTTGAACGGGTACGCCAGATTGACCTGTTATCCTATCTGCGTGAATTTGAGCCGAGCAATCTCGTTAAGGTCAAAGGCACGAGCAATGTGTACTGTACCGCAGAACACGACAGCTTAAAGATTTCCAACGGCAAATGGTATTGGTGGTCGAGAGGTTTCGGCGGCTATTCTGCCCTCGATTATCTCATTAAGGTCAAGGAATATGACTTTGTGGAAGCCGTGGAAATTCTCACGGGACAGACGATGGCGGACTGGAAACCACCCCCTGCTCCCAAGAAAGATGAACCGAAAGTCCTGCTCCTGCCGCCCAAAAATAAGGATTGTAACAGAGTGATACAGTATCTTTTCAGGCGTGGTATTGACTATCAGCTCATACAGGAGTGTATCTCAGACGGCATGCTTTATGAGAGTGTCGATTATCACAATGCTGTTTTTATCGGCAAAGACGAAAGCGGAACACCGAAATATGCCGCCCTGCGAAGCACTCTCGGCAGCACTTTCAAGCAGGACGCATCGGGCAGCGACAAGCGGTATTCGTTTCGACTTCTGGCAAAGAAGCCTGCGGATACCGTGCATTTATTTGAAGCTGCTATTGATTTACTGTCCTATGCCACTTATCTGAAATGCGAAGGCAAGGACTACAAATCGGAAAGTCTGCTTTCTCTTTCGGGCGTGTATCAGCCAAAGAAAGAGATGAAGGACAGCAAAATCCCCATAGCCCTCACAACTTTTTTGAGTGCCAATCCACAAATTAAGACCATAGTTCTGCATCTGGATAATGATAAGGTAGGCAGGCTTTGTACCGCTACTTTGAAAGAACTGTTGCAGAAAGACTACAAAATCGTTGATGATCCACCGCCTGTCGGCAAGGACTTCAACGATTTTTTGTTGTCCTATCTGGGGATTACAAGACCAAAGCCTGCCCGTGAAAGGAGTGATGTCCGTTGATTGTGTAGCAGTTTTTCCTAGAAAGATACCGAAACCAAATCAAAATTTAATGCTGAAAGCGAGGAATGAACCATTGAAAAAGTATGATGTAACCCTTACCGCCCATTATCAAAAGACCATTTCCGTTTGTGCGGAGAGTGCAGAACAGGCAAAAGCAAAGACCGAAATTATCCTGTTCGATACCGACCTTATCAACTTTACTGATGATGATTTTGTCTGCGGCGAAGCCGATATTACCGAGCAGAGCGAGGACAGTCTTGATAGTGCGTGCGAGAACACACTACAGGAAAATGAGGATTGTTCGGACTGTCCGTACTTCTGCCCCGTGTGCGGTGAGTGTATGTATGAGGACGACTGCGAAGAATGAGATGTCTTACCAAGCACTGAATTTGGTTAGCCAAATTCGCTTGTTAGGGGGCAGCCCCTAATACCCCGTGAGAACAGAAAGGAGTTCAAGAATGAGTGAGTTCTTATTTTTCATTATCGGTACAATGCTTGGCGGTCTGTTCGGCGTTGTGTGTATGTGCTGCTTGCAGATAAACAGACTTTCCGAGAGAAAGGAAGAGGACAATGCGAAAAAGAAATGTGCAGATACTTTTCCGTCTGACTGAGGAGGAAGCCGAACACCTTAATGAGCTTGTGCGGAAATCGGGTCGCTCAAAAGAAGCCTTTTTAAGAGAAATGGTAAGGGGCTATCAGCTCTGCGAAAAGCCCGACCCAGAGTTCTATAAAATGATGCGTGAGCTGTCCGCCATTGGAAACCGTATCAATCAGCTTGCAGTTAAGGCAAACGCACTCGGCTTTGTGGATACCCCGATGCTCCGTGAGGAAGCAAGGAAGTGGCACGAGTTTCAGATTGATATTCGCAAAAGGTATCTGCTTCCACGCAGGTCATTGTAATGGCGGTTTGCGAGATATGGGATGTGCGTGGCAGGCTCGACCACCCAATCGACTATGCCGAAAATCCCGAAAAAACCGCCAACCCTAAATACACCGAAGCCGACCTGCAGGCGATGGTCGATGTAATGGAGTACGCTACCAATAAAGAAAAGACCGAGCAGCGTTTCTTTGTCACAGGCGTAAACTGTGACCCGACCACCGCCAGAGATGAAATGATGATTACCAAAGCGGGATGGAGCGACACGAGTGAGATTGTCTGCTATCACGGCTTCCAGAGCTTCAAGCACGGTGAGGTTACGCCAGAGCAGGCACACGAGGTCGGCGTTAAACTTGCCGAGCGAATGTGGGGCGACAGGTTTCAGGTCATTGTCGCCACCCACCTAAATACCGACTGCCTGCATAATCACTTTGTCGTGAACTCTGTTTCTTTTGCGGACGGTATGCACTACCACGACAACAAAGCAAATCTGCGGCTGCTCCGTCAGCGTTCCGATGAGCTTTGCCGTGAGTATGCCCTGTCTGTCATCGAACACCCAAGCGGCAAGAAAAAGCCCTACGCCCTTTACCAAGCCGAAAAGCAGGGGCGACCCACGAGGGATAATGTTGCCAGACAAGCGGTGGATGAAGCTATCAGCAAATCATTCACGCTGAAAGACTTTGACCGCCAGTTGGCAGAAATGGGCTACCGCATAAACTTTGACCCCAACCGCAAGTATTGGACGATTATCGGCAAGGGCTGGCAAAGACCCAAGCGGCTTTATAAGCTCGGAGAGGAATACACCAATGACAGGATTATGGAGCGTATCAGTGAAAATTCCTATGCGGTCAAATTCCAGAGCTTCTCAGAGTCACAGCCACAGGTCAAGGTCTATCGGGTCAAAGGCTCATTGAACAATGCCAAGAAAATCGGCGGCTTGCGTGGGCTGTATCTCCATTACTGCTACAAGCTCGGTATCCTTCCAAAAGGCAGAAAACAAAATTATGCACGGCTTCATTATCTTTTAAAGGACGACCTTATGAAGATGGAAGCCATCACACAGGAAACAAGGCTGCTTTGCCGCAATCACATTGATACGGCGGAGCAGCTTTGTTCATATAAAGGCTCTCTGGAAACGGAGATGTCTGCCCTGCTTCAGAAGAGAAAGGAGCTTTACTCTAAATCCCGCAGAACAAGCGGCGAAGAAAAGGAAGCAGTCAAGGCAGAGCTTTCCGATATTTCGGGGCGGCTGAAAATTATCCGAAAGGAGGTCAGACTGTGCGAGGGCATTTCCGCCCGTAGTGATACCCTCAAGGAAAAATTGCAGACGATACGGGCAGACGAACACGAACAGCAAAGAAAGGAGCTGATGAAGAATGAACACAGGCGGCGAAGCGGCAGAACAAATCGTCCGAATGAGCTTGGAGGGCTTTGAGGTCGCTGCCAAAATTACAGGTGCAGGTGCGAAGAACATCGCTATCCTGTTGTATTCCATTCTTAAAGAAGAAAAGAAAACCAAAGGCAAAGCAAGGCTGACAAGTATGCTCCGTTCTGGTAAGGAACTGAAAGTCTTTACCGTCAAAAGCGGCGACTTGAAAAAGTTCACTCAGGAAGCGAAAAAATACGGTGTGCTTTACTGCGTCCTCACGGACAGGAAAAACAAAGACCCCAATGCAGAGGTCGATGTCATCGCCCGTGCCGAAGACGCATCGAAAATCAGTCGTATCGTGGAACGCTTTAATCTTGCTTCGGTGGATACCGCTTCTATTGTGACGGAAGCCGAGAAATCTAAAGATGCAAAGGACGGTCAGCCAGAGCCAGATATTGGTGTGCAGGAAAAGGCGGAGAAAGATAAGCTGCTTGACGAGCTTATGGGCAAGCCTGTCCAGAAGGAGGAAAACGCACCAAACCCCTCGGTGGCAAAGACAGAAAAATCCCCTCAGTCCGAGCCTACCTCAGAGCAGCCAAAGAAATCCGCAGAGGGGGCTACTATGACTAAGGAGAAACCTTCTGTCAGAGAGGAACTGCGGAAAATCAAGGAGAGCCGCAAGGAGCAGGAAGCAGAGATTAACACTTCCGTCCTGGACAAAAGCGGAGCTTCCGACAGGGCGAAAAGTGTTAACGGGAAAACGGAGCATAAACAGCCCCAGAGAAAGAAAAAGAAACCAAAATCCAAAGAAACGAGGTAAACAGCTATGAGTATTTACGATGTATTCAGCGGCGGCAACAGACCTTTTGATAAAGAGGAATGGGCTGCCGCAAAGCAGGCACAGCGGAAAGAAGCCTATGAGCTGATTGACAATACCTGCTCTGAAATGATGGCAAGCGGCGACAGCTTCCGTCAGTATCTTAATGTGCAGGGTCGCTTTGACCGCTACTCCGTGGCTAACGCTATTCTGGTGTCAGCACAGATGCCCGAAGCAACGCAGCTTAAAGAGTACAGCAAATGGAAAGCGAACCGTGTCTATGTGAACAAGGACGCACAGAAAATTATTATCCTTGAGCCGAGCAAGGAATACACCCGTGAGAACGGAACAAAGGGCGTCTCCTACAATGCCAAAGTGGTTTATGACATTTCTGAAACCTCGGCAAAGGACAGGCGGCAGGAACAGGAGCCGAAATCCATGCGTGAGCTTGTGTCGGCTCTGATTGATGCAAGCCCTGTACCCTGTGTACCCGTCGGTGAGCTTGAACTGCCTGCCTATTATGACAGCTCTCAGCAGACCATTTTTGTTAAGAAGGGGCTTTCCGAGGAAGTGCTGTTCGTGAGTATGGCAAAAGAAGTGTCGGCGGCGGTCTATGACTTTAAGTACAACGAGAGCCGTGATGCTTCCGACTTCAAATCTTTCTGCGTTGCCTATATGGTAAGCTCTCATTACGGCGTGGATACCAAAGGTTTTGACTTTTCCAGACTTCCCAGAGAGTATGCGGAAATGGATACGCAGGCATTCAAGGGAGAGCTTGGCACGATGCGTGATGTTCTGGGCGAAATCCAGAGCGATATGTATAAGAGTATGGAAAAGAACAAGCCTGCAAAGAGCAAAGAGCAGGAACGCTAATCGGAGGTGAAGACTATGAGAGAGGAACGATACCATATCGCACTTGATAAGTACGATAAGAATATCGTCATCAATGCCTTAAACACCCTGCGTACACGGCAGTTACAGGAGGAACGCCCCACCGAGCCTGTTGACGAGCTGATAAGCAAGGTGGCACACGCTCCGACAAAAAAGGTTAAGGTCGTGCATTGCAGGTGCAATGAGGAACGATGACCAGAAAACGAGCCTAATCCTTTCTGTCTGCGGCATACTTCCTGTCGTATGGCTTGCCCTGCTGACAGCACCCTATGTCAGCGGCGGTCTTGTAGAGATTATCCGAGGTCTGCCTGTGGCGATGGGCAATCCGTTTGAAATAATGGTATGTGAGGACAGCGTAAAGACTGTCCTTATTTTTTTACTTGCCTACGCTATGGGCATCGGCGTTTATTTCTCTACACGCAGGAATTACCGCAGGCGTGAGGAACACGGCTCTGCGAAATGGGGCAACGCAGGTGCTTTGAATAAGAAGTACCGAGATAAAGACCCGTCAGCTAATAAGCTCTTGACCCAGAATGTCCGTATTGGGTTGGACGGGAAAAAGCACCGCAGGAATCTGAACATTTTAGTATGCGGTGGCTCTGGTGCGGGTAAAACAAGGTTTTTCTGCAAGCCAAATGCTATGCAGTGCAACACATCTTTTGTAATACTCGACCCAAAGGGCGAAATCGTCCGTGACATCGGCGGTCTGTTGGAAAACAAAGGCTATGAGGTGCGTGTGCTTGACCTTATCAATATGCACCGCAGCCATTGTTACAATCCCTTTGTCTATCTGCGGAACGATAACGATGTTCAGAGGTTGGTAACAAACTTGTTTAAGGCGACCACGCCGAAAGGCTCACAGTCGCAAGACCCGTTCTGGGATACGGCGGCGAGTATGCTGCTTCTGGCTCTGGTGTTCTATCTGAAATATGAGGCACCGCCAGACGAGCAGAATTTCCCGATGGTTATGGAGCTGCTCCGTGCAGGCGAAGTCCGAGAGGACGATGACAGCTATGTAAGCCCTCTGGACGAGCTGTTTGACCGTCTGGAAATGGTAAACCCAGAGCATATCGCCCTAAAGTATTACAGGGATTACCACAGTGGTAGTGCAAAGACCTTAAAGAGTATCCAGATAACCCTTGCCGCAAGGCTTGAAAAATTCAATCTGGAGAGCCTTGCAGGGCTTACCGCCACCGATGAGCTTGACCTGCCAAGTCTGGGAGAAAAGAAGGTCGCTCTGTTCGCTCTGATACCAGACAACGACACGAGCTTTAACTTCCTTGTCAGTATCCTTTATACCCAGCTCTTTCAACAGCTTTTTTATCTGGCAGACCACAAGTACGGCGGAAGCCTGCCTGTGCATTGCCATTTCATAATGGACGAATTTGCGAATGTTTCATTGCCTGATGACTTTGATAAAATCCTGTCAGTTATGCGTTCCAGAGGGGTATCGGTATCCATTATCCTGCAAAATCTGGCACAGCTCAAAGCCCTTTTTGAAAAGCAATGGGAAAGCATTGTTGGCAACTGCGATGAGTTTTTGTATCTGGGTGGCAACGAGCAAAGCACCCACAAATATGTGTCAGAGCTTTTGGGCAAGGAAACCATTGATACCAACACCTACGGGAAAAGCTCTGGGCGGAGTGGTAACTATTCAACAAATTATCAGATTTCGGGGCGTGAGCTGATGACCCCAGACGAAGTGCGTATGCTTGATAACCGTTACGCACTTCTTTTTGTGCGTGGAGAACGCCCCGTTATGGACTTCAAGTATGACATCTTGAAGCACCCGAATGTGAAGCTGACGGCTGACGGAGGGCAACCACCGTAT
>ERZ779975.226-NODE-226-length-8366-cov-1.76092_pt1 | contig 8366 bp, 7 predicted proteins | sample MGYA00511183_ERZ779975 | MGnify/ENA primary metagenome ERZ779975 (study PRJEB29588, sample SAMEA2150909) | human gut metagenome | biome: human gut; feature: human-associated habitat; material: faeces | place: Denmark | collected 2008/2010 ... | reverse complement strand
CCTGCCGGAAGAAGCATTCCTGTTGGTGCTATTCTGCTTGATCTGTTTTTCGTTTCCTGTACCAATGAGATACGGCATCCATCCGATGTCGCTACTCTTATAAGGTTTGACAATGCTATGTATTCCTTATCGGTTACATCTTCCGATGCTGATATTCTTGCAGCTACGATACCTTTTAACGCTTCATCCTTTGAAGCGTTTTTGGTGGAGAAATACCCACCTATCTGTTGTTTATCATTGTTCTCCATATCCTTTCAAGTAAGATTGTTTTACACTTTCGGCAAACTCGTTCAGCTTTACATAATCCGGGTCAAGTTTGTTTAAAATACCTTTTCTGAGAGCCGCTTCTTCCTCTCCGTTTGGAAATTCATCCTTTATGGCGGCATCTACCGTTTTGTCGTATGATACAGGGTTCTTTACACGCTGTACATCGGCTTTCCACTTTTTGACGAACTTTTCCTGTACAATATTTCCCATATCGTCCGTTTCGGGTTCGTCAACTTGTTCAATGTTTAAATGAACATTGCTATATCCAGTGCCTAAATCAAAGATAAAGGCAGGCTTCTCGTCAAAAATCAAACCTCTTTCCATATTTTAAACATCTAATGTTCCATCAAAATAATAACCCCTATTGAATTTTATGACAACATCCTCCAATGGTAAAAGGCTTTTGTCTACTTGGGAAAGAAATGTTCCTAACGCTTCGTATCCGCCTTTCATAAAGCATTTTTCTCCTTTGAACATTATCTGCATCCTTACCCATGTGCTATTGTCCTTCTTTGTAGATGGTCTTACATCGAAATCAAGAATGTCTATATGTTCATCGACAAGTTTGTCTATCTTCACATCTTTTCCGTCAAACTTTCTTGACACTCTTATATTCAAGTCACTAATCTTTGTCATGTGGCTATTATTATTAACTAAAACTTTATTAATTAAGTTTTTAGAATCACAGTGCATCAACATACCCATATAACTCGTAATTGATTTTGGGTTATTACGTTTTGACGCAAAGTTTTTCTTTATTCTCTTTCTTATTTTGGTATGACCGGGAGTAAAGACAAATCCACCGAAATCTATCCCTTCTGAAACGGGGAATATTCTGTAATTTTTCTTCATCTCCAGCTTTTTTTCATACCACAGGTAATTTCTTATCCTCCACAGCCATTCATGCAACTGTTTCTTGTCGTGGGATAATATCACCATATCATCGGCAAATCTGAAATAATGTTTTACTTTGAACTGCTCCTTTATAACATGATCCAAAGACCTTAATACCAAATGGCTTCCTATCTGAGCGTCAGGATTGCCAATAGCCAGACCTTTGTTGCTGTAATTAAGCGTATTCATAAGCCATAACGCATCCCTGTCTTTCAAGTCTTTGCTATATGCCTTCTTGTAAACGCTGTGTCTTACGGACGGATAAAACTTCTTAATATCCATTTTCAAAACGTATATTTTTCCGTTTTTGTCCATTTCAAGCAATGTCCGTTTCATCTTTCTCACAAGGGAGTGCTTTTTAACCTTACTTGTAATACCCCTTTTGGGCAGACAGTTATATGAATCAAGTGTAAGGCTTTTTGTCCATCTGTCCATCATGGGTATCAAAAGGCTGTGCTGGACAATCCTGTCCGGGTAAAACGGGAGTTTGTGTATCTCCCTTACCTTTCCTGCATCAGTCACTTTCTCTATCACCTCATACTTGCTTACATGGTATGATTTGTCTTTGAGCATCTGATAAACATTCTGATGATATTCATCCTTATGTTTCTCATAATCCCTCACACCCCTGTGATTCCTCTTTCCTTTCTTTGCCTTTTCAGCAGCAGATATAATATTATCTACACTGCCTATCGTTTCAAAAATATTATTCAATCTTTTCATCTTACGTGCTTTTCTTTGTCCGTTAAGCCAAAGATAACTAACTTTCCATATACCTACAACTGTAAATGTACTAATAAGTTCCCATCCTCAAACAATGGGTTGTCTTGACATTTTTCATCTTCCTGACGAGGCTTCTGTATAGCAGTAATTTTTTTAGCACGTTAGCTGCCACCGATGTTCGTGTTCGCGTTCGAAGGATCATGGTTCAAATTACCATTCCGCAGAGAACAATTGCCGTTGTTCGACTTACCACCAAAGTAAACACCACCATTCTACAGACCGCCTTTTTTCAACTAACCGCCTTTGACAGACTTATTTAACTTTGCTGACGCATTTGGTTAGATTTTTAATTATGCAAACTTAAACATTATTAATATATTTTGCAAGTTTTGGGAGGGGGATTTTTCACTTCGTGAAAAATTAGGGTTGGGTTATTGTACAACGAAAGCCGCCACCGATGTACGCGTACGCGTGCGAAGGAGCAGGGTTCAAATTACCATACCGCAGAGAACAATTGCCGTCGTTCGACCTACCACCAAAAGAAACACCACGCCTTCCAATCTTACCCGTACCTGCATTTCCTGTAACCCAGTTGTAATGGCATTCCCCCGTGTGAAGATTGCTTCCCTTGACCTCTCCAATAAGAGAGTTCTTAAAGTTCTTCGTTATGTATCCTTCACCTCTAGCCATAGAACCGACAAAATCATACGTATTCTCAAAACCGTAAGATTCCCCAGGATTCTTTTCTGTGGCTACATTGTCCGTAGTCAGATTGTTCACGTCATAGGTCTGATAGATGTCTATGGATGTGGAATCGTGCATGACACAATCTATCCCACTGTACCACATCCATATATCTCCCCACCCGGCAATACGTCCGCGAATGATAGGCTGTGTGAAGCATATCTCTATTTCACGGTCTGTCACTGCCGCATTGTCAGGAATACTCCATCCGCTGGTTACAGTTGCATTGACAAACTTGGCTACGATACCCGACATCTCCCCGTCAGCCAATCCGTTATGACCTTGGAAGTTGTAATATTTGTATTTTGTGCTTTCATATTCAAACTCGGTGTCGGGAGCGACATTGTGTTCCTTTGCGTATGACATGGCAAGCTGTGCTTCAAACATCTTCATGCAAGGATGGTAGTCGTTTATTAATACGGAGAAATCATAAGACGTTCCTGTTTCTGACGCTCTAAATCCTTTCCCGTTCATATTGTAATACACATAGGTCTGACCGTCCGCCTTCTTGAATCTGATTCCTGTCATTTTTCCCCAGCTTGACGCATCGGGGGCTGAATCGTTGGATGATATTCCTTTTCCGCAAACAGACTGTGCGTGCAGGTCTTTTGTCCTGAACTTAATGAACAGAAGCGTGCACCATACTTCAAGGTCAAGGGCGAACGCATTGGCGTAAGGATAGTTCTTCGTGATGTCCTGGTTCTTTGCCCTAGCGTATTTCTCGTAATCAAAACGTGATACACCTGCCGTAGGCCATCCATTTCCTTCCATTATGTTCACGCCTAGATTTCCTGCTGATGTTGTTCCTTGTACCGTTTTATCAAGGATAGATCTCTGCTTTCCTTCCTTTATTATAGAATAACCGATACTCATTCCGAACGGTTTTATCTCTATGGCCGTATCACCACCGTATGTAAATGGAGCGTCACTGACGAGCCTTCTTTCGTATGTATCATCCGTTCCTCCGTTGATTATCCAGAAAGGCTTGGTGTTTACAAGCATGATGTCGCTTCCATCATCTGTTACATCAGTTCCGTCAATAACAATATTTGACGGACTACCGTCAGCCATTTTGAAGAAATTGGTCTGGTCAAGAAATCCGACTACCTTACCGTCCTTTACCTTTGCCACACGGAACGAGTTGAGGATAGGATGGGATTGTTTGAACTCTTCCTTCCCTATCCATGTCTGAAATACTGGGTCTGACTGTCCTCTTCTCATCTCCACTCCATATATGTTCCCCTGCTGCATCTTTATCTGTTCGAGAAGGGTTTTGTAGTCATTGGTAAAGTCGTTTGTGGATAACGCCTTGCCGTCCACCTTGTCCTCTTTCTTGTCAAGGGCTGCTTTCTGCGCGGTGGATACGGGCTTTTCGGCATCGGACGTATTGTCCACATTTGACAGACCTATATTGTCTTTCGTTATATTGACATTGCCCGTCCTGTAAGACTGTTCGGCATTACCTTTCACGCCTATGACGGTATTCTTCTGTGCGCCTTTCTCTATCCCGTCAAGTTTATCTTTCAACTGGGTAGTAAAGTTATTGTCGGTATGCACATAATTTTCGTCCTTTACCATACCCTGTCTTATCTTGGACACCGTGACGGATTTGTTCTCTTTAGGGTCCCCTGTCACGCATGGTATCATCTCTTCTCCCGTAGCGGTTTCAACGGGAGGCATCTGTGAAATTTTAAGATTATCTTCCATTATATCATTCCGTTAATATTAAACCATCGTTTTCAAGCAATATGCTGTATCCCTTTTCAGTGATTACGGTATTCCGAAGAACCTCTAGCGTTATCCTTGAATCAGCAAGCTTCCATGAATTGTCAGAAAACGGCATATACCCGTCTTTCTTTACAGACAGCGACATCGTGCCATTTGCCATACCCCGTACTTTCACTGTACCGTCAGACAACGTTTTGTACTGTACACCTCCCACCGTGACCGTTGCATCCTGTATGGGTGAGCCTGATACGTCCACCACCGTTATCGTTACGATAGCCTTCGGTATATAGTAGTCAATCAAATCCTGCTCGGTGAATCCGTCATTCTGTTTGGTAGGGACGGAATCGAACCCAAAGGAGTTGTAGAAAGCTGAACTAATCCATCCGCTATTATGGTCAGTATTGCTAAAGAATATAGGAGTTTTAGTTTTATCACCTGTCACATCATTGTTTACTATGGTGATTATTTGCTTTTTGTTTAACAAAGCGGAAACTATTGTAGATTCATTCAGTGTTCCATCAATATAGGTCTTGCCGTTTGAGTTCCTACTATTATAAGCAATACTACCTTTGTCATTGAATACGGCAAACAGCCAAGGTTCAGTAGTATTCAGTCTTTGGTCATAGATAAACTTTCCATCAACAAACGGATTAATAGTAGTAAACAACACCTTAACGCCATGCTGTAAGTTCTGTATTTGCCCATAATCATCTACCCCATCAGTTACTAGGGCGTTGGGATATCTAGGTATAAACTCTATTGTTACATCCATATCTCCTGCACTTCCTGTAACTCCTATGGCGTTATATAATGAAGTGCTTCCTTCGGGATAAGTCAATGTGACTTCATGTTCTCCATTGTCAAAAGTATAAAATCCGCCATTTCTGTTTACCAAACTAACTTGTCTGCCATCAGAAAGACCTGTAACCTTAAACTTATGCGTTGGGTTAGAGTTTGCCGGAACTATGTTTACCATGTCATCCGTAGTGGATAGTTTTTTAGTAATATGAATAATTCTGTTATCTGTAACAGTAACATTTGCTCTATCGGGTAGAATATTAGTGCTAGCAATATCATATCCACCCACACCGCTCATTGCAGCGAACAGGAAATTGTTAAGTTTCAGCGGTCTGTTGTTTCCGCTATGGTCTTTGCAGTATGGATTGGCTTTTAGTATCTCGTTTGTGGGAACGGATTGTTTTGTAGGTATTTCTTCTACCACAATATTGCAATCCGCATCATTTACATTATCACCTGCCAAATAAAATCCAGGATAAGATACGTTTGTTGTGCTACTGTTCCTGTATTCAGGTATGTCATATTCTCCATCAGACGTTATCTGAATATTATCATATCCAACCCTTCCTTTAATAGTGAAACCTGTTGGCAATCCTGTTACACGTATTTTATAAGATTCTACATATTGTAACGGTTTTACAATTATTTGCCAAAATGCAATATTATTGTTATTTGTAGGTGTATGGGTTATTATACACTTATTTATAGCATTATCATAAGTTAATTTTCCACCACCATTAACAAAAGAATTTGCATAGGTAACACCAGGAATATATGTATCCACAGGCTTTGACATATCATACCAAAACACCATGTGTTCTTTCACCCATTTTTCTATCACCTTGCTTATGTCGGTTTTCGCCTTTCCTGCCGACTTGACAAGTCCAAGTTTTCCTATGTTAAAAAGCCCTATCTTTCTCATATTTCTCTCATTTTATTCCACTCATCAGATAAAAGCAGCTTCTCAAACTCTCTTGTGTCCGTGTCGTATGTATCGTAAGGGAAAGGGTGCTCCGTTTCGTCATCCGGCAACGTCATAGGCATCACTTCCATAACCTTTTCGGTATGGATCATATAATACAGCCCGTCTGTCGATTGTCTGAAAACGGACAGGTCATCTTCCGAAAACATAATCTCGGCATCTATTTTTGGTACGATGGAAAACTGCATATTATGAATTTTATCTATTATCGCAAAGATAATTAAAAAATAGTTAAACGTATTGGTTGCATACGGTTTTATGTCGTATATTTGCTGAAAATTTAAAAAAAACATATCTATGAACCCGATAGTTAGTCATATTTTTGCATTTCTGTGCGGATGCTCGTTTGTTATACTTGGAGCAATTTATATTGGAACGAAAGGAGATTGAATGGAATAATAGACGGGGTGCTAAATGAATTGTGCGATGGAATGTGTGTAGAGTGTGATAAGTGCTTTATTAATCGTGGGAAATTAACGTATATTAACTCCCCCTTACTGATAAACGGTAAGGGGGAGGATTGTGGTTATAAACTAGGACCCATAGAAAGAAGCAATGTACTATCTTTATTGGTCGGGAGCCACCATGAATATGGAGCTGCCTATGTAACTTGCACTATTAAGACTTACCCACAATTTGGCGTTCTTAGCCTGAACCAATTGTGACGAAACCGATACTGTTATCTCCATTTCCTTGGTAGTGCCAGCAGGAACATCAAAATTGGATATACTGCCATATTGTTCTCCCATTACCAATGGGTCTTTGAAATCCTTATTTGTAAAACGTATCCGCCAAGCATTGTTCTTGAAAGTGATTGTACCTGACGAACTGTTTCTTACTCTTATAGTAACCGTAGTATTTCCAGCTATTGATGGAAGTAGTCCGGCAAGCACGGTAATGCTTACATAAGAAGAAATAATCTCTATTGACTTACTTGATAACAAAGGTATTGAATAGCAGTCATTGGCTACATCAGAAGCGTCCTGCTCAAGAATTGCCGTACAGAGAAAAGGGTAAACATCCCAAGTTCCCGTAGGCATACCATAAGTTATCATTTCCGCCATAGCATACCCACTTCCTATTTTATTTTTTGCTGTAACTCTTCTACCCTGATTTCCACTACGTTGTTTCGCATATATTCCGAAATAGCAATCCTTTACGGTTGGAATATCCCCTATGTTAAGCTCATCCAGCAATTGGGAACCTTCTGAGGGCATCATAATGGTACATGAAGCAGTGAAAGAGCTACTTGTGAATTGGTTTGTAGCCTGAGTGGGAACAAGAAAATTGCCAATTGGTGCTCTGGCTTTATGATTGTACCCGTTAAAGTCGGTAAGGCGAAATGGAAACTTACCACCTGTCGGTGGGGCGTATTCCCATCCGTTCATACTTCCATTTGCCCAATTAACGGAATCCATATAACTTGAAATTCTTTTAGGCATCATACCACAGTTCCCATCCCATCCTTGCCACCACTTTTCATTCTCACCCGGTGCAAGGCTTTCGTAACGTACAGGCTTGTACCGTGCCCACGGGTTTATTTTCCCGTGGGTATTTGCACAAGCATATCCTAAATCGTAAGCCCCATTCACACTGCCTATACCAAGAGTGGCGTAAACGTCACCATCCAAGTTTATTGGGGCTGTAATCTTTCCATTAGAATGACCCATAATATTTTTATTTATTAATTGTTAATACCTAATCTCTTTTCCAATTCTTTCACTCTTTTCTTTAATCTTGTAACCTCATCATCAACTTCCTGCAAACCTTTCCATACAACGGGGATAAGTCTTTCATAGTCTATGGTATAATAGTCATTGAATATATCCTTTACCCACTGGGTGTAACCTCCGGAAAGCAAATCCTGTGCGATAAGACCGTAATTCCAGTTATCATGGTTGAATACTTCGGAATTTTCCTTGGCAATAGCGTTCCAATGATATTTCACACTCCGGAATTTACGGATAATACCCATAGCATCATAACCCTGAATATCGGTTTTCAGCCTTATATCGGAAGAGGATGCCTTGGCAGTAATTGCTCCAGTGGCTATGATATTTCCATTAGATTTTATAGAACCATTCACCGTCAATTTATATCCCGTGTCACCGCCATCTGGATTTTGCCCAATATATACTTGCCCACCCCTTGGTTGGAGCGATAAGTTACATCTTGATTGATACTGCGTAGGATAACTATGAGATTGTCCGTCTGTCGCATTAATAGAAGT
>ERZ779975.225-NODE-225-length-8398-cov-2.15918_pt1 | contig 8398 bp, 4 predicted proteins | sample MGYA00511183_ERZ779975 | MGnify/ENA primary metagenome ERZ779975 (study PRJEB29588, sample SAMEA2150909) | human gut metagenome | biome: human gut; feature: human-associated habitat; material: faeces | place: Denmark | collected 2008/2010 ... | reverse complement strand
CTGTGCATAGTCGGACATCCGGCGCACGGAAACAACCGACTCCACATAGTCGCCCCACATCAGCAGGCAGTCGGACTGTCGTTCCCATACCACATAGAGCAGGGAGTCGTCCCGCAAGGTCTGGTAATGCTGTATCAACGCCTCACCGGCACGCCCGTAATTCTTCTTGTCTTTTATCACCTCGTAGTGTGAAAGCAGGGCGGAACGGAACACATAGTCGAAGTGGACATTCCTCCTTTCCATTGCCTGACGCAAGCCGCGCTGCTGCATCTCAAAGAATGCGGGAGACTTGATACTGTCGAACATCTGCATGGAAAGGACGTAGAGGGCGCTGTCGCCAAAGTAACCGTCCTGCTTCTGTGCCCACAGAGACGATGTTACAAGAAATGAGAAAACGAGAAGCAGGTATTTCCTGAAACTATATGTCAGCAACGTTCCTTTGATTTGCATGATTTATCCTTTTTACACAATAAATGATGTAAAAGTAAAATATTAACCCACAGAGCAGGTATATATTTAAGTAGAAAAAGTACATATTTGCTAAGATGAAATTAAAATCAGAGATACACAAACCACTGAAGAACAAAAAGATGCCCCACTTTTCCAATCTCGCCTGATTGTAAAGTGGAGCCATTTTTAGAAAGACACACTGTTATCAGCTTCCAATCACTAATCTAACTATATAACCTCATCCAGATGAATATTCCTACATTTTTAATCTAAGAAAAAGCGATGGGAACAGATTTCCACATTCTGCAACACAAGATAACACATTTATCAGTCTGCCCCACCGCCTGCTGTCTAAGCCTCAAGAATTTTATGTAATCCTATTGTCATAACAAATTATTCAAAGGTAAGCGATATTTGATTGGAACATGGTATGTATTAGGGTAAATAAATTACTTATTTAGTTATGTGGCTCAATTATTTTCGTAAATTTTCACTATCTTAAGTTTTTGCCATTCATAATAGATAAAAATATAGTCTCTTTTCTAAAGCAACACGGGAATAAAGATACCTATTCATCAAAAGTTGAAAGTACCTTTTTGGCCATTTCGATCCGCTGATTAAAGAAGGTACGAGTCCTTTCCCAAGAGTAATATGGGAAACAAGAGGTTGGTATAGGAAGCGACACTTCTTGCTCATTTAACAGAATCTTCACCCAAATCCTTTGGTCTTTGTCACGATAGAAAAGCCACTGTACATTAGCGGCCATTGGAGAAATTTCATAATCCTTCCAATAGATTGAAACGGAATCGGGCCGGAAAACCTGCACATCAGTTTTTTCTATGTCCATCAATGCCACAAGAGGTATAACTGTTTCCGCATGAGCAAAGCGAAAGTTAGCCCGATAATCGGACTTTCCACTTATCACCTCCTGAGCGGAATGAATAAACTCTGAAAGTAAAGGCCAGGCGATTGCAACCGGTAGCATCTTACCGACAGGTGCAGAACCCTTGCTCATATATTGTCGCAAATTCTGGGTCTGCCAATAACGATGCCATTCATCAAGTGTAAAAAGGTCTTGTAAATTCAACGGGATGCTTGTATCAGGAAGAATTGCCGCAACAGAAAATAAGGCCATGGCAAATTCCTCTGCCTCCTTACCCGGATATTGTTCCGGATTAAGAAGAAACTTCTTCATTATAGGAACCGGAGATATCTTCTTGTGCACAAAAGTTTTGTATATAGGAAGCCAGTCACCTTTCTCTTTATAATTGACATAAGAGTTATTCAGATCAAAAAAACGAAGGATATGATCATATTGTTTTCCTTCACTCCGCTGTGCCTGTAAAGCAGGATTATGCCTTATCATGCAAGAAAGAAAAGCGTCCATACTACTTATGCTGCGGGGAACATAGGTTGCTATTGCTTCAATCTTGGCAGAATCACCGAATAGTTGAGGATAGTTCCTTATCATACGTCCGGCAATTCCTTCTTGTTCCGCCTCGCCCAACTTTGACAATTTTCCCCATTGACCGTCAAATAATCCAGATAAACGCCGTATCATAGAGAGTAAAGCCATACCTTCTGAGGTCAGTCCATTCTCTTGTTGGGCTGATACCAGTACCTTCTCCACTTTGTCTAGGGCTTTTCCTGAAGTTGGGAAGCGGGCTCCATGCCTTCCCAGATGATTTATATAAAATGGGATCATACCATCCCGAGAAGTAACGGATGAGTCTGTCCTATTGGGATAGGGCATAGCTGTTCCTGCATACTGTTGTATTTTAGTTTGTCCCCATATAACAGAGAAAGTGAGAGACATAAAAGTCAAAACAAATAATAATCTTTTCATATTATACCTACTTAATTCATAGGCTATAACGATAAAAATGAGGATTATGTTTGCTCAAAATCAATCTTAAGACATCCAAAATCTCCATGTCCGCAAATAGTGGGACAAACGAACGGAATACAAACCACTAATGATTATCACTATATGAAGTAACTAAACTGATTGAAAATTAGAATATTCTTTTATTAAATTAAGTGGTTATCCAGATGATATATTCAGCAGATTCATTTGTTTGTCACTATTTTATACTTTATATTTGCATAAGGAATTAACATCTGTATTAAAGAATTGATTTTAATACAGAATAAATGGATAGCCTTTACTTATAAAAACAAAAGGGGCGAAGTCTTGAATTATATAGAATTATATAATTTTTATTGAGAAAACATTATGGAGAATACACAAGAATCCACCCAAGAGCCTTCGGCACAAGTTGAGCAGGCATCACAATTTCAAGAATCCTTAACTCCGACCTTGCTGAAGGAGAATGAGTCCGCTTATGAATCTGTCCGTGATTTACGGGAAGCGCTCAAGGCTGAGGATGTCTTGAATATTGCCTTGACCGGCCCTTATGGATCGGGAAAAAGTTCTGTACTACACACTTTAATGTTTTTGACGGATGCAGAATGGAACTATCTTCCTATATCCTTAGCAACACTGGATGACGGCAAACGCCCAAAGACAAAGAGGATCAACAAGACTCCCAGGACAATCAGGCTGATGAAAAGCCTACGGAAAAAGACAGCTCCGACGATCGGGATAATGAAGATTATAAAGAGAAACTGAACAGGAGAATAGAATACAGCATTCTCCAGCAATTAATTTACCGAGAAACGATTGATACTCTACCCAATTCACGTTTCAAACGGATCATACACATTACCCCCAAACATATATCGAAATTAGCATGTGGTTTTATCGGAACTATTTTTGCATTTGCAATCCTTTTTGAACCTAATTGGATGAGAATCGACTCATTTTATCGTGTTTTCAGCCAAGGATTTGTTTTTAACCTGATAGGGGATATTGTGGCTTTGCTATATCTGTTATTTATCTTATTTTCAATAACCCAATATGTTATCCGGATTTATGGCAGTACAAAACTGAATAAACTCAACTTTAAAGACGGTGAAATTGAGATTAAAGACGAAAACTCCATTTTCAACCGCCATCTGGATGAAATTTTGTATTTCTTTCAGGCAACTGATTATAACGTAGTGGTAATTGAGGACCTTGACCGCTTTGATACCCCCGATATCTTTCTGAAATTGAGGGAACTCAATTTCTTACTGAACAATTCGGCTGTTGTAGGGCGAAATATAAAATTTATCTACGCAGTGAAAGATGATATGTTCAAAGATTCTTCCCGAACAAAGTTCTTCGATTATATAACCACTGTCATTCCGGTTATCAACCCCTCCAACTCGAAAGACAAACTGAAAGAAGAGTTGGAAAAGAGAGGCCATAAAGATGAAATCAAAGCTGATGACCTGGAAGATATAGCATTTTTCATAGATGACATGCGCTTGTTGAAGAATATTGCAAACGAGTATCACCAATATCACAAACGGCTTTTTGTCAACGGTACGGAACTGAGCCATTCAAAACTACTGGCCATGATTGTATATAAGAACTATTATCCTGATGATTTCTCCGCACTACACAACAGACGTGGAAAGGTGTACCAATGCGTATGCCGTGAAACCAAACAGAAATTCACCAAGTTTGCGCTCCAGATATTAAACAAGAGGAAGGAGGAGATAGCCAAACGTCGCGAAGCAAAGGAAAGGAACCGACACCTGAAGGCACGTGAATTGCGAATGATTTATGTAAACGGATATATTACTTATATCAACAGCAATCTAATTTCTATAAAGATTAATGATATCTATTATGAAACAAGTGCTATATGGGAAAATGAAAGTTTATTTAATGAGCTCATCCAAAAAGAAAAGATAGAATACCGATTTTTTAATTCATATAGTACTTATACATCTCATACAAACATCCGCTTTAGCGAGATAGAGAAAAAGATTGATCCAAAAACAACTTATGCTCAACGGTTAGCTGCCATTACAACAAAAGACAAAGATTTAGACAGGGAAGAGGAGGAACTGAAAAAGGAAGAATATCGTATCAACAGTTTCTCTTTGAAGCAATTGTTTATGCAGTTTAAGATGAATGAATGCGAAGCCTTCCAGAAAATCAAATTGGCCCCAATGATGGATCTTTTCATCCGGCGTGGCTATATTGATGAAGACTATTATGATTACATTTCTTATTTTTATCCGAACACGATTTCTCAGAATGACCGTCTTCTGCTCATAGCTATGAAGTTGGACAAAAGTCCCGAATATAATGCCAAGATAGACAAGATAAAAAGTTTTGTTGCACAATTACCAACCTATGCTTATCTCAGTGATAGCGTGCTTAATATTAATCTGTTGGATTATCTGGGCAAATACACGAACATCGAACGGGAACGGTTCCTTCTATTCATGGCACGATTGGAACAACCCGCAGCTAAAATGGATTTTCTAGCCCAATATTACAAAGAGGGAAAACAAATCTATAATGTGTTTAATCACTATATCAATTGGAATGTCACTGATAGCTGGACTGTGGTATTGAATTGCGATTACAGAGATATTCTGATAGAAGCGTGGCTAAAGTTCTGTGAGAACAGTCATATAGGTGAGATTCAAAAAACATGGTTGAAAGATAACTATGATTATTTAGCAAACAGATATGATTGCTTTGACGATAAGAAAATCAACTTTATTGCCAGCGTATGCTATTATGAGGAATTGACAAATACGTCCAAACCCCTGTTGGAACTTATTATAAAAAGTGACAGTTATACTTTGACGAAACACAACATAAGCCTATTACTGAACCATATTAGTGAAAGAGTGGCAGCCAATAAGAACAATGTGACTCTAACGCGGATAAAGAGGGCAGGACGAAAAGAAATCATCGAAAGGATACAAGAGAATCTGGAAGAATGCCTTCAATATGTCTTTCAGGATATATGTGATGAAGTCGAAGAATCCATGCTGGAGATCTTGAACAACAAGGAGGTTGGAGTAGAGATTAAACGAAAATATCTTAAGACCCATATTAATCCTATCAATGATGTATCCAAAGTAAAAGATGATGTGAAAGGGTTAGCATTTGAGTTGAATCTACCTGTACCCAACTGGGACAACATTACTGATTACTATGTGCAAAACGAATGCGAAATAGACAATATCTTATGGGTATATCTGGATAAACACGCAGAAATACTGGGAACAAGTAGATTTGCAAGAAGTGAGACACACAAGCATTCACTGTTTAATAATATTATGGGTAGTAACCGGCTTAGTATCAATTCCTACAAGCAGATATCATCCGCTTTCCTATGCAAAATGGATCTGAACGAGGAACTTTTAAAATTGGAAGATGAGCGAATCAGTTATTTAATAGACCAAAATAGCATTGAGTATACGGAGGATAATATCCGATATCTCAGCCATCATAGTGATATACTCTATGGCAATTTCCTATTACATCATAAAAATGAGTTCTTTAAAGATAAAGATAAGATATCTTATAACAAGGACCTGGCCCTCTGTCTGCTTGGCAGCTACAAGCTATCCGGCAAGGAAAAATCAGTCGTGCTCCAACAACTGAAAGCGACTTCCATTGATGTCAGCCAAAAGCTTGCCAATATTATCTGTGAAATATTAGCAGATTATGAAACGGAGTTAGACTATGACCTGCTGAAAAAAGTGCTTGTCAAGACATCTGTATTGGAAAAAGCAGTAACAGTCATCTATCACACCATCAGATGGAATCCAGACAACCACGATGTAGTTGATGAGTTATTGGCATTGTTGCCATTGCCCTACAGCAAGATGACGGAGAACGGAAAACACCCGATTATACCCGACACAGAGCTGAATCGGAGCCTTTTATCATTATTAAAGGAGTGTAACTACCTATCGTCTTTCTCCGAAGATAAAAACGGATTGAAAGTCAATACAAGAATTATCAAGCAGTAGGGACAACTTTATGCCTTTTAGAAAAAACGTCATCGAAAGAAACTGAATTACCTGATAATTTGTTATTTTTGCAATGTATTGCATAATTAAAAACAGAAAAATTTATGGGAAGCGAAGGATTACAGGAACGTTACGTGAATCCCTATACCGATTTTGCGTTTAAATTGCTGTTCGGAACGGAGCTGAACAAGGAACTGCTGATCAGTTTCCTGAATGCTTTGCTGCATGGTGAACAGACGATAAAGGAGGTCACCTACCTGAATTCTGAGCATCTGGGAACGCAGGAACGGGACCGCCGGGCGGTATTTGACATCTATTGCGAGAACGAACGGGGAGAAAAATTCCTTGTGGAGATGCAAAAAGGAGAACAGACCTTTTTCAAGGACCGGAGCATATATTATTCCACTTTCCCTATACGGGAGCAGGCTATTAAAGGAAACGGATGGAATTATGAGCTAAAAGCCGTCTACACCGTCGGAATACTGAACTTTACCTTCGACAATCAGGATGACAGGTATTTCCATCATGAAGTGAAACTGGTAGATATGCGTACTAAGGATGTATTTTATGACAAACTTACGTTTATCTATCTGGAGATGCCGAAATTCAACAAAACGGAAGACGAACTGGAGACAATGTTTGACAAGTGGATGTTTGTACTCCGAAACCTTTCACGTCTAATGGAACGTCCCCTCGCTTTGCAGGAACGTGTATTCGAACGACTGTTCAAAGCTGCGGAAATCGCCAATTTTAATAAGAAGGAATTAGTAGAGTACGAAGATAGCTTGAAAAACTACCGGGACTGGTATAGCGTAATGTCTACTGTTGAGCAGAAAGGTATAGCAAAAGGAAAGGCTGAAGGATTGGCTGAAGGTGAAAAGAAAAAGCAACAAGAGATTGCCCGGAACTTGAAATCTCTTGGAATCACCCAAGATGTGATAATTAAATCAACCGGTCTAACTCCCGAAGAGATAAAGGATCTATAATTTTCATTCCTATATAAACAAGAGCAACCGCCCTGTTTCTGTGGATTTACAGCAACGGGACGGTTTTTCTTTTTAATGTATACATTCGTAATAGATTGTCAAACATATATCCGCCACATCCGGGTTTACAATGAGGAAGGGGATAAAGAAAGTGTTTTATTACGGACCTTACGCAAGATTCTTTGCAGTTCGAACACCTTTTCAGGATATTGTTCTGCTATATTCGTTTGCTCTCCCGCTTCATTCATTTTATAGAGTTGCGGAGTAGGGGAGTATCCGGTTTCTATCTTCGGTCCCCAAGGTATCATTCTCGGACCGTCTGTTCCATCTATCAATTTCCAATCTTTAGTACGTACAGACAAGCTATTATTGGCAGCCTGTTCGATTAGCCACGGACGATCTTCCTTATCCTGCCCCAACAGATTGCCTAAACGATTGTAGCTATCAGGAGCTGCACCTTTCGGCAAACGGGCATTAACGAATGAGGCCATAGATACGAACCAGTCGATCTGAGAGATGAGTACGTCTGATGTTTCCGCCCGAGTGATGCCTTTCGGCCAGCGAACAATTACCGGGACACGAGTACCGCCTTCAAAAGCACTGTATTTTCCTCCACGTAAGTCACCGGTCGGACAATGACCATTCAACAGTTCTTCAGCACGGTCTTGATAACCATCGTCTACTACAGGACCGTTGTCACTGGAAAGGATAATCAGCGTATTATCGGTCAGTCCCATCTTATCCAGTGTTTCAAGGATTTGTCCCACGCTCCAATCAAATTGTGCAATGGCGTCGCCACGTAGCCCCATCGGATTTTTGCCTCGGAAACGATCATGCGGAAAACGGGGGACATGAACGTCGTTGGTGGCAAAATACATGAAAAAAGGCTGGCTCTTATGTTGTTTTATAAAGTCGATTGCATGTGTGGTGATAGAGTCTGCTATGTTCTCGTCTTTCCACAATGCTTTGCCACCGCCTTTCATGTATCCGATGCGGCTGATACCGTTCACTATGGACTGGTCGTGTCCGTGGCTTGGTTTCAGATTATATAATAGTTCAGGATTATCTTT
>ERZ779975.210-NODE-210-length-8757-cov-1.44392_pt1 | contig 8757 bp, 7 predicted proteins | sample MGYA00511183_ERZ779975 | MGnify/ENA primary metagenome ERZ779975 (study PRJEB29588, sample SAMEA2150909) | human gut metagenome | biome: human gut; feature: human-associated habitat; material: faeces | place: Denmark | collected 2008/2010 ... | reverse complement strand
GGATAGAGATAGTGAAATATGGTACGCTATGCGTGCTACATACCGTAGAGAGCCTGATGCCATGCGGCTACTTGAAAAAGAAAATCTGGGCTGTTTCATCCCCATGCAATACAAGATAAGCATCAAGAAAGGAAAAAAAGTTCGTGTTTTGGTTCCGGTCGTTCACAATCTGCTTTTTGTCCATGCCCGTCCTTCCGAGTTGAAGCGTGTCAAGTCTCAGGTAGCTTACCTGCAGTACATCACCGATACCCGTAGCGGACAGAAGATTATTATCCCCGACAATGAGATGCAACGTTTTATTGCTGTTGCCGGAACTTACAATGATCATCTTATGTACTTCCAGCCTGATGAACTGAATTTATCCAAAGGTACCAAAGTCTGCATTACGGGCGGTGATTTCGAGGGTCAGGAAGGTATTTTCCTGAAAGTGAAAGGTGCGCGTGACCGCCGTGTGGTCATAGCTATACAAGGTGTCATCGCTGTTGCCATGGCTACCATTCATCCCGATCTTATAGAAGTAGTAGATAGTTGACAATTGGTGTTCTTTAATTTTTAACTTTTAATTTTTAATTCATATTATGTCTCTTTCCGAAGAAGCAATCACTCTTCAGCGTGCCGCGCACGATCTGATGTATTTGGGTATGGACGGGAGTCCCATTTATAGCGATGATCTTTCCCTCCGTAATGGTGAGGTTTATCGCCTGACTACGGCTTTGTATAATTCCGGTGCTAAAGGTTCCACAGTTGAGGAACAGGCGAATGTCTGTCTTGCTCTTCTGATGGGATACAATGCTTCGTTCATTGATCACGGTGAAAAACAGGAGCATGTTCAGGAAGTATTGAATCGTTGTTGGGACATTCTTGAAATTCTTCCCACTTCGTTGTTGAAGCTTCGTCTATTTACCGCTTGCTATGGTGAAGTGTTTGATGAACCTATGGCTGACGAGGGACGTGCTATCATTGCTTCTTTGGATTCAGAATCACTCACTCCCGAACTACAAGAAGCTATTAAGGAGTTTCATAATGTGGTGGATAATCCTTATCCGTGGGAAGAAGTGGAAGACTAGTTGGTGTTGAAAAGGTAGATTTCTAAAATTAAAACAATTGGACATCAATTAATATATAATGAAACGTATTTTCTTAATAGTGTTGGGTATTTCCCTGTCTTTCCTATCATTGTATTCTCAAGAAAAACAATCCCCTCTTGTGTTTTCTTTGGAACTTTCGAGTAAGTATATGTGGAGAGGTATTGAGTATGGTACTGCTCCGGTCGTTTTTCCGATGCTGAGTTGTAATTATAAAGGTTTTAGTATATACGCTTTGGGAGCTTATGCGGTTAACGGCACTCATCAGGAGATGGATTTGGGGTTGAGCTATACTCATGAAAAATTTACTTTAGGTCTTTCTGATTATTATTATCCCTCTGCTGTGGGTGAAGAGGATTCTTATTTTCAGTTGAGTAATCGCTCAACAGGTCATAGTGTAGAGGCCTACTTGATGTTGAACCCGTTCAAGGTACCTATGTGGGTGACTGTGTCAACGTATGTTTTCGGAGCAGACAAGAAACTTAATGGAGGACAGGCATTTTCTTCGTATATGGAGGCAGGTTATACTTATGCTTTCAATGACAAAAATGCTTTGTCGCTTGCTGTCGGGACCAATCTGAATAAAGGCTTCTATACGAGCTATGAAAAAGAATTTTGCGTGGTGAACATAGCGCTAAAATATGTCACCAGCTTTACATTTGGGAAGTTCAAACTTCCAATCAGTGCCTCTTATATTTTGAATCCTTATAAGGAAAAGTCCTATTTAACTTTCTCGCTTTATTTTAATTCCTAATGAAAACAGCTATTATTTTGGCAGCCCGAAAAGAACGGGACACTTCTATTCCATATCCCTTACAATGTTTTAATACCGGTGAAGGGAAACAGGAAAATTTACTTCATCGTACTGTTTCTTTGCTGCAAGAGATGGAATTTGACACTATTATTGTGGTGACAGGTTTCTGTGCGGAGCTGTTTGTCTCTTTCAAAGGGAAAGGAGTTCGACTTGTGAATAATGAAAGATATGTCTATACTTCTTCTATGGCTTCACTGGCTTTGGCGGCACCTTATGTGAAAGAAGACTTTCTTTTGATAGAGAGTGACGTGTTATGTGAAAAGCGACTGTTAAAGCAATTGGTTGTTACTTCAAAAAAAAATTGTCTTACTTTGGCCAACGAATGCGGAAACGGAGATGAGGCATTGGTCGAAACAGACGGAGATTTTGTAGTGAAGATATCTAAGGACATTCATCAGTTGAACAGGATAGATGGTGAGATGGTTGGTATCTCCAAAATATCTTTGGAAACGTATAAGAAGATGCTGGTTAAATGGGAGTTCAATTCTAATTTGAAACTGAATTACGAGTATCTTTTTCTGGACTGTACGGAAAAATACGAACGGCAGTACATCAAGGCGACCGATCTTGTTTGGTGCGAGGTGGATAATGCCGTTGATTTTGCTTGTTTGAAAGATGTTTTTTATCCTAAATTGCGTCGTAAGGAAGATCCTTTTGACTATCAAAATATAGTATCTCATATGAGAACCATATTTCCAGAACAAGATTTTGGGGCGGCTTTGGCGGTAGAGCAAATTGGCGGTATGACTAATCGGAATTTCAAGATTTCTTTTAATGGTAGTAATTATGTGCTTAGGATTCCTGGTAATGGAACGGCAGGAATGGTTGAACGTGGTAATGAAGAGGTGAATACACTTATTACATACCGTATAGGTATTAGTCCAGAAATTTTTTATTTCAATGAAAATACTGGCATAAAACTGACCCGTTTTATTGACGGTGCGGAGACTTTGACTCCTGCTACCATTCAACGTTATGAGCATATAGTTCAAATAGCTGGCATCTTTCGCACACTTCATAATTCTTCTGTGCGCTTGAATAATGATTTCAATGTCTTCCGTGAAATTATATCTTACGAAAATCTTCTTGATAAAACAGGTGCTAAGATGTATGATGGCTATGAAAAGTACAGAAATAGGATATTCTGTCTGCAAGAACGGTTGAATGTATTGGGAGTGGAACTAAAGCCGTGCCATAATGATTTAGTTGCGGAAAATTTTATTAAAGACATTCGTGGTAAAATCTACCTGATAGATTGGGAATATTCAGGAATGAATGATCCCATGTGGGATTTTGCAGCTTTATTTCTTGAATCTAACTTTACTGAGACTAACAGAACACTTCTGTTAGAACATTATTTGGGAAGTTCTGCCAATGATGTACTGAATGAGAAGATTCTAATTTATCAGATATTAATGGACGTCTTGTGGAGTATCTGGACTTGTATTAAGGAAGCGCAAGGAGATGATTTCGGGACGTATGGAATAGATCGATATAATCGTGCTATAAGTAATTTGGACCAGCTTGTTCCCCATGTATTTAACGGCAAACTTTGATTTATGTATGAAGTAAAACGGGCCATTATCATGGCAGCAGGTTTCGGAAAGCGACTGCATCCTGTAACCTTGCAGATTCCTAAGCCTTTGGTTAAGGTGAACGGAGCTCGTATGATTGATACTATCGTCAGAAATCTCCGAAAGAATCATATCACTGAAATCTATGTAGTTGTAGGCTATTTGCAAGAGCAGTTTACTTCTCTTGAAGAGGAATATCCTGGTCTCAAGATTATTTGTAATCCGTATTATAATACCTGTAATAATATCTCCTCTTTATATGTGGCACGGGAATATTTGGAAGATGTCATCATACTGGATGGAGATCAGATAATTTATAATCCGGATATTCTTTCTCCTCATTTTGAACGTTCCGGATACAACTGTATTTGGACTGAAAAATATACCCATGAATGGCTATTGTCTGTGAAAGAGGGCATTATATGTTCATGCAGTAGAAGTGGAGGCGAGAAGGGCTGGCAACTGTTCAGTGTGTCCAGATGGACGGCAGAAGACGGACAGCGGCTGAAAAGACATCTGGAATTTGAGTTTGAGGAGAAGCACAACCGGCAGATTTTCTGGGATGATATAGCCCTGTTCTGTTATCCGGACCAATACCGTTTGGGCATATATGAAATGCAGTCAGGGGATATTATAGAGATAGACAGTCTTGAAGAGTTGGTGGTAATTGATGCACACTACAAATTGAAAATATGAAAAATAGCTCGCAAATCAAAAACAGTAGCGTGGACTGGATGATTACTTTTCTTCCTTTTGGAGTGATAGTGGCGCTATGTTTTTTGTTTTTTTTGATGCCTGAACAATCGAATGATATTTTGGGACAGATTCGTTTTTTCTTCGGAGACACTTTCGGAACTTATTACCTGATAATAGGGCTAATTTTTTTTCTGGTCTCTTTATTTATAGCTTTTTCCAGATACGGAAACATAGTGTTGGGAGGTCGGGAAGAGAAGCCTAGATTCTCGTTTTTTTCATGGGGATCAATGATGTTTACTTGTGGACTGGCTGCTGATATATTGTTTTATTCATTTGCAGAGTGGGTGATGTATGCAGACAGTCCCCACATTGCAGAGTTGGGAACTTTTCAAGATTGGGCAGGAGTATTCCCTGTCTATCATTGGAGTTTTATTCCTTGGAGCTTTTATCTTGTGCTTGCTGTCTGCTTCGGCTTTATGCTCCATGTGCGGAAACGTGAAAGGCAGAAGTTTTCCGAAGCCTGCCGTCCGATATTGGGAAAATACACTGATGGCATTGCGGGACGCGTAATTGATCTCCTTGCGGTTTTTGCCCTGCTTGCAGGAACAGCCACAACATTCAGTGTGGCCACACCGCTGATGGCAAGCATCATCAATGAACTTATTGGCATCAATATAAGCCGTAATCTGTGTACGATTATCATACTGGTTCTTACATGTATGTGCTACACTTATGCATTGTTACATGGGTTTAAAGGTATCAGTATATTGGCAAAAATTTGTATCTATATGTTTTTCGGTCTTTTACTTTATGTCCTTCTCCTTGGTGGCCGTGCGGGATATATTATTGATACCGGTGTGGAGTCACTTGGGCGTGTCGTTCAGAATTTTATCGGATTGTCCACTTATACAGACCCGTTGCGTAGTACGAATTTTCCCCAAGACTGGACTATCTATTATTGGGCTTATTGGATGGTGTGGTGTGTGGCAGCTATTTCCCGTGGTCGGACAATTCGTCAAACAATCTTTGGCGGATATCTTTTCGGTGTAGGTTCAACTATTGTAAGTTTTGTGGTCCTTGGTAACTATTCCATGGGGTTGCAAGTGACAGGGATGGGAGACTTTATTGCGCAATACCGACAAAACGGGGATTTATACAGTCTCATTGTTTCTATAATAAACACTATGCCCTGTGTTCCATTTGTATTGGTTTTAGTTGTGTTGACTATGATTGCCTTTTATGCCACATCATTTGATTCGATAGCTTTGACGGCATCCTGTTACAGTTATCGGAAATTGGGCAAGGAGGAGTCTCCTCATAAACTTATTCAATTGATGTGGTGTATATTGCTTATATTGCTGCCTGTTGCACTTGTCTTTGCGGATAGTTCAATGAGTAATCTCCAAACGGTAAGCATTGTTGCAGCGTTTCCATTGGGGATTGTCATGATATTAATTGTTGTAAGTTTTTTTAGGGATGCAGGGTATTATTTGGAGGAAAAATAACATAAACACTTGTTGGCGTCCAGTTTTTATATCTTACCAATCCTCTTGAAATATGTAACTTTTTATATGTTATAAAGTAGCTTTATTTTTGATGTACTTCTCTGTGATTGATTGTATTTTGCGTGGAAATCTGATGAATAAGGTAGCGAATTATATGAATAATTTTGGAAAAACATTAATGCATGTCAAATATAAAAAGAAATTTTGCCTATAATTTAATATTGACAATTGCAGGCTATGTATTACCATTGTTGACTTATCCTTATATATCTCGAGTATTAGGTGTAGTCAATATTGGGTTAGTGAGTTATGTTGATAGTATTATTAATTATTTTGTGCTTTTTGCAATGTTAGGTATTAGTTCACTTGGAGTACGAGAAATAGCTAGAGTAAAAGATGATTTAATCAAACGTAAAGAAGTTTTTTCAACCTTATTAGGAGTAAATGTTGTATTGACTTTATTTAGTGTTGTACTTCTACTATGTATGACTTATATGGTAGAATACTTCCATCCGTACAGAGAATATTTATTGATAGGTATAATGAAGCTTGTATTTAGTGCTTTCTTGTTAGAATGGTTCTTTCAAGGGATGTCAGATTTTAAATTTATAACTATACGTTCATTAATAATACGTGCTTTATATGTCATATTGGTTTTTTTATTTGTGAGAGCAAAGGATGATATTGGTATTTATTATTTTCTTACAGTTTTGACAATTGTAATAAATGCTGTAGTTAACTTTTGGTATTCTAAAAGATATGTATCCTTTTCTTTTAAATTTTTAAATCTTAGACCATATTTACTTCCTGTTATAAGTTATGGGTTCTATAGAATTCTGACTTCTATGTATACAACATTTAATGTGACATATTTAGGTAGTGTTTCTGATGTAGTACAAGTAGGATATTTTGTTACAGCAACAAAGTTGCATGCTATTTTAATGGGAATTTTTACTGCATTTACTACTGTTATGGTTCCGCATGTGAGTGAACTTCTTGCAAAATCAGAATATGGAAAATTGCGTGGTATTGCAGATAAAACATTTAGCATTATTTTTATGATATCTATTCCTATTATTGTCTTAAGTTATTTTTATGCGCCTCTTATAATTAAACTTATAGCTGGTTTTGGATATGAAGGCGCTATAATACCGTTTCGTATAGTAATGTTATTACTCTTAGTTATAGCTATGGAGCAAATAATAATTCAACAGTTCCTTATGGCTATTCGAGACTCAAAATGTATTGTATGGTTAAGTAGTATTGGTGCATTAGTTGGTATAATATTTAATATTCTACTAACAGCAAGGATCGGATCAGTTGGATCTGCTATAAGTTGGGTGGCGTCTGAAATAATAATACTATTAGTCTCACTCTTTTATTATAATAAATATTTTAAAATGAAAATTCCATTAAAACCTTTTTTAAGTAATTTGGTTGTTTCTATACCTTATATTCTAATATGTCTGTTATTTAGTTCGGAGAATATGATAGTTAATGCCTCACTTAGTATCTTATTCTCTTCACTTTGGTTTTTTATATCGAATATTTATATAATAAAAAATGAGCATTTAATATTGTTTGTTCAATCTGTGGCATCTAAATTTTCCGTAAAAATATGATTGAAACATTTAATACAGGAGAAACAGCCCAAGAGTTAAAAGAAAAATATAATCCAGATGGTAGTATTTTGCGTAAATGTCAGTTACGTATGTTGGATATGTTGATTTATTTAACCGGTGTGTGCGAGCGTTTACAAATTGATTACTGTTTGGAGTCGGGTAATATATTGGGAGCATTGCGCCATGGAGGGTTCATACCTTGGGATGATGATGTAGATATTAATGTATCTCGTAATGATTATGAAAAATTATGTCGGTATTTAAAAGAAAATCCACATCCTCAATTTGTATTACAAGATGAATATACGGATCTTGGATTTATGCAATCTTCATGGGCTGTATTACGTGATTTAAAGAGCGAATACTTTCAAAATTCAGTATCGCATAATATCAGAAAATATAGAGGTATGCAAATCGATATCTTTGTTGTAGATAATTGTATTATCCCTTCTTTATATAAGTTTATGCAGAGAGTAGCAGGTTATAGAAGTGGTATGCTTAATAACAACTATGTGGGTGTAGCACGAGTGATTCAAAATGTAAATAAAAATATACTACTGCCATTCTGCAGATTTCTAGGTAAATACTTTGGAGATAAAAGTATTTATATGTATGAATATGGTTATCCTTTTAATTATTCTCCAATGAGAAAAAATATAATGTACCCTCATAACCCTATAGAGTTTGAGGGGCATCTATTTAATGGACCTGCGGATCCAGTATCATATTGTCGTAATTTATATAATAACTATATAGAATTACCTCCTGTAGATAAACGTAATCACCATCAGGCTAGTTATAAGATTTGGGATTAATTTTGCGCTAGTTAGCCCATAATATCTTTGATTGTTAGAAGTATGCAGTTGTTTTTCCATTTCCTACTTTAGGCACTGTGAAGACTTATATTATAATACTTTCCTTATTTTGGATAATATCTCCTTATGGCTTTATTTTTGCTTTTTTGCTTTTGGTAAACCAGAAAATGGTTAGTTTAAGTAGCTTGAGATATTTTGATGTATTGATTTCTTTAAGTTTTGCACTTTTGGCATTTACGCAGAAATCGCATGCAATAGATGATACGGATGTAATAAGGTATTATGAAAGTTGTCGTGTTTTCTTGAATGCTTCATGGGATGTAATTCCATTATTACTATCAGAGGAAATACTTACTTATACATTTACATTGGTGAATGCTGTTATTGTAATAATATTTAAAGATGTACAACTAATTTCTCTTTTTTGGGTTTGGATAATTTATTATTTTTATTTTTTGTCTTTTGAGAAAATATTTGTGAATGAAGATATTCCTCTTACTCGAACAAATTTGTTTTTATATTATTTGTTTTCACTGTTTGGTGCTATCTTATTTGTAAAGGTTACGGATACAATAAAAAGTGCAGCAGCAATTTCTGTCTTTTTCTATTTGTTAATATCATTTATTTATGGGACAAAGAAATGGAA
>ERZ779975.209-NODE-209-length-8853-cov-1.32564_pt1 | contig 8853 bp, 9 predicted proteins | sample MGYA00511183_ERZ779975 | MGnify/ENA primary metagenome ERZ779975 (study PRJEB29588, sample SAMEA2150909) | human gut metagenome | biome: human gut; feature: human-associated habitat; material: faeces | place: Denmark | collected 2008/2010 ... | reverse complement strand
CACTTTGATTGTACCTGTTTTTCCCGGCATGATGGGTTCCTGGGTATATTCGGGAACTGTACATCCACAGGAAGCTACGGCTTGATGGATTACCAATGGAGCATCGCCCACGTTGGTGAATGTGAATACACAACTTACAACCGGATCGTTTTCAGAAAACGTACCGAAGTCGTGTGAAGTCTTATCAAACTTAATATCAGCTTTCCCCTGTGCTGAAACGTAACCAATGCTCAGAACGAGCATAAACATATACAATGCAAGTTTTTTCATGTCTATTTCTCTTTTTAAGTTTACAATGGGGACAAAGGTAGTGCATTTTCGGAAAATTTGTGTTTATTATGTGCGAAATAGTATTAAATCGGAAATTTAGACCAATACCCGGGGCTGCACCGTACCCGCTCCGTGTCTGGTCCGTATCAAAGCCGTATCTGGTCTAAACGTATAGATACGGAGCTAATACGGAGCTGATACGGCTTTGGTACGGTTCGGGTAATAAGGAGGAAGAGAAACAGAACAAAAACTCCTTTTATTCTTTATGTATGTTTTCTTGTCGGCGAATGATGAGTATTGAAAAATAGGGGAAGGTACGCTCATCAATCAGCGGGACATCATTTAAATATATTTCATTTTCGGTCCCTACGTTTTCAAAATAATGGTAAGCATACTCAGGATGCAGATGAATGCAATGGTGAACTTCATTGGTGCATTGAGAGAGTTTCATGATAACAATGGTGGTTTTTTCCTGCATATACTTCTCAATCTCTTCAGTGGTTATGATGCCGGGAATGACAGTCAGCCGTTCTTCCTGACTGGCTATGTGAAGTCCAGCACAAGCACCTGCTGCAATAAAAGCAGGGATACCGGCAATATGCTGCACGGGGATGCCGTCGGCTTGCAGCCTATCAAAGATATAATGAACGGAAGAGTAGAGGCCGGCATCTCCTTCGGCAACGATACAGACTTTTTTATTCTTTTTATAAAGCTGTGCAGATGCGGCATACACTTTATTATAAGCAGTCAATGCCTGTTCCCGGTTCTTACTCATGGGCAATGCGAAACGGGAGAGAAGTGTATCCGGAATATCCAGTGCGTGCAGTATATCGGCAGCACGTGATAAGGTACGTCCGTTTGTTGTGTGAGTTTCGGGACAGAAGATGCAATCGGCATTTTGCAGGGCTTTCAAGCCTTTCAGGGTGATAAGTTCCGGTTCTCCGGGGCCGAGGGATACGAATATGACGGGGGTGGACATGTTTGTTAGTGATGTAATCTATTTCTTATAGTAAGTTACAGAATCACCATTGGCACTGAGGACCATCTTGTCTCCGGAGATTGTGCCCTGACTTGTATTTTGGTTTTCTTTGATGGTTATTTTATTACCGTCTAAAGAGTAAGTACCTGTGGATTCATCTTTCCCATCTGCTGCATTTATAACTCCATCTCCATTAGTATCATGTTGAAAAATATAGGTGAATGTTGTTTTTTGGAATTTTAATGTGCGTATTTCGTCTTCATCATCAGCAACCCAGGTAGTTCCGTCTAAAGAGTTTGAATCGTTGTCTTCATCACTGCTGCATGCAGAAAATACTGTAGCCATGAGGACCACAAGAATAAATGTAATTTTTTTCATGTTTTTATTATTTAAATGATTATTGATTGTTACTTATTCATTTTTAAGAAGTAACGCTGCAAAGGTACGAAAGTAATTTGAAATATTATTGTAATAATGATTGTATTTGAATAGATAAGAGAAGGTGCTTGAATAAATCATCCCTTTTTCCTTGCATTCCCTGCGAAATGATGTATTTTTGTACTTCAATGTGCGACAAAGAACACTAACTCTTAATTATATGATGGATTATCAATTAAATACTCCCCTGAACGGGAACTTGGCAATGACTTCTTGCTTTCACGAAAATAAATCACTGCAACAAGATACTACCTTATATAATTTCTTTGGGTGAGGAAGGGTGCTCTGACTGTTGAAATAGACCATATCCCGATGCGGCTGGAACAAGACGAAATCGCCTGTCTTACACCCCTGCATCATATCGAAATAAAATCGGTGGAAGGTGAATACCTCACTTTTCTGTTCAATAGTAATTTCTACTGCATCTTCGGACATGATGACGAAGTATCGTGCAATGGTTTCCTTTTTCACGGTTCCTCCCAAGTGATGCGATTAAAGCTCTCTCAGGAGCAGGCTGCCAATCTGAATGATATTGTCCGTATCTTCCGTCAGGAATCTGCCGTTTGCGATAATCTGCAAGAAGAAATGCTGCGCATCATCCTTAAACGTTTCATCATCACCTGTACCCGCATTGCCCGTGAGAAGTGCGGCGTTACTCCGGAACAGGAGAAAGCTTTCGATATCGTCCGCCGCTTCTATATATTAGTTGACCAGAATTTCCGTGAAAAGAAACAAGTGCAGGATTATGCCGACCTTTTATTCCGTTCTCCCAAGACACTTTCCAATCTGTTTTCTTCCTGCGGAGTCCCTTCCCCTTTGCGCATCATTCACGAACGGGTGGAAGCGGAAGCCAAACGTTTACTGCTCTACACTTCCAAAAGCGCCAAGGAAATCAGTGAACTTCTTGGCTTCGAAGATTTGTCCACATTCAGCCGCTTTTTCAAGAAAATGACGGGCGAAAGTGTGTCGGATTTCCGTAAATCGAACACAACGGGAAATATTGCCAACTGATACGGCAGAATTGCCATTTCACACCCCGACATAAACCCCGATTTTTGCATCAGAAAAACAAAACAATTAATTAATGCAATAATCGTATGAAAACAAAATTACAATCAATGTTCGTGGCGGCCCTTACTTTGGCTGCGTCAACTCAGAAGTTGGGTGTCAATCTTATCCGTGTGGCAATTCTGGTTATTTTCGTTTGGATAGGCGGATTGAAGTTCTGGAATTATGAAGCCGAAGGTATCGTGCCTTTTGTGGCAAACAGCCCTTTTATGAGCTTCTTCTATACGCATAGTGCTCCTGAATATAAGGAATACAAACTGAAAGAAGGTGAATTTGATGCCGTGAAGCATGAGTGGCATAAGGAAAACAATACGTATGGCTTTTCTCATGGGCTGGGCATTCTCATCATGACCATTGGTGTTCTTACTTTTCTGGGCATTTTCTGGCCGAAAGTCGGTTTGGTAGGAGCAGGACTTGCAATTATTATGACTATCGGCACGCTGTCTTTCCTTGTCACCACGCCCGAAGTATGGGTGCCTGATTTGGGCAGTGGCGAGTCCGGTTTCCCGTTATTGACCGGTGCTGGAAGATTAGTTATAAAAGATACAGCCATTTTGGCGGGTGCAATTGTTATATTAGCAGACAGTGCGAAAAGCGTACTGAAACAATTAAAGAAATAGAGATATGAAAAAGTATGATGCTATTATTATCGGCTTCGGGAAGGGAGGAAAGACCCTGGCTGCCGAATTTGCAAAACGCCAGAAGACGGTTGCAGTAGTGGAACGTTCAAACCGTATGTACGGAGGCACTTGTATCAACATCGGCTGGATTCCTACAAAGACGCTGGTGCATCTGGCCAAGGAAACTCCGGTAAAGGCTGCGTGGGAAGAAAAGAAGGAATATTACCGTCAGGCCATCGGTCGTAAGGAAGAGGTTACTTCTTTTCTGCGGAACAAGAACTATCATAATCTGGCCGACAATCCCAATATAACGGTTTATACGGGTGTAGGTGCATTTACAGGCCCCGATGTGGTAGAAGTCAGGACGACGGAAGAAGTGATAGAATTGCAGGCACCGCAAATATTTATAAATACCGGAGCGGAAACCATCATACCTCCCATCGAAGGAATAAAGGATAATCCTCGTGTATACACCAGTACTTCCATTATGGAACTGGAAGAACTTCCTGAACAATTGGTAATTGTAGGCGGAGGGTATATCGGACTGGAATTTGCTTCCATGTATGCTTCTTTCGGTTCAAAGGTGACGGTGCTTGAAGGCTATCCGGAACTGATAGGCCGTGAAGACAGGGACATTGCAGACAGTGTAAAGTCGGTATTGGAGAAGAAAGGCATTGTTTTTCATCTGAATGCACGTGTGCAGTCGGTAGACGGTTCAACGGTGATTTATCAGGATGTTGCGACGAACGAGATTCACCATTTAGAAGGAGATGCCATTTTACTGGCAACAGGTCGTCGTCCGAATACTTCGGGTTTAAATCTGGATGTGGCAGGAGTGAAGGTGGATGAGCGTGGAGCCATTATCGTGGATAAATGGTTGCGGACTACGAATCCCCATATCCGTGCTATCGGTGATGTGAAAGGCGGCTTACAGTTCACTTATATTTCTCTGGATGATTACCGCATTATCCGTGAAGATTTGTTCGGTGCCGGAGAACGCCGCACGGATGATCGTGACCCTGTCAGCTATTCAGTATTTATCGACCCTCCTTTGGCACGTATCGGACTGAGCGAAGCGGAAGCACGTAAGAAAGGATTGGATATTAAAGTAAATACCTTGCCTGTCGGTGCTATTCCGCGTGCACGAACGTTGGGTGAGACGGACGGACTATTCAAGGTGGTGGTAGATGCCCATACCAATAAAATAGTGGGTTGCACCCTGTTCGGTCCGGAAACGAGTGAAATAATCAACATTGTATCAATTGTAATGAAAACAGGACAAGAATATACATTCCTGCGGGATTACATCTTTACACATCCCAGCATGAGCGAAGCGCTGAATGACCTGATGAATTTTTAGACATACTTATATAATAGGTGTTCGGGCACAAATTCGGTTAAATTATTGGACGGGTATTTGCGTATCTCCCTAAAAATGACGAATATTGTGCCCGAATTCTATACACCTTTATAGTGATGAAACGAACTACTGCAATAACTGCCGCTTTTCTTAGTGTCTTATGTGTGGCTTGTGGCCCGAAAAATAAACAAAATTCTACTGATATACAGGCTACTGTAGCTTCTGTTTCGACTACGGATTCAATATATCCGGTTTATGCGGAAGGATTCGAGGTGAAGTATCTTCCTAACCATGTTCGTTTGGTGAATCTTCGCGACCCGCAAAATGAAAACAATAGCACTTTTCATTATGCCCTGGTGCCCCGGGGACTGAAAGCTGAGAACATTCCTTCCGATTATACAGTGATTGAAACACCTGTGCGCAGTGCCATTTGCATGACTTCGCTTCAGCTATCCAATTTCATCAAACTGGAGGCTTGTGATAAGGTGGTCGGTATAACCAGCACCCGTCATCTCTTTAATAAAGAAATGAATGAGCGTTTGAAGTCGGGTAAGACTGCTAAAATCGGTATCGAAGGAAATTTCGATAATGAGATAATCATGAGTGTCAATCCCGATGTCATCTTTATTTCTCCCTTCAAGCGTGGCGGATATGATACGATGCGTGAGATAGGCATTCCGTTGGTTCCTCATCTGGGATATAAGGAAATGACTCCGTTGGGTCAAGCTGAGTGGATTAAGTTCATCGGACTGTTTATCGGGCAGGAGAAAGAGGCGAACGAGAAATTTGCAGCTATCGAGAAGCATTACAATGACCTGAAACAACTGGCTGCCGATGTGAAAAAACGTCCGGTGGTGTTTAGTGGTGAAATACGTGGCGGTAACTGGTATGCGGTAGGAGGGAAGAGCTTCCTGGCACAGTTGTTCCGCGATGCGGGAGCTGACTATTTTTTGAAGGACGATCCCCGTTCCGGTGGCGTTACACTGGATTTTGAAACTGTATACAGCCAGGCGGAAAATGCCGATTACTGGCGCATCGTGAACAGTTACGACGGTACTTTTTCTTATGGCGCCTTGAAATCCCTTGATCCGCGTTATGCTGATTTCCGTGCATTCCGTGACAAGGGTGTCATTTATTGCAATATGCGCGAACAACCTTTCTACGAAAGTATGCCGATGGAGCCGGAAGTAGTACTGGAAGATTTGATTCACGCTTTCCATCCCGATTTATTGCCCGATTACCAACCTAAATACTACGCACGTTTGCAATGAAAAGACCGACGCTGCTCTTGATGCTGGTAATACTGGCATCCATCTTTCTGTTCTTCCTGTTGAACTTGTTGTTAGGGTCGGTCCATATCCCGTTACGTTCCGTCTGGAACATTCTTTGGGGGAGTACGGATGAGTCCATTATCTGGCAGAATATTATTTGGAAATCCCGTGTGCCGCAGGCATTGACGGCATTGGTGGCGGGAGCAGGGCTATCGGTGAGTGGTTTGCAGATGCAAACGGTTTTCCGGAATCCGCTGGCAGGACCGTCAGTATTGGGTATCAGTTCGGGTGCCAGTCTGGGAGTAGCCTGTGTGGTATTGCTATCGGGAGCGATGGGCGGTGTGGCATTGAGTAAGCTCGGATATATGGGAGAAGTGGCGTTGTCCATTGCGGCGATTATCGGGGCACTGTCCGTGATGGCGCTTATCGTATACGTTTCACAGAAAGTAAAGGGAAATGTGACGCTGCTGATTATCGGTGTGATGATTGGTTATGTGGCAAGTGCCATTATCGGCGTATTGAAATATTTCAGTGTGGAGGAAGATATTCGCGCATACGTCATTTGGGGACTGGGTAGCTTTGCCCGTGTGTCGGGTGACCAGATGATACTGTTTGTCTGTATCATGGCGGTCTTGCTACCACTCTCGTTTTTGCTGATAAAGACGATGAATCTGTTGCTGCTGGGCGATGGGTATGCACGGAACTTGGGGCTGAACATTAAGCGGGCACGTCTGTTGGTGATATCCTGTTCAGGTGTACTGGTAGCGATTGTGACGGCATATTGCGGTCCGATTATGTTTATCGGTCTGGCTGTTCCCCATCTTTGCCGAGCAATTTTCCATACATCCGACCATCGGATATTGATGCCTTCCACATTGCTGGTGGGGGCTTCACTGGCATTGATTTGTAACCTTATCGCCCGTATGCCGGGACTTGAGGGAGCTTTGCCTGTGAATTCGGTGACGGCGTTGGTAGGTGCTCCGGTGGTGGCATCCGTGCTTTTCAGAAAGCGAAAAGGAGAGCTGGAAGAGTAGTTTGAATGTTGAAAATAGAAAGGTTTTGAAACAAGAGACTATACATATTGAGAATTTGTGTATCGGCTATCCCGGTAAAGGAGATGTGAAAGTCGTGGCAAGGGACATTTGTGCTGGCATCAACAGCGGAGAACTGACTTGCCTGCTGGGTGCAAATGGCGTAGGGAAATCTACATTGCTGCGCACCCTTTCCGCTTTTCAGCCGAGGCTATCCGGTGAAATTTGTATTGAGGGAAAAGATATCAGTTCTTATACGGACAAGCAGCTATCAAAAGTAATCAGCGTGGTTCTGACCGAAAAGTGCGATATCCGCAATATGTCTGTGGTAGAGCTTGTCGGCTTGGGGCGCAGTCCGTATACTGGTTTTTGGGGAACACTTTCCAAAGAAGACAAGGCAGTGGTGGATCATGCCATCGAATTGGTCGGAATTTCTCATTTGACCCACCGCATGGTGCATACGCTGAGCGACGGTGAACGGCAAAAAGTGATGATTGCCAAAGCTCTTGCTCAGGAAACCCCGGTTATTTATCTGGATGAGCCGACCGCTTTTCTCGATTTTCCAAGCAAGGTGGAGATGATGCAGTTGCTTCATCGGATAAGACCATCTTTCTTTCTACTCACGACCTGGAACTTGCCTTGCAGATTGCCGATAAAATCTGGCTGATGGACAAGGTGAACGGGGTTACCATCGGCACCCCCGAAGACCTTTCGCTGAACGGAAGCCTCAGTTGCTTTTTTGCCCGTAAGGGCATTGTATTCGATCTGGAGACGGGATTGTTTCGTGTGAATAATGAATATACTTCCCAAGTTCGGCTCATCGGACATGGGCAGAAATATGCCATGGTGCGGAAAGCCCTGCAAAGAAATGGTATTCTGGCAAACCGAAACGTCAAGTCGGACGTTTATATAGAAACAGGAGATTTGAAAGGTAACGGCACCTTTGTGCTTCATCCGGCAGACGGGGAAGCTATTACCATGCGGACCATCGATGAACTGCTTGCAGAGATTGTGAAAATTCTATGAGACATTCGGCAAAAGATAATTATGTCTATCTGACCACAGCCCCGGTGCCCCGTCTGATAGTATCGTTGGCGGTGCCCACGATTATCAGTATGTTGGTTACGTCGTTCTATAACATGGCGGACACGTACTTTGTGGGGAAAATCAATACCCAGTCCACGGCGGCTGTAGGGATTGTGTTCTCTGTCATGTCCATCATTCAGGCGGTGGGGTTCTTCTTCGGACATGGTTCGGGAAACTACATTTCGCGGAAGCTGGGTGCGCAGGAGACTGAGAATGCCGAAAAGATGGCGGCAACAGGCTTCTTCTGGGCATTGTTTATGGGAATCGTCCTGGCGGTAACCGGACTGATATTTCTTACTCCGCTCTCGTTGGCATTAGGGTCTACGCCTACCATATTACCTTATACGGAGAAGTATCTGGGCATTATCCTGCTGGGCGCTCCGTTTATGACTGCTTCTCTTGTGATGAACAATCAAATCCGTTTCCAGGGAAATGCGGCGTATGCGATGGTAGGAATCGTATCGGGTGCGGTGATTAATGTGATATTGGACCCTATTCTGATTTTTGTCTTCGATATGGGGATATCGGGTGCTGCATTGGCTACGGTCATCAGTCAGATCTGCAGTTTCTCTCTGCTGCTGTATATGGGCAGCAAGGGAGGAAATATCCGTATCCGTTTCAAGAATTTCACGCCCTCACTGGCTTTTATAAAAGAGATTATCGGCGGAGGCACACCTTCGCTTGCTCGCCAGGGGTTGGCAAGTGTGGCAACTATCTTGCTGAATGTGGC
>ERZ779975.208-NODE-208-length-8900-cov-3.3108_pt1 | contig 8900 bp, 6 predicted proteins | sample MGYA00511183_ERZ779975 | MGnify/ENA primary metagenome ERZ779975 (study PRJEB29588, sample SAMEA2150909) | human gut metagenome | biome: human gut; feature: human-associated habitat; material: faeces | place: Denmark | collected 2008/2010 ... | reverse complement strand
TGACGCAGAATGCCGACCTATCCGCCGACGAGAAGTTCAAGGAGTATATCAAGTTGCTGGGCAGCATGACGGATGAGGTGCTTGGAAAGCAGGGAGACTTCAATGCATTGTTGGAGGCTTACCAACAAATGGCAAAGGACAAAGGGTTCGATATCTTCAAGCCGGATGAGGGTGCGTCCCAGAGCGGGCAAAGCGGAGCATATACTGCCATGAGCCAGGAACAGGGTACGAAATTGGAGGGACTTTTCACCTCTCTTCAGGACCACGCCAGCGGCATACACCAGTTACTGGAAGAATTGAAGCTGGGGCGTTATGCAGACCATGAGATATTTGTACAGATAGCAGAGAATACGGCTTATTGCAAATTGCTTGAAGATATACTTGAAATCATCACCCGTCAGGAACGTGACGGGGTAAAAATAAAGGGGTAAGGTTATGACAGATTTAACAGGATATGTGACCATCAACGGCAAGGATGCCTGGACGGAGTACTTCGCTTTCCTGTGCGAGGACAAGATGGATGATAACTTCAACTTTGAAGAATTACAGAAGCCTCTGGAGATGAAAGAATACACTACCGTGGAGTTTCGGGAACGTGACGGCGAGGAACTTCCGGATGAATTGCCTTCACCCCGCTACAAAGCACGGGACGTAACGTTGTATATAGCCGTATACGCTTCAACGTTATCGGAATACAATATCCGCCGCGCCGCATTCATGGAAGCCATCCGTGCGGGTTGGGTGAACCTGAAGGTGAAGGAATTGCCGGCAACCTACCGGTTCTACTATAAAGGGACAACGGACGCCAAGGTTATAACAGATGTGACAGGCACCACTATCGGACGCTGGAAGGTGAAATTTCGGGAACCGAAACCGGGATTCACCACGGAGTGACACAGAGTTTCACGGAGTTTTTAAATAACGATTAAATATTGTTTGAATGGAGCTTAAAATCTATAATCAATCAGGAGGACTGAAAATGACGGTAAGCACGTCTTCCTCATCAACCTGGAACACGGAGTTGATGGCGGAGAATGCCGTTTCCGCATCTTTCACCCATCCTTTTTATGTTCCTTTGGACGTGAACGACTATGTGCTGTTATCAGGGATAAAGTTCAGTATCAACAAGGAATATAAGCCAAAACAGAAGTCGACTCAAGAATACGCTTATTCCGTTAACTTCTACGGTCCGGAGCATGACGCAGAGCGGGTGATGTATTTACATTTGACGGATGGGGAGTATGAACCGCAGTTCAGCCTTAATACAAGCCCGGCATTGCATCTTCAGAAGTGGGTGGATAACATGAACCGCATTTATGGTGAAGAACGCTGGAGCATAGGAGAGACCGTTGACTTGCCTAAGAAGAATATTGAATATAACAACGTCACCTGCTTTGAGGCGCTTTCCCTGATATCGGATGCCTTTGAGGCTGAATGGTGGGCCGATGGTTTCAAGATGAACCTGACGCGGTGCGAACGTGGCGACCGCGTGGAACTGGGCTATATGCAGGGACTTACTTCGTTAACCCAATCGGAGAACAGTGATGATGTGAAGTTCTTCACCCGGCTCATTCCTTTGGGCAGCACAAAGAATATCGACCGTAGTCGTTATGGTTTTTCCCGTCTTCAATTGCCCGACCGGGCTAAGTATGTAGACCGGAATACGCAGTACGGACTTTACGAGCACATTGAGGAAGCCGCATTCACCGGAATATTTCCTCAATATACCGGTACTGTGTCCACAGTCCGTTCGGAAGAGAAGACCGATGATGAAGGCAGGAAATTTACGGTTTATTACTTTAATGACGCGGACATGATGTTCGATCCCAACAAGAGTGAGATTGCCGGGTTAACAAAGCGGCTTTCCTTCCAGACGGGAGACCTCGCCGGTCAGGGCAACTCTGATAACAATGATTACTGGTTTGAGGCAAACTATAATTCCACCACGCTTGAATGGGAAATCATCAATACTTACCCTTCTGATGACGTGCAGATACCGGGAGGTAATCTTATCCCCCGCCCGGGAGATAAGTATATTCCCTGGAACTTCCGTATGCCGGAGTCTTATGAGGTACAGGCGGAACGCGACTATGAAGATGCCGTTAATAGCTTTTTGGAAAAATACAGTGAAGACGTGTCGAAGTATGGCGGTGACACGGATTATATTTATATAGACAAGAACGCAGTGCCATTGCTGCTGGGGCAGCGTGTACGGCTGTTGAGCGACAAGTACTTTACGGCATCGGGCGGTTATTTTGATACGCGCATGACAAAAGTGGTGCGCAAGCTGGATAACCTGAGCATTGCCACGATAGAATGCACGAACAAGGTCGGCAAAGGCTGGAAACGGACAGTGGATGAAAGCCTTTCGCAATTGCAGTACATCGTATCTTCGGGAGGCGGTTCTTCTTCCGGGGGTAGTTCTTCAGGGTCGTCCGAGGTTTCCGACAAGCTGAAAAAGAACATCCTTGTCAATTCAAACGATGTGGGCTACATCAAAAAAGGCGATGTGGTGCTTGCCGGACAGACCTGGGAAACCATCTTCCGCAATATGCTGTACAAGCCTGTGGGGGGAGAGCTGAAGGGTACCCTGTCAACTCCCAATGATGTGGAATATGGCACAAAGAAAGGATATATCACTTACACCGCTACGCGCAATGGTCAGGGTGCAATGACAAAGGCTTATTATGACGATAACGAAAACAACAAGCTTAATTTCTCGGAAGAGAATGCCGGCATCCAGACGGCGGTACGTACATTATCCGGCACTTATACCGAAAGGGAAACATATAAGGCTACAGTTGTTTACGCAGCCAGTGCGGACGGTTCGCTTCCGGTAAAGACACTGAATGATACTATCAGTGTGAATGTGCGTCGCAGGTGGTTTGCTGGGGTGGTCAGTGCGATTCCTACGACGTCAGCGCAGATACGAGCGCTGTCGGCAAACGGACTGTACACAGGCACCGGAAGTTATAAATTCACGATAAGCAACTATAAGACATTTGTCATTTGCATTCCTTCCGGAACAATAAAGGAGGTTTCTTTGGAAAGGTATCAATATAATTTCATGGACTTGGATTCTGCTGCGAAACCTGAGAAAAGAGCCGTGGAAGGTGCTAACGGAAGTACAGCTATAGAATATACGATGTATATATTCAGCAGTGCTACTACAAGTAAAGAGACAGATAATTTCACTTTTAAAATAGCGTGATATGGCATTGGATATAAAAGGAGACAGTTTTGCTGGCAGATATAAAAGAAGGAATTATTACGGTATCGACCCGACTGATACGTGGGATACATATGACCAGGCACTTATATATGCGCGTAATACGGATGAAGACGAAGAGTATGTTCCTTACGTTGGGCAGATTGTCACCGTGAAAACAGGAGGAAGCTATCAACTCGTAGAAGACCCAAGTGTGACATTGTATCCGGAAAGGCAACACTATAAGCTGGTAAAGCTAAATAATTCCAATGATAATGATGATCGCTATCTTCGAAGGGATATAGCTGAGACGGTGAAAAAGCTGATGACCTTCCTTGAAGGTATCAACGTTAAAGGAATGGCTACACTCGAAGAGATTACTCTACTACGAAACATTGTATCTCAGAATTTCTCTGCCGGTTCTACCGGCTTCGGCATCTATAAAGATGAAGCCGGAAACTACCATCTTGATATCGACTTCGTAAACATTCGCCGAAAGTTGACAGCCGACGAGATACAGGTGCAACGCTCTTATTATGTGGGCGGTAAGCAGTGGGTAACTCCGGGTGCGGGAATCGTCTGCACATCAGTGGAAGATACCGGGTCTGTATACCGATGTCATTTCAAGACGACAGACGCAGACGGACGTGAGGTGAAATGTTTATTCCAGCCGGACGACTGGGCAATCTGCGAGACTTTCAATCTTGAAAAGAAAGTAGGAGGAACATTAGGCAATCACTACTATTGGCGACTGGTTGTAGGCGTCGGAACGGACTACATAGATTTAAGCAAATCCAATGCCGGTCCTGGTAGCGATACGCCTATGCCTGGTGATGAGATTGTACAACTCGGAAACAAGTCCGATACAAGCAGGCAGGGAGCTATCTGTAGTGATGCCATAACCACCGGAGGTCCTTACATCCGAGTGTATAAAGGCATCATTGACTACCATCTGCCACAACCTAAGATTGATTTGAACCCGGAAAAAAGTACGATCATAGCCAAGCTAATTTCTGAGGCAACAGGCAAGGATGTAGATACCGCACTTGGTGAGATGCAAGGTAATCTCGATATTATCAAGCAGCAGACAGATAAGGAATATACCTTGTGGTTTTTCGATTACGCTCCGACGCTAAGTAATATACCGGCTTCGGAATGGACGACGGCTGAGTTAAAGGCCATGCATGACCAGGACATGTTTTATAACCGTCTTACCGGGAAGGGATATCGTTTTGAATCAGGTACCTGGAATGAAATTACAGACCACCTGACGCTGAAGGCTCTGGAAGATGCTTCAAAAGCACAAGATACAGCAGATAGCAAAAGGCGTGTGTTTGTAGAGCAGCCTACTGCTTCGCAAGAATATGATGTTGGTGACATGTGGGTAAATGCAACATATTCTGATGGTACAGTTAAGTATAAGAATGACTCTCTTGTCTGTAAGACCGCAAAGGCTAAAGGGGCGGTATTCAGTATTTCTCATTGGGCTCCATCATCTGCTGCTACAACTGCGTATCTGGAGAACTTGGGTGATAGAATCACGGCAGGTGTTACGGGTTCTGCAGAAGGTATTGAAACTATCAGGAAGCTCGCACAAGAGGGCATAGACGATGCCTACGACGCAGCTCAATCGGCGGCTGAAGCATTGGGCATTGCACAGGGGGCACAGAATGCGGCGACTGAGAATACAACAGTTATCCAGGCTACGCAGGATTCTATTACTACATTGGCTCAAAGTATTCATTTCGACAGCGAAAAAAAGAATATTACGAATATCAGTACATCCGGATTAATAACCACAGCAGACCTTTCGGTGCTGTATGGGAAAGAAATCGTGTATGATAAGGATGGGCATGTAGACATGACGAAGATGTCCGGTATTGTGACAAAGGCTGACTTTGTAGATCTGTTTTCGGAGCAAGCTGATTTTAATGGCTATGTTATACGCAGTGATATTAGTCTTTTCATTACGGAGGATGACACAAAGAGACTGATATCAAATGCTCAAATAGATGCTGACCAGATTCGGTTCAATGGTAACATTGTGGCTAATGGCACTTTCTTTGTGGATACTGGGGGTAACTTGACTTTGAATAATATCACGGCCAATAATGGTACTTTCAATGGGACTATCAATGCGGATGGTGGGACTATTGGTGGCATCCAGATAAATGAAAATAGCCTTGGAACTCCTGCTGGTGCGTATCCATTGGGGGTGCCAATAATGGGGTTATCAAACACGGAACTTTTATTTCATGTTCATAGTCAATTCCAGCAAGGCCAACAAGTATATTTGTCAACATTTGAAGCTCGTATGGGTACCGTAGGGATTGATATACAGTGTAATGAGACTCCTGGATACAGAGTTATTGCAAATTTGATTGCAGGAAAATATGGTCTCAAAATATCTACCACCGGAATTTTCAGGACTTCTGATGGTGGTGAAACATGGAATAGTTTGTAACATTATAATTTAATAAGAATATGAAAATTAATTTTAGACAAATCGAAGCTCAGACTTCGTTCGAAGGTGGAAAGCAAACCTTCGATGCAGCCGAAACAGTCGGCAATGAAATGATGTACAACGGCAGTGTCTTGCTGGATATCGGCTTTGAAGACTTGGCGAAAACTATCTACTACTCGAAAGATGCGGTGGAAGTTCCGGAACGCTACTGTAAGGCTCTTGAACTTGTAGTGAAGAACTCGCGTCTTATAGCTGCTGTGAAGCGTGAGATAATTAATCAACTAAATAATAAGGAGGAATAACATGGAATTTACAAATAGCACTATCAAGACCGGTTCGTCTAAAGTTGGTAACTTTAGAATGGATTACACTGTCACTTATGACGGTAATGAAAAAGTGAGTAAGATTGAGGCTCAGGTGAAAAAGTTACCCGGCGAGAAAGCGGTTGAGATTTACTCCGGCTATGCATCATTCGCCGTTAGTGCCTTTCGCTATCAATTTCAATTGACGAGCAGCGTCACAAGTGACGAACGTAAAGCCTTGTTTAATGACTTTGAAAACACAATTGCAGAACTGATTAAGTAACATGGGGTACATCAAGTTTGTTTTGAGCCGTACAACGGATGAGCAGGGTAATACTACTTATGCGCGTATTTGTCGTATCGAATCGGATATGGCTGATACAAGTATGCTTGAAACAAACTTGATCATGCACGCGCTTTCCGCTCCAGGTGGAAAGGTTGAGATAAGTACGGACTTCATTCTGGATTCCGGCAGGTTGGATAATGATTATTTAGGATAGTATGGAGAATTTGAATAGGACTTTTATTAAAGGCAACGTTCTGAAAGCTGAGGAGTTGAACGAGGTAGTGGGCAAGATTAATGAGCTTATCGGTGCACAAATTGTTATCGGTGAAACGGCAGGTACCGCGTATGATGGTGCTGCCGGTGCCGCATTGGAACAGACTGTCCGTGAGTTGGCAGGCGGTGCCGGAACGATGTATAGTGTTTATGTGCGCAACAATATGCCTTCCCTCGGTTTTGCCTCCCAATATGGTGAGAAGTGTATTCTTGACTTTACCTTTGTCTCCCAGTATCGGGATGATATCAGCGAGCCATATAAACCTACCGGAGAACTTGGCTTGTGCACCATCATGATGAAGAACTCGAAGTTCGCAGACTTTACCGTTGTGAAGCAAATGGAGATTTCTTCTAATGTATCCATCAAGCAGGATATTGCCGAGTGGTTGTCTTCCGGAAGTAATAGTGTCAAGATTACCATTAAGGGTGAGAATACTGACCAAACAACGGCGCCGGTAATTTATACAGTTCAATTAACTTCTCTGGGTGTCAGCGCTCCGAACTTCGCCTGGTGGACGGCCTTTTCCGGAGACATTGCTATTCCGATGATTGTCAACGGTAATATCAGCAAGATGCTACATGTAACTGTTATAGGTGATGATTATAACCAGAGCTATAGCCAGAATCTCGGCACGGCCGTATATCTGGATACTCCTTATATCTATACGCTTCCGCATCCTGGAGCTACCGGCGTGTATAATGTGAGCTTCTACCTGTCGAACTCAGACAATACGATCCAAACGAAGTCTGTATCCGTGAATATCATGTGCATCGCCACAGCCGGGGAAGCTGTGAAATTGATGTGTGTGAATAACGTGGCCGACCTGCTAACCAACTGGCAGGACAATACCGTATTCGATTATGCCATCTATGACGGTTCCGCCGCTCAGACGGACGCACTATTCTCCATCACGAAGGACGGCATGGAGGTGTATAGCTCGGAGAATGATACTATCGTGACGAATGCGAAGAATACCCTGACTTATCCGATGGAAGTAGATACGGATGACGATGCTAACTTTGACGTAATCGTGTCCGTAACCAGTGGCAACAACAACCTGATTGAACCGATTACACTGAACGTTAATAACTCCCTCGGATATTCAGCTACGGCAGGCGCGGTACTTTATATCAATCCCCGTACCCGCGGCAACTCACAGTCCAACAGCCGTAGCATCGTTAATGAAGTGGACAAGTCGGTTATCCCTGTGACCTGGAATAATCTGAACTGGGGTAACGACGGTTGGGTAACCGATGATGATGGTGTGAAAGCATTGAAGATATTTGCCCGCAGTTCCGCCGTGATAGATTACCAGCCGTTTGCCACCGAACCGGCTCGCCGTGGAAAGACCATTGAGATTGATTTTAAGGTGGAGAATGCTTCGGATGCCGGCAAGAATATTATTACTATCTCTGAGGGAAATGTCGGTCTGAAAGTGTCGGGCGAGAATATATCTTTCTTCTCCCAATCCGAGCATGAAAGTAGCACGCAGGATGTTCCTACGGACAACGGGGTACGCATCCGCCTGACGGTTGTGGTGATGCCTGATGCTTATGGAAATCCGGGTTTCAACATCGTCGCCATCTACATCAACGGAAAGAAGAACCGGCAGTATGCTTATGAGAGCAATGACTATTTCCGCAATAGTGGCAAGATAACGTTAGGGAACGATCATGCCAATCTCTATCTGTATGGGTTGCGCGTGTATGACAGTGCATTGACTTCCGAAGCCGTCCAGAAGAATTATATCAATCAATTGGTAACAACCGATGAAAAGCAGACGGAGAAGAGCATCAACCAAGTGCTGGATGGTGAAGGAGTGAATATTGATTTCAACGCCACGAAGATGTTGTATAATGTATTCGTGGTTGACAAGCCTTTCCCAAACTTGAATAACCCTTCAGGAGTGGCCGGTAATCTGGAAGTCTTCTTCAAGGATAAGCCGGAACGTAACTTTACGCTTACCAATTTGTTGGTGGAAGGTCAGGGAACATCCTCTAAGAAATATCTGGAGTGGAATATCCGATTCAAAATGAAAGGGCTGAAAGACGCTGAAGGTAATAAGATAAACTCCATCGCCACCTATGCGGACGGGACTACGGATAAGAACAAGGTGCTCATGTTTGATGGTGTGCCGAAGTCTGGACGTCTGACAGCCAAGAAGAACTGGGCGAGTTCCATGCAGGATCATAAGGCGGGCAGCGTGGATGCCTACGATGCCATCTTCAAGGAGATGGGTATGAAAAACGAGGCGATGATTGCCGACCCGCAGATACGCGTTGCCGTCTATCAGGAGCCGTTCATCGGTTTCTCAAAATCTGTTAATGAGGAAGGTCAGGATGTTTATACCTGTATGGGAGAATTTA
>ERZ779975.203-NODE-203-length-9054-cov-2.05189_pt1 | contig 9054 bp, 9 predicted proteins | sample MGYA00511183_ERZ779975 | MGnify/ENA primary metagenome ERZ779975 (study PRJEB29588, sample SAMEA2150909) | human gut metagenome | biome: human gut; feature: human-associated habitat; material: faeces | place: Denmark | collected 2008/2010 ... | reverse complement strand
AAATAATAAAAAGGAGGAAAAGAAATGAAAAAAATTACATCTATCGTATTGAGCGTATCTATGGCGGCAGGCGCATTTACTCTTGGTTCATCTATTGAACTTTCTGCAGACGCACCGTTGCGTGAACCGTATGCAGTATGGATGCAGGGAAGTCTTAACTTCCACAGCGGTAAGCTCGGTGTAATGCTTGCGGCAAGTAAGATTTTAAGAGATGAAAAATAATATAATCTTGTTGCTTTGATTATAACAGCAAATAAAAAATCCCGCTTACAAAGGCGGGATTTTTTCTATGATTTTTTATTGCGTAAGTTTTTAAAAAAGTCGGTGAGAAGTTTTGAACACTCCTCCTGCATAATACCGCCGACTGATTCGGGTTTGAAATTGAACGGCATTTGAAACAGATTCGTAATTGTACCGCAAGCGCCGTTTTTTAAGTCGTATGCACCGAAATATACCTTTGGAATATGAGCGTTGATTATTGCACCTGCACACATAGGGCAAGGTTCAAGTGTTACATAAATTTCACAGTTCCACAATCTCCAACCGCCAAGCCTTTGACAGGCATTGTATATTGCGTCGGTTTCGGCATGAAGAAGAGCATTCTTGCTTTGTTCACGGCGATTTCTTCCTGTGGCAACAATTTCATCATTTCTGACAATTACCGCACCGACGGGAACTTCGTTTTCCGCAGCGGCAATCTCAGCCTGTTCAATAGCCTTTTGCATATAGTATAAAGTTTTATCCATTGTTAATTAATCCTAAATTTGTGATTGTAGTTATCAGAAAAAGTACAAGTGAAAGTATGATACCGGGATTCACAAGAAATGCAGTCATTTTCTCTTTTAAGCTAAGTTCACTTACAATTCCGTCTTTCTTATCAGACATTTTAAAAAAGTTCTTATCATTTTTGGCAAGTACGATATATGAAACAAAGCCTGCAATACAGAAGAAAATAATCAGACTGTAACTGATTATTGTCGCCGCATAATCGGAAACAATGTTTGCATCTCTTAAAATGCTCATGGAAACAGCATATAGGTTATTAAGAAAATGGATTGCAATTGACGGAAGAATGGAATTGAATTTGCAATCGACATACGCAAAAATAAGTCCGAGAATAAACGCAAACGGAATTTGTGATATATTCTGATGCATTGCACCAAACAAAATTGCAGAGCCTATAACTGCTGTTGTATCACCAAACTTTCTCAGAGAACCCATAACTATTCCTCTGAAAGCAAATTCTTCGGCAAAAGCGGGGACGATTGCTGTTGAAATTATGTTCAGAACAATACTCAAAACACTTGAATCTCCGATTGTCAATCCCGAAGATGTGTTTTCAATTCCGAAAAGCGAGAAGTTGTCTGCGATAACACTCGTGGCAACATTTGCAATCATCGCACCCCCCATTCCGAGAAACAGAATGGGTATCATACTTTTTTGTTTTACATATTTTGTGCTGATAATATCATTTAAACTGTTTCTTGAAAGCTTTATATAAAAAAATGCAGGAACAACAACGGCAAATACGGAAATAAATATATCCATAAAGTAAGTCAGTATTGAATAATTGTCAGAATAAATATATTTTGCCGAACCAAAAGCCTTGAAAACTTCTACAACTATCATTGCGCTTACTGTCATTGTAAGCGAATACGCAAATACAAAAAAACCTAAACCGCTTGATCTTTGCTTGAGATTATCATACTGGAACTCTTTTTTGAAATTGCGGTTATAATTAAGGTTATTGCCGTAAAACGGCATATTATTACCCGAAAACTGGTTATTTATCAAATTATCACATCCTCAAAGCTATTCTAACATAGAGGCATATTATTTTCAAGGATTAAAACATCCGTATAAAGTATTTGCATGATTAAAATGATATAACCCGGCAAAAAGTAACTTTAAAATACAGTATAATAAATTCACCCAAAATCGACGCCAAAGAAGAAAAACCGTTTGTATTTTCACACAAATTGATTCACCTCTATTTACAGCGTAGTAATTATGGCAAAAAATTTAAAAATATAACTTGATTTTTCCTGATTTGTATTGTATAATATGTTTTGCATTTGCCGGTGTGATGGAATTGGCAGACGTAGCGGACTCAAAATCCGCCGGTAGCGATACCGTACCGGTTCAAGTCCGGTCACCGGCACCAAAAGGACATTAACTCATAGAGTTAGTGTCCTTTTTTAGTATATTTCGGAGGGCGATAATTATGGGTGGAATAAGTGTTATGCTTTTAATGGGAATGCTTTCGGCTATGTATGTGTTCTTTATAGCAGTAATTGCTGTGCTGATTATTTATTTTGCAGTAAGCTATGTTTTTGAGAGCATTGCGGCAATGGGTATGTGCAAGAACTTGTACTATAAGCACAGTGCAACTGCTTGGATTCCGTTTTATAATAAATATCTCCTCGGTAAAATTGCAGGGAATAAGGCTTTAGGCATAATAGAAGGTGTGCTGAACCTTTCAATCGCAACCGTTGCCGTTCTGTTTTTCTGTTTTGAACTGGAAATCGGTATCATCGGCTTGATTTCCCTGTTAGCTTGTGCCATTGCCTCATTTGTGATAGATGTAATTATCGCCGATAAAATATTCAAAAATCTTAACATCAGATATTCGGATGTTCTCACAGTAGTAAATGTTCTTACCTTCGGCTTGTCAAGACCGATAATTCTTTTTATTGTAAAAAATGCTAATAGTAAGAATATGATACATATACACTTTTAATTAATAGATGAAATCGTATGGAGAATTTTTTTAATACATATCAAACAGAGATTGTGGCAGCAATTATTTCCTTTATTGTTGCCTTATTAACCACTTTATTAACTCACTTTTTGGGGAATTTTAAATTACGCTATACGGAGAAATTAAAAATCGCAAGCGAATTATCAAAAATAAAGTATGAAGGTATTACTAAGATTAGAAAGGAAATTACTATACTTTCATCTTACCAAAATCTCAGTATAACAGAAAATCAAAATCTCTCGGTTACAGAACTTATTGGTACTAAAATATGCACACCGTCTTGTTGTTATACTTATGAAGCACTTATAGGAATTTCAAAGACTCTCAATGAACTATACGGGGAATATGGTTCTTGTCTAAATCATACTTCTGCGATATATTTAGTTTACATAAGAAATTTTCTTTTGGATTATACCTTGGTTTGCATTGAAGCTGGGCTCAATAATGAGGATTTACGATTTGTTAGTATTCCACTGTATGAGGGAATATTTAAGTGGTACAAAAGATTTGACAAGAAATTGATATCTTTAATGAATAAACCGAGTATGAAATATTTTGCACACACGGGTTTAAAATATATGCTTCTGTTAAAAGTATATGGGTTTTATTTTAATCACACAAAACCGTATAAACATATGTATCGTATAAATGATAAAAAAGATACATTGAAGTAATTGTTAGCTAATTTTGATGAATTTATTGAAAACTTAAAATAAGCAATGTGCTTGTTACACGTGTTTTTTTAAAAGGAGCAATACACGCCGTATTGTTCCTTTTCCTTTTGCAAAATGCCCTGTTTAAGATTATTTTTGTTTCATAATTTTTTGATACAGGCAATTTTTAAAAAAATTCGTCAATTTTTTTATTTTTAATTCTCATACGGTTGCTTATTTTTGATTTATATATTATAATGTATCTTGTATTGTTTTTTAATTACGGCGCAAAGCCGCATCTTTATGGAGGATTTGATTATGGAAAAGAAAGAATTACTTTACGAAGGAAAAGCTAAAAAGGTATTTTCTACAGAAGATCCCGATCTCTGCATCGTTTCCTACAAGGATGACGCAACTGCATTCAACGGCGAGAAAAAGGGTACAATCGTTGGCAAGGGTGTTGTAAACAACCGTATGTCAAACTTTATGTTCAAGCTTCTTGAAAAGCATGGCATTGCAACAGACTTTGTTGAAGAGCTTAACGACAGAGATACAGTCCTCAAGAAGGTTGAAATTGTTCCTCTCGAGGTAATTTTAAGAAATAAAGCTGCCGGCAGTCTTTCAAAGCGTCTCGGTCTTCCCGAAGGCACACCGATGAAGACTCCTGTTCTTGAATTCTGCTATAAGAACGATGAACTCGGCGATCCTATGGTAAATGAATATCACATCCTCGCAGCTGGCTTTGCTACAAAGGAAGAAATCGACACAATCACAGAAATGGCTTTCAAGATTAATGAGCTTATGATTGAATTCTTCAAGCAGTGCAATGTTGATCTTATCGACTTCAAAATTGAGTTCGGCAGATATAAGGGCAAGATTCTCCTTGCTGACGAAATTTCTCCCGATACATGCCGTTTCTGGGATATGGATACTCAGGAGAAACTCGACAAAGACCGTTTCCGTCGTGATATGGGCGGTGTTGAAGAGGCTTATGCCGAAATGATGAAGCGTGTAGGTCTTGCATAATAACTACATTGTGAATTTTTGAATTAAGATATGTGAATTAAACTTTGGATAGTTATTTTGATTAATCGGATGGTGGCACCTTGGAATTTTCTTTCGATAATTTTGCAAAAGAAGGTCTGCACGAAGAGTGCGGAGTATTCGGCATATTCAGCGACGGCACAATTAACCCTGCATACGCTTGTTATAACGGATTGCTTGCTCTCCAGCACAGAGGACAGGAAAGCTGCGGCATCGCTGTATCTGACGAAGGTGTAATTGATTATCACAAAGATATGGGCCTTGTTACCGAGGTCTTTAACAACAAAATTCTTGATTCTCTCAACGGACAAATGGCGGTTTCGCATGTCCGTTACTCGACTGCAGGCGGTTCTGTGCTGGAAAATGCACAACCGCTTGTTATGCGTTATGTAAAGGGTACGCTTTCAATTGCCCATAACGGCAACCTTACCAATGCACTTGAAATCCGCAGAAGTCTTGAACAGCGTGGCGCAATCTTTCAGACAACAATCGACAGCGAGGTTATCTGCTATGTAATTGCCCGTGAAAGACTTAAATGTCATTCTGTTGAAGATGCCGTTGCAAGAACAATGCAGGTAATTGAGGGCGCTTATTCGCTCCTTGTTATGAGCCCGAGAAAGCTTATTGCGGCTCGTGATCCTCACGGATTCAGACCGCTTTGTATTGGCAAGTACAACGATTCCTATGTTTTTGCAAGTGAAAGTGCGGCTCTTGATGCCTGCGGTGCAGAATTTGTCCGTGATGTTGAACCGGGCGAAATCGTAATTGTAGACCAAAACGGTGTCCGCAGTATGAAACCCGACTTTGGTGACAAGAAAAAGGCACTTTGCATTTTTGAGTATATTTATTTTGCCCGTTCAGACTCCTTTATTGACGGAGTAAGCGTTTATGAGGCAAGAAAGCAGGCAGGACGAATTCTTGCAAGGAAATACCCTGTTGAGGCTGATATGGTTGTCGGTGTTCCCGAATCGGGAATTGATGCCGCAATCGGTTACAGCGAAGAATCCGGAATTCCTTATGAAAAGGCTATTGTGAAGAACAGCTACATCGGCAGAACCTTCATAAAGCCAAGTCAGAAGGAACGAATGAAAAGCGTAAAAATTAAACTCAACCCGATTGCCGACAAAATCAAAGGCAAGAGAGTTGTTATTATTGATGACAGCATTGTGCGTGGTACAACTGTTGACCGAATTGTTACAATGCTCAAAGAGGCAGGCGCAAAAGAGGTACATATGCGTATCAGTTCACCTCCGTTTATGTGGCCGTGTTATTACGGTACTGACATTCCGTCAAGAGGGGAACTTATTGCCTGCAACCATACAATCGAAGAAATCACAAAGCTCAGCAAGGCTGATTCCCTCGGATATCTCCCTGTTGAGTCACTTCGTGAGATGATTCACAACGCTCCCGTAGGCTTTTGTGACGGTTGCTTTACGGGTAATTACCCCGCTCCTATCACAAAAGAAACCTTTAAGGGCAAGGAGCGTGGCGGAATGAACTTCGATGAAAACAATAAAAAGGACAACTAATTGAAAGGATGTAAATAATGGTAAAAGATACTTATGAATCACCCTTGTCAGCCCGTTATGCAAGCAAGGAAATGAAATACATTTTCTCGCCGGATAAAAAATTCAGAACATGGAGAAAACTCTGGATTGCTCTTGCAGAATCGGAAAAAGAACTCGGACTCCCAATTACACAGGAGCAGATTGACGAACTCAAGGCTCATGCTGATGATATCAACTATGAAGTTGCACAGGAAAGAGAGAAAATTGTTCGTCACGATGTAATGTCACATGTATATGCTTACGGTGTTCAGTGTCCGAACGCAAAGGGCATTATTCATCTCGGAGCAACCTCCTGCTATGTAGGTGATAACACAGATATCATCATTATGACAGAAGGACTCAAGCTTATCAGAAATAAGCTTATCACCGTTATCCGCAACCTTTCAAAGTTTGCCGATGAATACAAGGCTCTTCCAACCCTTGCATTCACTCATTTTCAGCCTGCACAGCCAACAACAGTAGGTAAGAGAGCGACTCTCTGGCTTCAGGAACTCCTTATGGATCTTGAAGATGTTGAGTATCAGCTTTCAAAGGCTAAGCTTCTCGGTTCAAAGGGTACAACAGGTACACAGGCAAGTTTCCTTGAACTCTTTGACGGAGATCACGAAAAGTGCAAAATGCTTGACCGTAAGATTGCAGAAAAAATGGGCTACAAGGCTTGTTTCCCTGTATCAGGTCAGACATATTCAAGAAAGCTTGACTCACAGTTCCTCAATGTTCTTGCAGGAATTGCTCAGTCAGCCGCTAAATTCTCAAATGATATCAGACTTCTTCAGCACCTCAAAGAGGTTGAAGAGCCGTTTGAAAAGAATCAGATCGGTTCATCGGCTATGGCTTACAAGCGTAACCCAATGAGAAGTGAGCGTATAGGTTCACTTTCAAGATATGTTATGGTTGATGTTCTCAACGGTTACTTTACAACTGCCACACAGTGGTTTGAAAGAACGCTTGATGACTCAGCCAACAAGCGTCTCAGCGTTCCGGAGGCATTCCTCGCAGTTGACGGTATCCTTTCACTTTATGCAAATGTTGCAGACGGTCTTGTTGTTTATCCAAAGGTAATTGAACAAAGACTCAGAAAAGAACTTCCGTTCATGGCAACAGAGAATATTATGATGGATGCAGTTAAAAAGCGTGGTGCTGACAGACAGCAGCTTCACGAGAAAATCCGTGAGCATTCAATGGCTGCGTCAAGAGTAGTCAAGGTTGAAGGCGGCGAGAATGACCTTCTCGAAAGAATTGCCGCAGATGAGGCATTCGGCGTTACTCTTGAAGAGCTTGAAAAGATTCTCAAGCCGGAAAACTACACAGGCAGAGCAAAAGAGCAGACAGAGGACTTCCTCAACGAGTGCATCAAGCCTGTTCTTGAAAAGTACGCAGATGTTGAGTCTGACAAGCCTGAAATCAATGTTTAATTAAACTGATTTAATCGAACCTTTGGTTCAAGTATATATTTTATTTACAGCAGACCGTGAGTCTGCAAAAAGGAGTTTTGTAAAATGGTAAAAGCAATTGTAGGTGCCAACTGGGGCGACGAGGGCAAGGGTAAAATTACCGATGTTCTCGCAAACGACAGCGACATCGTAATTCGTTTTCAAGGCGGTGCAAACGCAGGACATACAATAGTCAACGATTACGGAAAATTTGCTCTTCACCAGCTTCCTTCGGGTGTTTTTCATCAGAATATCACCAATATAATCGGCAACGGTGTTGCTTTCAGCGTTGAAAACTTCGTTAAGGAAATGGCTCACCTCAAAGATCGCGGAGTTCCCGAGCCAAACATTATTATTTCTGACAGAGCACAAATTGTTATGCCTTACCATGTAGCATTTGACTGCTACGAGGAAGAGCGTCTCGGCAAAAATTCTTTTGGTTCAACAAAGAGCGGTATCGCTCCGTTCTATTCTGACAAGTATTCAAAAATCGGTTTCCAGATTAATGAACTTTATGATGATCCCGATTCACTCAGAGAGAAAATCAGACATGCGCTTGAAATCAAGAATGCAACTCTGAAAAACCTCTACAACAAGCCCGAAATCACAGAACAGGAAGTTTTTGACAAGCTAATGGAATATAAAGAACTTCTTGCTCCTTATGTTGGTGACGCATTCACTTTTGTTCATAATGCGCTCAAAGACGGAAAGAATATTCTTCTTGAAGGACAGCTTGGTTCACTCAAGGATACTGACTTCGGCATTTATCCTATGGTTACTTCATCCAATACAATCGCAGGTTACGGTGCTGTAGGTGCAGGTATTCCTCCGTATGAAATCAAAGAAATCATCACAGTTGTCAAGGCTTATTCAAGTGCGGTAGGCGCAGGTGAATTTGTTTCTGAAATCTTCGGCGATGAGGCTGACGAACTCCGCAGAAGAGGCGGTGACGGCGGAGAATTTGGTGCAACAACAGGCAGACCGAGAAGAATGGGTTGGCTTGACCTCGTTGCAACACGCTACGGTTGTATGGTTCAGGGTGCAACACAGGTTGCGTTCACGGTTCTTGATGTTCTCGGATATCTTGATGAAATCCCTGTTTGTGTAGGTTATGAGCTTGACGGCAAGGAAATTGACTACTTCCCGTCAACAACAAAGCTTAAAAGATGCAAACCTATCCTCAAAAAGCTCAAGGGCTGGAAGTGTTCAATTTCAGGTATTACAGAATATGACAAGCTTCCTAAGGAATGCCGTGAATACATTGAATTTGCCGAAAAGGCTATCGGTGTGCCGATTACAATGGTTTCAAACGGTCCTTCCAGAAACGATATTATTTACAGATAATTACAATATTAATTGAATACCGCACAAACTCTGTGCGGTATTCTTTAAATTTGAAAGGAATTTTACTATGAGCAATGCTACAAAAGAAACTGTCATTGTTCTTGATTTCGGCGGTCAGTACAATCAGCTGATTGCAAGAAGAGTTCGTGAGTGCAATGTGTATTGCGAAATTCTTCCTTATACCGTTGATATTCAGAAAATCAAAGACATTAGCCCAAAAGGTATTATCTTCACAGGCGGTCCTAACAGCG
>ERZ779975.198-NODE-198-length-9291-cov-2.99188_pt1 | contig 9291 bp, 4 predicted proteins | sample MGYA00511183_ERZ779975 | MGnify/ENA primary metagenome ERZ779975 (study PRJEB29588, sample SAMEA2150909) | human gut metagenome | biome: human gut; feature: human-associated habitat; material: faeces | place: Denmark | collected 2008/2010 ... | reverse complement strand
CTTTTCTTCTAATAGTGCTTTTGGTAGTGTACCAGAGGATGGAACTAGCAGAAGAGCAACAGTAAATGGTTGTATAAGGGCATTACAAATTCGGCTTGGCATAGTTAATACTGCTGATAATTTTGGTCAAGGAACAGAATCACTGTTTAAATCAACTTATAAAAATGGTATAGTTCAGCAAGAATACCCATCAACAGAAGAAGATAAAGTGTATGGAATTATTCAGTGTGCATTATGGACAAAAGGGTATTCTACAGGTTCAAGTAGCATAACTAAACATTTTTACGATGGTACTGGTAATGCTATAAAAGAATTAAAGGAAGATATGGGTTTTAATAATCCGAATTCTACCGTAACATTAAATGTTATGAAAGGTCTACTATCAATGGATCAGTACGTTAAAGTTTCGGGTGGAGATGATTCTATAAGACTAGTACAACAAAGTTTAAATCGTGAATATGAAGATTATGTTGGAATTATACCATGCGATGGACTTTATGGAAGACAAATGAATAAAGCCTTAATAAAAGTATTACAAGCTATTGAGGGATACTCTGTAGATGATGCAACTGGCAACTTTGGAGCAGGAACAAAGGCAAATTTACCTTTAAATTTTGAAACTTCTTCTTCATGGACAGGGCAATATGAAACATATAAAAAATGTATTAAGTTAGTACAATATTGTTTGTGTTGTAATGGTTATGGAGATAGTATTAATTTGTCTAATGTACAATGGAATACTAGTCTTTCAAATGTTGTAAAGAGCTTTCAGGCTGATCTAAATATTGAACAGACAGGTACTATGAATGTAGATACTTGGATGGCACTTTTACTTAGTAAAGGAAATCCTGATAGAAGTTGTACGGCTTGTGATACAAGATTTGAAATGACACAAGAAAGGCTTGATTATCTTAAATCAAATGGTTATACTGTTGTAGGAAGATATTTAACCGGATCATCTAAAGGCTTAAAAGATGATGAGCCGAAAAGAATATTAGATAATGGACTCTCATTCTTTCCGATATTCCAAGAAACACTCTATACAGATACTGTAAGTAAGTATAATTATAATTTGGGAGTATCTGATGCTAATAAAGCTGTAAATAGAGCAATGGAGTTAGGAATACCAAGTGGTACAATAATTTATTTTGCAATTGATTTTGACCCAATAGATTCCGAGATTTCGTCATACGTTATTCCTTATTTTAACGGAATAAATAGTGCTATAGGTCAGTACAAAGTAGGAATTTATGGAACAAGAAATGCCTGTACAAAAGTTATGGGAGCAGGATATGCAGAAACTTGTTTTGTAAGCGATATGTCTACAGGATATTCTGGTAATATGGGATTTAAAATTCCAAATAATTGGAATTTGGATCAATTTCATGAATATTCTGTAACAACGGCTAGTGGCTCTTGGGATATAGATAAAGTGTCTTATTCTAATAGATTTCCAGTGGTATCATTTATAGATATGCAAACTAGAGTAATACCTGCTAATGTAACAAATTATCATTTTGGGGATGTTCAATTTTTCAAAGAAAATACTGGAGAGTGGTTTAGAGTAAATGCTAAAAAAATGAAATATAGAGTTGTATGGGAGAGCCTTGATGGAACGAGTATTATGCCACATTTAGACGTAAATTTAGAAAAGAAAGGAATAGGAACTGTTTGGAGAGAAGAAAGACATTACAATATTTATGAATATGAATCAGATTTGATGGATACTAGTACTGAAAGTATTTATAGATTTAAGTATTTTTGTGCAGATGCAGGTTTGTATGGTGAAATGGATCCAAGATATTTAAATGCAAAAGTATCAATTTATATAGATACTTTTGCATAATTAAGAAAGGGGTGTCAAGTTTTGACACCCCATAAATTATTTAATAAATAGAACAATTCTAAAAGAACATGATATATTATACCATTCTTTAGGTAATGCTAATCTTGAAATGCAGCTTTTTTTATCTTGAATATTGGTAATACCAAATACATGACCGTGATTTTCTCTTAAAACGTTTAATTGAGTAGAAGTTCTATTATCAATATAAATTTCTGTGGTAAATTCTCTCATATTTCCAGCCATATCATAAATATTTTTATACATATATTTTTTATCAGTGCCAGTAAGTATATGCCCTGAATCATCTTTTTTTATATCGTTATAATTACCGTAATTTTGACTATTAATACAAAAGTCAGGAATGCTATTACTTATCCATTTTAATGCTGTATCAAAACAAAAGGAAGTTATAAGGCTACTTTGTACATTATTAGAATTATAAAAATTTTTTGAAATTTCTTCGGCTTTATATCTAGTTATATAGTTCCAAACTTTACAGTTTGCTTTTATTATAGGAGTTCCGTTTTGCCATAAAGTAAATGAATCGCTTGTATAATCATTGGTTAGAGGTAGCAAATCACCATTTTCAATTCCTGTTTCAAATCTCCCTATATAAAATCCCTGATTTTTTTCTATACTTTTATAAATTTCATTATTTATTTGATCTGATTCTACAAAATAACAGGCTTTATTTTGATTAAGTATATTATCGTATAATTTATTATCTGTAACAGGCATTAAATCTTTATTATTAACTATATATCTACTATATTTTACTGTATTATTAATTCCATCTATAGTACATGGTACCCAAACAAATTGATTTCCTTTTTCATCTTCAATAACCAATCCATCATTCCAACCTTTGGGATTTCCTTGTTCGTCTAAGTTCCAATTAGCATTATCAGTTTCTACTTTTTTAAATCCATCAGGTATAACTGGATTGTTGTACTGGCTTATTACTTTAGTTAATTCTTCTGAATTTTGCTCTTTATTCTCTTTGTCTTGTTTTAAGTCCTTGTTATACATTAAATTAGGTATGATTAATAATTTTGTAAATAGGATTACCAATGAAATAGTTATTATTAATATTAATATGATAATATATGATTTTTTCATTTTATACACCCTTTATAATTATAACATATTTTATTAATTATACAATAAAAACGGTAGAATATTGTTATATAAACTTTCTACTTTTTTCTATCTTTTTCCACTTTTGTTCATTTCTAATATCTAGTGATGTATAATATATATTACACTAAATTTATATTAAGTGTTAATTAACATTTATAAAGGAGGATCCTAATTATGGAGTGCATACGGTCACCAGATTTTTAAAGTAACAACAAGTAAAAAATAATATTTATAACTTCAGGAGGAATAATGATGCTAAAAAATAAGTATTTTAAAGTTATACTTTCAACTATGTTAGTGGTAACTATGTTAATTTGTAGTAATATAGTAGCCTTTGCTGCCGATACTACATCTAGTGCTAGGAGTGTAGACTCAATGCTTCTAAAAAGCCAGCAATGGTTAAATGAAACCTTTTCTTCTAATAGTGCTTTTGGTAGTGTACCAGAGGATGGAACTAGCAGAAGAGCAACAGTAAATGGTTGTATAAGGGCATTACAAATTCGGCTTGGCATAGTTAATACTGCTGATAATTTTGGTCAAGGAACAGAATCACTGTTTAAATCAACTTATAAAAATGGTATAGTTCAGCAAGAATACCCATCAACAGAAGAAGATAAAGTGTATGGAATTATTCAGTGTGCATTATGGACAAAAGGGTATTCTACAGGTTCAAGTAGCATAACTAAACATTTTTACGATGGTACTGGTAATGCTATAAAAGAATTAAAGGAAGATATGGGTTTTAATAATCCGAATTCTACCGTAACATTAAATGTTATGAAAGGTCTACTATCAATGGATCAGTACGTCAAAGTTTCGGGTGGAGATGATTCTATAAGATTAGTACAACAAAGTTTAAATCGTGAATATGAAGATTATGTTGGAATTATTCCATGCGATGGCCTTTATGGAAGAAAAATGAATAAAGCTTTAATAAAAGTATTACAAGCTATTGAGGGATATTCTGTCGATGATGCGACTGGTAACTTTGGAACAGGTACAAAAAATAATTTATATAAGTTATACTTGCCGGAAAATAACAATAATATTGAAGTAATCAATCTTTTAAAATATTGTTTGTGCTGTAATGGATACGGTAGAAGTATTAATTTATCTAGTTCGTCATGGGATACAGCTTTACAAGCAGCAGTGAAAAAATTTAGAGAGGATGTTAATTTGTCATCCGAAGCAAAAGTAGATACTAATACCTGGATGGCTTTGTTGCTTAGTAAAGGAAATCCAGATAGAACATGTACTGCGTGTGACACTAATCAAAGGTTAGACCAAGATAAGATAAATTACTTGAAAACAAATGGATATTATCTGGTTGGAAGATATTTAGCAAATTCAGCAAAGGGAATTACAAGAGATGAGGCAGAATTAATATTAGATAATAACATGAAATTTTTTCCAATATTCCAGTCATCTGGTCTTGATGAGTCAATTTCATCTTTTACTCTTAATAGAGCAGATCAAGATGCAATCTCTGCATTAGCTTATGCAAAAAACTTAGGCTTACCTCAACGTACTATAATATATTTTGCTGTAGATTATGATGCAACTGATTATGATATATCAGAATATGTATTACCTTATTTTAAAAGTTTATATAATAAAGTAAAAAATGAATATAAAGTGGGTATTTATGGTACAAGAAATGTTTGTACAAAAGTTATGTCAGCCGGATATGCTACAACGTGTTTTGTTAGTGATATGTCTACAGGATATTCCGGTAATATGGGCTTTAAAATGCCATCTGATTGGAATTTAGATCAGTTTGCATCGGTGTCTACTACTGTTGAAGGAAAAAAGTTTAAATTTGATAAAGTATCGTATAAGGGTAATTATGCTATTGTAACAAGCTTAGTTGAGCCAGTAAATATTGATCCTATTTATAATGTTACGGAGGGTGAATTTGTACTTGATAAAGATTATCCTGTTAATATAGGTACAGCAAGAAAATTTTCAGGAAGATACTTAAAACTTAATATTAAGGTAACTGGAAAAGATGGAGAAATATTAAATGATGGTACAGCTGTTAGAATTTCATTAATGAAAACAGAAAGTAATGATGGCGATCCGTATATGGATTTACTGCCTTTAATAGTGCCAAATGTGAAGGCAAATGGTACTATTTATACGGCGGCTAATTTTTCTATAAAGGATAGGGATTATATTATTATTGATGATATACATCATTATTATTTAAAATATGAACTGATGAACCCTGATACAAGTAAAAGTGTCAGAATTAAGGTTATAATGGAATCCTATACTGATTAAGTAGTAAATAGCTAAATCACTCGTTAAGTTTTGCTTAACGAGTGATTTCAGTTAATTCAAATATAAAGCGACTCTAAATCCAATTTTAGAATTTGGAGCAGATGCAGGCTGAGCATAAGAATAACCACTACTAGAATTATCATAAAAGTCGGCATAAGCTTTCCCTAGTCTAACATCATATATTGTTTCGCTTAGTAAAAAGTATTCAGCAATATTTCCATAAAAATCATATATATTGTTTAATTTTGTATTTTCAGATGAACCAGTAGCTATAATTATATTTGATGTTTTAGTTATATTTTTTCCATAATTATATGAGTTACCGTCATCTGTTGAAAATAAACCTGTAAAAGTTATGTTTGAATCAGCAAAATTGCCAGAATTTTTGATGCTTATAGAATTATTGGTTTTATATAACCAATTGCGGACGTATAATATTATTTCTTCGCTTACAAGATCACAAGTCAAGTCATTTCTATCTTTATACATATTTTTAGCATTTTTTTCGGCTTTTACAAAGGCTATATAATTCCATGGAATTATTCCTTTTTTACTTACAGGTATTCCTTCTATGTTAAATAATTCTTTTGAAATATTAGTTATAGTATTTTGTAATTCGTTTGGTACACCAGCTTCAAATCTTGCAATATAGAATCCAGAATATTTATATATACTAGGAAAAATATCTATTAGTTTTTTATATCGATAATCGTACTCACTAGAATAAGGAATCCAAACAAATTGATTACCAATATTATCTTCTATGACTAGTCCATTATTCCAACCTTTTGGATTACCTTGTTCATCTAACTCCCAACTGGCAGTGTCATTCTCTATTTTTTTAAATCCATCGGGTATAACGGGATTGTTATATTTTCCTTTTTTTTCAATAGAGCTCTTGTCAAAATTTTCTTGCTTTTTTTCTTTGTATGATGAGATAGGTTCACTTTTCCTCCTTGAGTCCTCATTAGCTAGATAGTATGTTATACATGATATTATAATAATTAAGACAAGCGATATAAGTAATGTTAAAATTACATTATTTTTTTTCAAATTAATCACACCTTTATTTTATATATAATACAACTCTAAATCCTAATTTGCTATTTGGCTTAGTAACAATTCTGTCAATATTTTCTAATGGCGTAAGTCCGTCATTTAAATAACTTCCACCAGAAACGTTTATATTTCCGTCTGAAGATGCACAAAGTATTTCTGATAAATTTCCGGCTAAGTCATAAATGTTATATGTTTTATTCCTATCTGTTATTCCAGTGGATAATATTAGTCCTTTACTCTTAGGCTTAGTTACATTTGTTCCATTGCTATAATTTTTGCCATCATCACTAGAATATAAACCTGTAAATGTAAAGTTAGAATTTAAATAATTTCCAATGGTAGTACTATCAACAGATATGTCATTTTTAATATCATAAGTTTTATTTACAAATGATATTACTTCATTTCTTTGGAATATAGTCATTAATCCACTTTGAATATACTCATTGCTATACATATTTTCAGAACTTGCTTTGGCATTATCGTAGCTAATGTAATTCCATGGCCTTTCCCCTTTTTTGCTTACAGGTATGCCTTTTATATTGTTAGTTTCTTCACTTATATTATTATTTATGCTTTGCATTTCAATTGGGACTCCAGCTTCATATCTAGCAACATAAAAGCCACCATATTTTTTGTTTTGAACATGTTCCGATTCTATACCTTGTGGCAATTTAGACACATTGTTTACTTCATTTTGCTTTATCTTTTTGACAGGTATCCAAACAAATTGATTACCAATATTATCTTCAATAACTAATCCATTGTCCCAACCCTTTGGATTACCTTGTTCATTTAACTCCCAACTAGCGGTATCGGTTTCTACTTTGTGAAATCCATTTGGAACTATAGGGTTGTTATAACTGGTTTTAGGTTCAATAATAGCAGTATTAATAATTTCTGGAGAGCTTTTTGCATCATTTTGTATATTTTCTTCTTGAGTTTTATCTTTTTTTTGATTTAAAAGATATGATAAAATTATAATTATTAATATGAATAGGATTATAGGTATAAGTAATAATAGTATTTCTTTTTTAGTAAGTTTCATTATGATACCCCCTCATGTATAAATTATATCACTTTAAATTAATTATACAATAAAAAAGTATAATGTTGTTAAATAAACTTTCTACTTTTTCCTATTTTATAACAGGATTGAAAAATTGTATTAGTAGTAATTAGTAGTAATATGAATTGTTAAATGCATTAATTATTTTAAAATAGTCTTGAAATCTTAAGAAGTTTGACAACTAAACTAACAGTAGATAGACAATATATTAAACTAGTGATATAATTTTAACGGTGATGGTAAAGCATGGATAATAATAATTTTGGAAACTTTATTATGAACATTAGAAAAGAAAAAGGAATGACACAACAACAATTGGCAGAAAAATTGTATATAACAGATAAAGCAGTCAGTAAATGGGAGAGAGGGTTAAGTTTTCCTGATATTACAATACTAAAGTCTTTAGCTGAAATATTGGAACTAGATGTATCGGAGTTACTAAATTGCAAAAAAGGAAAAAAAGAAGATATTGATATACAAAAAATAGTTGATGAAAAAATTCAAGAAATAGAAAAGTTAAGAAAAGAAAAACTAAAAAAGAAAATCTTAAAAATAAGTATTTTAGTAATAATAGTTTTATTACTTTGTTGTTTTAGTATAAAATATTATAAAAAATATCATCCTAAAAATATTAAAGATGGAGAAAATACATATAGTCTTGGCAGTTATAACTTAACTAAAAAAGGCCTTGATAAGATGATAGATATTATACAGAAATCGGATGGAATGACAAATAAATATACAGTTGCATATTTTGAAGCAAGAGTAAATAATAGAGGAAATATTAAATCATTTACTTTATCACTTAATGCTTTTGATGAAAATGAACAGTATGTTGGAAGAGTAGGATATACATATAAAAAAAATAAATTGACATATAATTTGCCAGTTAATGATAATTTACCAATTGTTATTGAATATGATAAGAATAGCGATATAGAGTACATAAGTAATTGTATGAAAAAGATACCTTTAAAAGAACAAATTAAGAAAAGTAATCTTACTAGTTATGTTGTTAGGTATGTGCCTAATACAATAATAGAGAGTGGAAAACCAATTTTTGATATGAGGACAGGAGAAAAGGCTGTGTTAAATAAAGAAGATTATGATGCTGGAAAAGGTGGTATAAGTGATGGAAATACTAATGTAGTAATTAGGTTAAATGATGGAGTAAGTATGATTTCAGAAGAACAATATTTATATGTTTTTAGTGCAACCCATACTAGTCTATCAGGAAATCCTAACTATATGATGGAAACTGATTATTATATAGATAATAAAGGTAAATTAAAATTTACTAGAGATTATGGAAGAACATGGATTAATGCAGATATATCTAAAGAGGAACTGGATGATACTCTAGAATTCTATAACTCTTTATCACTTACACCAAATAGCTGGTTTATGTCAAAGAATGAGAGCTTACCTATTGCATATTTTTATGGTAGAAGTCCAATATTAAAAATATCATTGGATAATGGTACTACTTGGAAACAAGCAAATATTGATACGAATGGAAAGTTTGTGAATTATATAACTAAAAGAGTAATAGGATTTACATCTAAAAATTTTGGATATGTGGCACTTGGTACTGATTATTCAAAATATTATGGTGAGAGTAAAAAAATGTATTTGACATATGATTCTGGAAAAACTTGGGAAGAAAGAGAACTTCCTTTAAATAATTCAGCTAATACCTTGGTAGATTTGTGTATGTATGATGAAAACACAGGAGTTTTAATTTTAGATAATACTAGTGATGTTAATTTTCCAATAATATACGCAACAAAAGATGGTGGAAAGAATTGGCAGGAAGTAAAATTTTCTTACTTTAATTTCCCAGATGAAATACAATATATTGTGGATATAGATAGTATAACTAAAGAAAATGAGG
>ERZ779975.195-NODE-195-length-9378-cov-1.63864_pt1 | contig 9378 bp, 10 predicted proteins | sample MGYA00511183_ERZ779975 | MGnify/ENA primary metagenome ERZ779975 (study PRJEB29588, sample SAMEA2150909) | human gut metagenome | biome: human gut; feature: human-associated habitat; material: faeces | place: Denmark | collected 2008/2010 ... | reverse complement strand
CCGCTATCCTTTCCGGTTACATAGTGGAGATGGTAAAGTCGTGGTACTTGATTTACATGGAACAGATTATTTCTTTCATGCATTCAGTTATCCTGATTTTCATTATCTGTCTTCTTTTGGGAAGCGTGGTGATGCACCGCAGGATATGCTTTCTGCCGAAAATTTCCGATGGAATGGGGCTTTTTTGTGGACATTGGATGCTAATAAGTCAGAATTAACAAGGTTTGAGTTTGCTTTATCCGGCGATTCACTGCTTCGTAAGGAAGCGGTGAATCTGGATAAAGATATTCTCAGGGCATTGGATTTTGTGATGTGTGAGGACTCTACCTTTATCATTCCCGATTATTCGGGTGACAGCCGTTTTTGTAGGGTAGATAGAAATGGAAGATTGCTGCACAAATTCGGTACTATTCCTTCTGCCAATGAAGATGCTTTGCAGAATGTCCGTCCAGCTTTGGCACAGGCGTGGCGTAGTTTTATAGATTATAATCCGCAGAATGGAGTACTTGCAGCTGTTACTCAGTTAGGTGAAGTGCTTGAAATCTATAATTTCAAAGACAGTACACATGTTGTGTGTGCTGGTCCGCATGGTGAGCCGGAATTTCAGGTATCCGAAGGTTATGGTATCCCAATAGGCATTATGGGGTTTAGTGATGTGCAGGTAACGGATAAAGCTATTTATGCAGTTTTTCAAGGGCGTTCATTCAAAGAAATAGCACGGAGTGCGCAGAATGGTGTTAGCCACTTGGATGGTGGGCAATATATCTATGTGTTTAGTTTGACGGGTGAACCGTTAAAGAAATATGTATTGGACCATTATATTTGTGGCATATCGGTAGATGAGCAACGTGGGGTGATTTATACTACGGATGTGAATAAGGATGAACCTATATTGGAGTTTGATATAAGCTGATCTTGAGATATAAGATAGTTAAAAAGAACAGGCGGTGTACGTTTTGTTGGTGTATTGTATCTTTAATAATTTTAATTGATAGAGTAATGAAGCGTATTTATATACTTTTAGCGTCTCTCTTCATTCTTTTTTTTCTATTGGAGGGATGTACGTATAGTGGAAAACTGTCGGGAAAATTCCCTCCACTAAAAGAGTTGAAGGCAGATAGTATTTCTATTTCTCCGATTTTATTATCTGTGACTCGATTATTTGTTACAGATAATATGTTGGTGGCTTATCAACAGAGAAGTGATACTATGTTCTCTTTTTGGAAATTGCCTGAATGTCGTTACTTGTTTAGGGCTGGTAGTAGGGGGGAAGGACCTGATGATTTCTTGATGCTTGATAGGACATTTCAAGAAATGTCGGATGGTTTTAAAGCATTTGAAATAGCTTCGAATAAAGTGAAAGAAGTAGCCGTAGATTCAGTAGGTACTTTTAAAGTGGTCTCTGCCAAACAACTGGAAGTAGAACAAAGAGAATTGAATCGTTTCCTTTTTTTAAAGAATGATAGTTATTGCTTTATTTCTGATAAGGAAGAGTATGAGTATGCTTTGCTTGACAAAGATGGAACAGTACAATATTTTGGTGATTATCCGAAAGGTTTGTTAGAGAAAAAAGAAGAGGAATTGAACCGTTTTGTCTATAATAAGTTGACGGTTGCCAATCCTCAGGGTGATAAATTTGCTGCATTTTATGCTTATATAAAACTTTGTAGAATCTATAATTCTAAAGGAGAACTTTTGAAAGAGACCATGCTTGAATCGTCACAAAAGGATATATCAGAAGAAAAAACTATATATTATTCCTCTTATCCTTATGCGGATGAGAATTATATCTATGTTTTAACAGATAAAGAAGAAGGGAAGGTCTTAGAAATTTGGGATTGGGAAGGTATTCCAAGGGCTCATTATTTACTGGATAAGCCTGTAAATTGTCTGGCAAGATCTTCTACAGATGGTAGATTATATGCTGTATGTCAAGATAGGGAAGATGTTGTATACATCTATAGTATTCCTTGGAAATAAATCAGGAATTGCATGATATATTTAATCCTTCAACAGATATTATGGGATTTAGTTGATGTGCAAGTGAACCATTAAGGAAATATAGTATAAAAACTATATAGAGTGATAACTTATTTAAAGGAGCAGACGGTAAACGACTTGTTGCTGCAATAGAATACCGAATGCTCCGTAACCCCTAAAATATAGAAGCCTGGCGAAGATACAAATTTTTAATGAAAAACGGAAACTGATTTCTGCTGTTACGATAGTGCAGTATGAAATATGCTCTAATAAGGTATTTATATCTTAATTTTCGACTGCACATGAAGTGTGCTTGATATAGTTAATTGAATATACTTCCTTTTTAAACAATATAAGAATGAAAAAGTTTATGAAAATAGCTTTTGTTGCAGCTTTTGCAGCAATTGCAGGTTATGGTATCTATGCTAATCAAAAAGTAGATACTATGTCAAATTTGATGTTAGCTAATGTTGAAGCATTAGCTGGTGGTGAAAGTGCTGGTTGTCATTATATTAATGGATACAAGGCCTTTACGTCTAATTCTGGCCGTGCATATGATTGTTGTATGGTTGTAGTTCCTAATGCTCCAGACAAGAAAGCGGGTAATTGTCAATAATTAATTGGTTGTATGTTAGAGGAATAGATGATATAAGATATCTATTCCTCTACTGAAGAAAGGAATTTTATGAAGATAAGTACTTTATATCTATTGTTATTTATTTTTCTTTTTGGTTGCACAACAAAAGGGCAATATATTGGTTTTCAACAGAAGGAAAGAAATTTTGATACTGTGATTGAATTACAGGTATTGGATTCTATGAAAATAGAAGATGCCTTTTCTTTACAGGGATGGAAGATTAATGCTAATAATATCAGTTTTATAACCTATAAAGTAACGGATAATTTTTTGTCGGTTTACTCTTATCCGAATTGCCAAAAACTATATGGTTATGGAAAAATAGGGCAAGGCCCTGATGAGTTTGTAAGTGCATTTAGTGGGGATGCTGTATCAGAGGATGCATTATTGTATGATTTGATGAGTAGAAAACTTGTGCAATTGACGCTAGGAGAGGATTCATTATGGATTTCTAAAAAGCTTCCTTTATATAATGGTGAAGATGGTGTATGCAAACTTTTTACGTTTATTAGTCAAATAGAAGGCGATAAATACTTAATGAAAATAGATGAGTATGAATCCTCATCATGGGAAATAGCTGATTTGGGTAAAAATGAAATATTAGATTCGTACAAGAATCCTATTCGAAAGGCAGAAGCGTCGTATACTCCTTTTGATTTTATTCAATGCATATATGATTCAACCTTTATTGTTGCTTATAAATATATGGATAGAATAGAGTTATATTCTATAGTTAATGATAAAATAAAGCCTATGGTTGTTTTGGGTAGTGATAAGGACCAATCTGAACTGGAAAGTTATAATGATTTGCTTCATTATTATGTTGCTGTTGCTTCTTATGAGGGTTTATTCTATTGTTTAAAGTCGAGAAATGGAGAGAATTTTGGTAATATTGTTGAGGTATATGATTGCCATGGAGAGTGCCGAGTAAAGTATACATTGGGGAAAATAGTTGATTCTATCAATATTGATACCGAAGGGTGTCTTGTCGGATATGTTTCGGATGTTGATGAGACTATCATTTATAGATTTAAACAGTAACTCTTAGTCATATCATGAAACATTTCTATTTATTATTGATATTGTTTTGTTTTTTTTCTTGCAAAGAGAATAAAAAGAATAATATCATTCAGTTAATTCAGGAATGGAAAAATAAAGAAATTATTTTCCCAAATCATCTTGTTTTTACTGTTTTGGGAGAAGATACAGTAAACTTTTCATTTTCGAATACTCAATATAGGGTTCTATCTTACATGGATTCTATTGGTTGTACAAGCTGTAAATTACAGTTGTCACAATGGAAGAATTTTATTTCAGAAGTTGACAGTTTAACTGGACCTAAAACAGCATTTGTGTTCTATTTTTCTCCAAAGAATGTGGACGAATTACATTATATAATTCGTCGTGAAGCGTTTAAGTATCCGGTTTGTTTTGATATGAATGATTCGTTAAATAAATTGAACCATTTTCCTGCTGATATAGATTTTCAGACTTTCTTATTAGACAAGAATAATGAAGTAATTGCCATTGGTAATCCCATTCGTAATCCTAAAATAAAGGAACTTTATATGAAAATTCTTTTGGGAAGGGAAACTGTATCGAAAAATGAAAATACTATTTTAGAAACAGAAGTGAGCCTTAATAGTACCTCTTTACCCTTGGGGAACTTTAGTTGGGAAAAAGAACAAAAAGTAGTTTTCACATTGAAAAATACTGGTAATAATACATTGGTGATTGACGCAGTTGCAACGTCTTGTGGTTGCACGAAGGTAGAATACGATAAAGAGCCTGTACGTCCGGGTGGTTCTGTTGATCTCCATGTGAGTTATAAGGCAGAGCATCCTGAGCATTTCAATAAAACAATAACTGTGTATTGCAATGCAAAAGTTTCTCCTTTACTTTTAAAGATAATGGGAAATGCAGAATGAACATGAAAGATAATTTGTATCTTTTTTTTCTTCTTATGCGTGCATTTGGGAAGCTGTGTTTCTGACAATGAACGTCGTTTGGAAGAAACATTGGTCTTTGCCGGAGAGAATCGTACGGGGTTAGAAAAGGTATTACTGCATTATCAGGATGATTCATTGAAGCTGGAAGCTGCCCGATTCCTTCTTATTCACATGAAAGACCGTCATTCTTATCGGGGTGCTGGAATAGACAGCGTGCGGCAGGCTTTGATTGAAACCAGTCGTCAACAGGGTTTTATGGAACGTGGACGGCGGGATAAATGGCGTAGCTTTTCTTATGCAGGCTCACCAAAGGTGTATGATGCGCAGGTGATAAAAGCGGATTATTTGATGGAAAATATAGATTTAGCTTTTGAAGCCTGGCAACAGCGTGGCTGGGATAAGTATTGTCCGTTTGATGATTTTTGTAATTACTTGCTTCCTGCTGGTTACGGTATCTATGCTAATCAGAAAGTAGATACTATGTCGGATTTGATGTTGGCTAATGTTGAGGCATTGGCATAAGGCGGCGAATCTCAAACAACTCGGTATCAGACGATGGGAACATGTTCTATGTGGGTGGTATTACATATAAATGTACTACCAAATACACCGCTGAAAGATGTCGGCTGGATTGCGCCAAATAATATGGTTAACAAACTTAGATTATACTCGGAATGAGCTATAAATAGATTGTTGTAAAAGATTGATTTTAGGGATGCAATATCCAAAAGATATGCATCCCTTTGGACTTAAAAAATGCAGTTATGAAAAAGAGTTTATATTTATTGGCTGGGACAATACTAGTGTTGGCGAGTTGTGTAAATGAGAAGAAAAGCGGAAATGCGGAGTATGTACTTTTATTTGATATTGCGAAAACCGTAAAGTATCAAAAGGTTTCTTCGCTATCTCCAGAGCATGTTATAAAACTGGCTTTTTCAGATTCGACAATGATTGATAATAATGCATATTTACTTTATGATGAAACATATTTTGTCTATTCAAGAGGATCTGCTATTGCCCCGATGCATTTTGATAAGGAAGGTAATTTCCTCAATTATATAGGGCAGGTAGGGATTGGTCCGGAAGAGTATAATGAAATAGGGGATGTCTGCCTGAATAGACGAGAAAAGACTGTAGAGATTTTATCAGGGGACTTTATCTATGTATATGATTATCAAGGTAAGTATGTTGATAAATTAGAACATAAACAAACGGCATTCTCATTTGCCGTAGATGAGGAAGGGAATCATTGGCTCTATTTAGGCAATAATTCTGTTAATGGTGAGGCAAAAATGGCTAAGATGAATGCCCAATGTCAGAATTTGCAAAAGTTTCTTGAGGAAGAATCAACGCTACTTCCTATGGTAGAAGCAAATTTTGGCAGAGGTGCTATGCTCACATTTAAAGAAACTCTGAATCATGATATTTATCGAATTGCAGATGGGGAAATAAAAAAGTCCTATTCAATAGATTTTCCTAATTACCATCTCCCTCATGAATTGCATAAGACAGCTGCAATGGAGGTTGTTCCACTTTTGCAGAAATCGGATTATGCAAGTATTCTTAATTGTTCAGAGAATCAGAATTACTTGTTTTTACAGGTATTGTTGAATAAATCGGGGCAGACGGTGCCTGAAATATATTATTGGATTTATCAGGAATCTTCGGGAAAGGATATTATATTTAATCTTGATCAATCGGTTCCTTTTGATTCGTATATCTATTATCCTCAATTTTTATCAGAGAATAACAAATTGTACTTTATGGGCTTTCTTTTAGATAAGGAGACAGAAACTACTAATCCGGAAGAAAATCCGGCTATTGTTATAATTGATGTTGCTGGCTTGGACTTTACTTAAAAAGTATCAAGATCATTCTACTATCATTATTGATGCAAAAGATGATTTTTTTGAATGAAATGAATAATCATAATCCTTTAAATATAATGAAAAAGAGTATTGTCTTTTCTTTTCTATTTTTTCTTTTGGTAGGATGTAAAAGTGAAAATATACAGTATGAGGAAATCTCATACAAGTTATTGGACAACAATATTATGACTACTATGCCGGGAAGCCTCATTGTTGCCGGTGATTATTTAGTATGGACTGATCCTTTTGCCCGCGATTATTTTGTTCATGTGCATGATAAGGAGACTGGTAGAAAGATCGGGGTTATGGGAAAGGTAGGTGAAGGACCTCAGGAATTTATAACAGGAGGTATTAATTTAGTGGCTATTGATAATTGTTTTTTTGCTGATGATGCCAATGGAAAAACGAAGGGGTTCTTGTCTTTGGATAGTTTGGTGTTGCAGAAAGAAACTTTTATAGCTTTGTCTGAATCAGAAAGCATAACCCGTCCGCAGATGAGTGAATTGGCGAAAGGGGTATTTGTAGGAAGAACAGAGGATGGAGACAAAGACTATTTTAAAGCTAACATTCAAGGGCAAAACTCTACTTTTGGAGTTTATCCGGTATCGGAGGTAAAGCAACATGTTGGAGGGAATATGGCATATAACCCAGAAAAGAGATCTTTAGCATATGCTTCTTTTAATTTTCCATACTTAGCTCTTTATCAAGAAACAGGGAATACCTTCAAATTGTTATGGGAACGGAAATCTAATAGTGATGAATATGAAGTTGTAAACGATCAGATTATTTTTGACCGTAAGGTTGGAGGCATCTTTGAAATCTGTATGAGTAAGGATTATATCATTGCTTTAGAACGTGACAGAGCAAGAGACCCAATGGACGAATCTACTGTTGGACGGGATGTGAGCAAATGTCCTCATACTGTTTTCTTATATGACTATGATGGTAATCTGATTAAGATTGTTGATTTAGGGATACCGACAATGCATATTGCGGCAGATTGCCAAGATAATGTTCTGTATGCTATTGGGGCAGATCCGGATTATGTATTGGTGAAATATGAATTATAGAGGATTATATCTTATTGTTTTTTGCTGTATTATCAGCATTTTGACCTCTTGCAATAAGGAAAAGCGCACAGTCCCGGTTTGTTACAAGCACTCTTTTCCTATTGATACGGTTATGCCCGTACAAGAGTATGCTGTGGAAAATGATGCAAAACTTCCACAACTATTTAGAATGAAGAACAGACTGCTCGTTTTTGGTGATTATGGCATGATGAATATTTATTCTTATCCGGAATTGCAACTGATATGTAGTCAGGAGGGACCTGACGGAGCCTCCAGAACCATAGGAGAGGGAAAGTTGTACATTGAAAAACAAGGTAAAGTTGATGTCTATGAGTTGGAAAATGATTCTTTGGTTCAAACATCTTCTTTTGCAATAGCAAATAAAGTGCCTTATTCTATAGGTACGGTGCAGGAACTGCGGCCTGATGTTTATATCTATGCTGATATGTATGATTTTCCGGGAATGCGTGAGTTTCATATTATGGATACCCAAAAACGTCAATGTGTATCGAAAGGAGACTATCCGGAGGATGACAAGCGCTTTAAGAGACGTAGGGAATTTAAGACGGCATATATGCATAGTTTATGGGTAAAGCCTGATAAGAGTGCTTTTGTCGTTGTTTATTCTCAACTACGCCGCGTGCGTATTTACGATAAGGAAGGTGGCCTGTGCCATGATATTTTTCTGGAAAATGAAGTTGGTAATTATAAGGTTGTACCCCAAAATGCTTCTGAGAGATATTGGCATTTTGGGCAATCTTTTGTGACAGACAAATATATTTATTTACTGAATCCGGATAAATTGGGAATAGCTGATGCGGAGCCACGATGCAATATTCTTGTGCTGGATTGGGAGGGTAATTTAGTAGCCAAGTATAAATTGAATGTGTGGATATATGACTTTTTTGTGGATGAAACAAACAGTGTGATTTTTGGCAGTTGCTGGGGAAACTTAAAGAAGGATGCTTTCTTTTCATTGAACACATTGATATAAATTCTACTGATTATGAAAAAATACATAGTATTATTATTTGCATTATTTCTTATTGCTTGTAGCAACTCAAGAAAGCAGGATGTTATAACTTTATTGCAAGATTGGGAAGGTAGAGAGGTACGGTTTCCAAATCATCCTGTCTTTACTATTCAGAGATACTGTGAACTTCCAGATAGAAGATAAATGCAAGATTATAACCTATGTGGATTCAACCGGATGCACCAGTTGTAAACTGAAGTTTTCTGAGTGGAAAGAGCTTATGAATGCCATTGATTCCCTTCGGCCTGATTCAGTTCAGTTCCTTTTTTTCTTTTTTCCGAAGAGGGGGACGGAAATTTATCAAAGTTTGCTGGCAGATCGATTTAAGTATCCGGTTTGCATTGATGAGGAAGACTCATTAAATAAACTGAATAGCTTTCCTTCTGATATGGCTTTTCAGACCTTCTTATTAGATAAAGATAATAAAGTAATGGCAATTGGTAATCCTGTTCATAATCCTAAGATAAAGGAGTTGTATATGAAGATTCTTTTGGGAGGGGAAACTGCAGAGACAAATGAAGATACTAATTTACTGACAGAAGTCAGTATTGACAATACATCTTTATCCTTAGGTAATTTTGATTGGAGAAAAGAGCAAAAAGTAGTTTTTACATTAAAAAATGCAGGAAATAAGCCATTGGTTATCGATGCAGTTTCAACGTCTTGTGGTTGTACTGAAGTGGAGTATGATAAGGAGCCTGTTCGTCCGGGAGCTTCAATTACTCTTTATGTGGCTTATAAAGCGGAACATCCTGAACATTTTAACAAAACGATAACTGTGTACTGCAATACCAAAGCTTCTCCATTACTTCTGAAAATAATGGGAAATGCAGAATGAACA
>ERZ779975.190-NODE-190-length-9498-cov-1.47072_pt1 | contig 9498 bp, 6 predicted proteins | sample MGYA00511183_ERZ779975 | MGnify/ENA primary metagenome ERZ779975 (study PRJEB29588, sample SAMEA2150909) | human gut metagenome | biome: human gut; feature: human-associated habitat; material: faeces | place: Denmark | collected 2008/2010 ... | reverse complement strand
TAAGCAGCACCACTTCTATCGAAGTCAGCAAAGTAGAGATTAGCGATACAGCTACCATCCTGCACATCTACGCCAAATACCGGCCTAAGAACTGGATAAAGATTGCCGCAGGGAGTTATCTGAAAGACAATAACGGGGAAACTTATCCATTACGTTCGGGCATAGGCATCACACCGGACAAAGAATTCTGGATGCCGGAATCGGGCGAAGCGGAATTTCAATTAGTATTTCCTCCCCTCCCCGCCTCGGTTACCTCCGTAGACTTTACCGAAGGAGCCGACATAGAAAACGGTTTCAGCATTTGGGGGATACAACTGAAAGGCAAGAACCTGCCGAAACTTATACTGCCCAAAGAAGCCGTTGTACATAAGGTGGATATGAAAGCTGAATTACCTGAACCGGTCGTCGGATACGATAAAGCCATTCTGAAAGGTAAGTTGCTGGACTTTTACCCGGGCATGTCGTCGCCAATCACACTAGTTGCATGGGAAAGTGCCAAAGGTGACCTGTCGGAAATCCTGATAGATATTCAGTCGGATGGAAGTTTCAGCAAAGAAGTGCCATTGACAAGCAGCACGCCATGTACGATATATATGTCCGGTAGCAGTCCGCTCCAGATTTTCATGGAGCCGGGACAAACTACAGAAGTATACATTAATATGCGTGAAATCTCTCGACGCAGTTCCAAATTCCACAAAGAGGGAAAACCTTACGGAGAAATCATATATATAAATGGTCCGTTGGCTGCCATAGCGCAAGAATTAAACCGGGATATGCCCGATACGAACATACAACAGAAAGTGTATAAGAATATAAAGGAGCTTGCCGGAATAGGTATAGATGCATATAAAGAACGTATACTTAAAATTTCTGAGGAAGTGCAAACAGAAATAGACAAACTCTCCTGTAGTCCGGCAACACGCCAGTTGCTCACGAGCAACAACAAACTGTCTACCATCGGATTATTACGTTCAGCAGCTAATTCACTGACATCGGCTGCCATTGAAGCCAATCAGTTGAAACGGGAAGAAGCACAAAAGTACTATCTGGAACTTGCCAGACAAGTACCCGACAACTATATTCCCAATGCTGATTTTGCACTACTGAATATTCCGCAAACAACCTTGTCCAGCCAATACGTAAACGTCATTGCAGCCTATTACAGCCGAAGTGAAGACTTTGCCAAAGCATGGGGAACCGACAGCGGCATCTTCTTTGATATTGCCCGAACCATTCCTATCTACCGGGGTATCAAGGACTTCACGCCGATAACCGAAGAGCAAAAGGCATCTCTTGCTACCCTGCCCACCGCCTACCGTGATATGGTGATTGCTGCCAACAATGAATTACTGGCAAGAATTGAAGCCAATAAGAAAAAGACGGGCTTCACCGTTAATGAAGCCGGAGAGGTCAGCGACGAGGATCTTTTCGCCTCCATCATCAGCAAATTCAGTGGCAAAGTGCTATTGGTTGATTTCTGGGCTACCTGGTGCGGTCCGTGCCGCATGGCCAACAAAGAAATGATACCTATGAAAGAAGAGCTGAAAGACAAAGATATCGTGTATCTGTACATCACCGGTGAAACTTCTCCGTTGAAGACCTGGGAGAATATGATTCCTGATATTCATGGTGAACACTACCGCGTAACGGCCGCTCAATGGAACTATCTGGGTAAGAGTTTCAATATTTCAGGTGTTCCCACCTATCTTATTATAGACCGCGAAGGAAATATAAAATACAGGCAAGTAGGTTTCCCAGGTGTGAACACCATGAAAGAGGAACTTCTAAAGGTTGCCGGTAAATAAGAAAAGATAGCAAACCTGCACAAGGTGAAGTTGATAAAGACACTGCCCATCATTTTCGTGGAAATGATGGGCAGTTGCATTTAGTTTATTTCTTATCCGGTTCCACTTGCCACTCTTTGGCTCCCTGTTCCTTCAATTTACTTGTAATTGCCTTAGCTTTATCCATAGCCTCTTTTTCTTCTTCGGGACTTGCATAGGCAAACTTATAGCCTTTCACAACATTCCACTCGCCACGGGTAAAATCGGGAAACTCTACAGCAGCACAATTGTTATCCATAGAAAGCTCACCCAGTTCGGCCAGGCAGCACCATTCAGCCAAGTCATACACATCCAAATCTAAAGGCAAGCCATTCTGCAGACAATACACCAACCGGCTATCCATAATGAAGTCCATACCTCCATGACCTCCTACTTCCTTAGCCAACTCACCATATTTCTTCAATATCGGATGTTGGAATTTATCTACAAGCGCCTGCATTTCTTCCTTCGGCAGGAAACTATGCGTATTCAGATTATCAACTTGCGGTTCTACACCCGAAGCAGCCAGTTGCTTGGAGTCGAGCGCGTAGCCCTCAATCGGGTACTTATTTGCAAATCCTTTGGTACCGGTAAGCTGATATAAACGGTTATAGGGCTGCGGTGTCATCACATTATGTTGTATTTCAATAACCTTTCCGTTAGCAGTACGAATCAAAGTGGTAGTATGATCACCATTACGGAAATCATCACATGCCTCTCCGGTTCTCTTTTCTACCAGGTCTTTACCTACAACGGACTTCGTATCCATAGCCACCAGTGTCACCATACGGTCGCCACGATGAATATCAAACGCTTGTGCTACAGGGCCAAGACCATGCGTAGCATATACATCTCCACGATGCTTTTTATTGTAATCCAGACGCCAGCCCAACTTATCATTCTCACCATCTTTCCAGTAATGATCCCAGAATGGGCTCAGTTCGTGGATATAAGCCCCCTGTCCGCGAATGATTTCACCAAATACGCCTTGCTGGGCCATATTCAGCGTATTCATTTCAAACCAGTCATAGCAGCAATTTTCCAGTATCATGCAGTGCTTGCGGGTCTTTTCACTCATATTAATCAGGTCCCAGCACTCCTGAAGATTCATAGCAGAAGGCACCTCTATCGCCACGTGCTTTCCATTTTCCATGGCACACATAGCTACGGGGAAGTGATGCAGCCAATCGGTAGCAACATAAACAAGATCTATATCATCACGTTTGCAAAGTTCTTCATATCCTTTTTCTCCGGAATAAACGGCAGCCTTAGGCAAGGATGCTTTCTCCAGATACTTCTGGCAATTCTCTGCGCGCGATTGCTCATAATCGCAAAGAGCCACAATCTGCGTACCGGGAATGTGAGTGAAGCGTTCCACAGCTCCGGGACCACGCATACCCAAACCAACGAACCCTACACGAACTACTTCTATCTTCGGAGTAGTCAGCCCGATTACACTTTGCTGCCCTGCCGGACGCTCAGGAGTTTTCACTACAATGGTTCCATTCTTCCACTCCCACTGAGTTCCCTTATCATTAGTCTGCACAGTAGAATTCTGAGAAGTGCATGCACACAAAGCGACACACATACCCAATAACAATGATTTCAAAATTCTCATAACTATTAAATTTAAAGTAATTAAGTTTGTATTGTATTCTAATATATAAGACTACAAAAATACATCACTGTGGGAATAAATGCCACATACGCTACAATAGTTTAGATTAATTAACTCACTGCCCGTTGCTTTATTACGAACTTTTCGTAGCTTTGCATTGAATTCATTTTAATACTTTATTTCCATGGAAAAATTAACAATACAAGAAGAAGAAGTAATGATCTACATCTGGGAACTGGGTAGTTGCTTCGTAAAAGACATTGTTGCCAAATATCCCAAACCGGCACCTCCTTACACAACCGTAGCGTCCATCGTTAAAAACCTGGAACGCAAAAAGTATGTCACAGCCGCCCGTGTGGGCAATACGTATCAATACACACCCGCCATTCGGGAAAGCGAATACAAACGCACTTTCATGAGCGGCTTTGTGCATAACTATTTTGAGAATTCATACAAGGAAATGGTTTCGTTCTTCGCCAAAGAGCAAAAGATTTCGACCAATGACCTGAAAGATATTATTGAAATGATTGAAAAAGGGAAAGAGTGAAGATTTATGATTTTTGATTTATGATTTATATCATCCGGAATAAGGAAGAACTTTTCATAAATCAAGAAATACATAATTCATAAATTATAAATCACAAATTTATATGTTGGCCTATTTTCTAAAAATCAACGTAGCCATTGCGCTGTTTTATGCGTTCTACCGGCTGTTTTTCTATAAAGACACGTTCTTCACGTGGCGCAGGGTAGCATTACTCTGTTTCTTTGCCGTATCCGCCGTCTATCCACTGCTGAATATACAAGCATGGATTACGGAGCAGGAACCTATGGTAGCAATGGCAGATTTGTATGCCGACATCGTTTTGCCGGAACTCACCTTTACACCGGAACAAGCCACTTTCGACTGGAAAACGCTTTTGCTCCAAACGGCAGGTTTCATCTATTGGGGAGTAGTAATCATATTGGCTATCCGTCTCCTCATACAACTTGCAGGCATTATCCGACTGACTTTCCGTTGTCGAAAAACACGAATTGAAAATGCCAATGTACATCTGCTCAAACAAGCGGGCGGACCTTTCTCTTTCTTTCACTGGATATTCATTCATCCGGATTCGCACACCAAAGATGAACTAAGCGAAATATTAATTCACGAACAAACCCATGCCAATCAATGGCATTCCATCGATGTACTTGTCAGTGAAAGCGTATGCGTATTCTGCTGGTTCAATCCTTTTGCCTGGCTCATGAAACGGGAAATCCGCACCAATCTGGAATATCTGGCGGACAACCGTGTATTGGAAACCGGGCATGATTCCAAAGCCTATCAGTATCATCTGTTAGGATTATCCCATCATAAGGCTGCAGCAACTATCTATAACAGTTTTAATGTATTACCCTTAAAAAAACGCATCAAAATGATGAACAAAAAGAGAACCCGAGAAATAGGGAGAACTAAGTATCTTATGTTCCTCCCCTTGGCAGCCTTACTAATGATTATCAGCAACATCGAAGCTGTGGCACGCACCACGAAAGAAGTTGCCAGAGATGTCATAGAGGCTGTGGAAGATAATCTGACGACGGATACAACGGCGCCGGATATGGAAGTTGCTACTGAAACGGCACCGCTGGAAACACCGGCACCGCAACAGGATAAAGACAAACTTGTGAGCTACAAAGGAGTAGTAGTGGATAAAGACGGAAAAGCAGTGGAAGGCGCTGAGTTTTTCGTTGATGGAGACCACAAACTACCACAAGGCCAATCGTATGTCACGGGAAAGAACGGTAATTTTTCTTTCAAAGCATTCGAGAATGCTAAAATGATAGTAATTTGGAAAAAAGATGGGAAAATGATGGGAGTACCCGTCACTGTCAACAAAGAAGACAACTCCAACATGAAGATCGTCATGAATAGGGAATGGCAAAATCCGCCTGTCGATGATCCTGATAATCCAGTATTTGAAGTGGAACAAATGCCTGAATTTCCGGATGGTGGAATGTCCGGCCTGATGCAATTTTTATCGAAAAACATCAGATATCCGGTAAATGCACAGAAGAATAATACGCAAGGACGCGTTACGGTACAATTTATTGTAAATGCAGACGGAAGCGTCTCCAACATAGGGATTATCCGTGGAGTAGACCCGGAATTGGATGGTGAAGCGGTACGCGTTATCAGCACAATGCCAAATTGGAAACCGGGTATGCAAAAAGGAAAAGCTGTACGGGTGAAATATACAGTTCCTGTTATGTTCCGCTTATCGGATGATGGTCAAAAAGAGGAGTATAAGCCTGTACCTAAAATTGATGAAACCGTTGTCGTGGGATATGTTCCCAAACAAACCCCTGCAGAGGAAGATCCGATTTTTGAGGTGGTTGAAAATATGCCTGAATTTCCCGGTGGTATGGGAGGGCTGATGCAATATCTGTCTAAGAATATCAAATATCCGGTAGAGGCACAAAAAGCAGGAATCCAAGGACGAGTTATAATGCAAGTCATTATTGATAAAAACGGTAATGTAACCAATCCTAAAGTTACCCAACCCGTAGACCCCTTATTGGATACAGAAGCGATTCGCGTCACCACAAGTATGCCTAAATGGAAACCCGGTACACAAAGAGGAATGCCGGTCAATGTAAAATATACATTCCCTATCGTATTCAGATTGCAATAAAACAATCTTATTTTAACATTAATTCTCTCTCACATTAAAGATTATCTGCAATGTCCTACTCCTGATTTTTAACAGCTCAATCAGGAGTAGGATGCGGATAACCATTAACAATCCATGCCATGAACAAACTAATCTGCATATTTCCTTTCTTACTCATAATCAATACAATCCATGCGCAAGAAGGCAAAAGAGAATATCTACAAAAGGTACTCGCTAATCTTGAGAAAATAGAGTCGGCAAGCTACACGAGTTTTAATGAATCCTGGCAGCCTGGTGATACAGTTCCAATATTCACTAATTCTGATTATACCAATGAATACAATAATCCGAGTGATAGCACCATTGGAGCAAGTTATGCTTCTTTCGAAACGAAAGACATGGAAAAAATGACCTTTTGCTATGACGGTCATAAAAGAGTGCTGGTGTATGATGAGCACAAAGCAATCGTGGAAGACAACTTCACCGCCCGACCGCTTCCTTTCAGACCATTGAGTGGTCCTTTTTATAACTATACAAAAAACATAATAAAATATGCCCTGCAAACAAAGGATAATATAACCGTTGATTTACAAGATAAAGGTAATGATTATTTTTTCAGATTAGTTATTGAAGAAGATACGCAAGTGGAATTTTTCGGAAAAGCCTGCCACATGCCGAAACCACCATTTTATGTAGAACCGACCTCAATCTATGAGCTATGGATACGTAAGTCGGACAATTTACCTTATAAAGCACGGAGAGAAATGTCGCATGATATATCAGTTACGACTATTACATCTGTAGAATTCAACAAGTTGTCCATTAATGATTTCAATGTATCTGATTATTACCCAAAGGGGTATACTGTTGAACCATACAGCTATGGCAACAAAAAAGCCGCCTCAGCCCCCGAACTTACAGGCAAGCAAGCTCCGGAATGGACTTTAAACGACTCCAATGGCAATCTGGTATCACTTGCCAACTTAAAAAGTAAAGTGTTGCTAATCAACTTTACCGGGATAGGTTGTGGTGCCTGTCAGGCTGCCGTTCCTTTTCTGAAAGAATTGAAAGGCAAATTCAGTAATGAAGATTTCGACCTTATAGCAATAGAAGGCTGGAGCCGGAAGGAACATTCCATTCAAGTTTATGCAAATAATAAAAAACTCAATTACACTATTCTGAATGCAAACGACCAAGTAATCAAAGACTATCAAACAGGGAATGCAGCCCCCTTCTTCTTCATACTGGACGAACATCACATTATCAGAAAAGTTATCAGGGGTTATGGCAATGAAAGAACAGACAAAGAAATTATGGATGCTATAACGGAATTATTATAGAAACATACCCCAATAAAAAAACAGTAGATTGAGCTATCCATACTCAGTCTACTGTTTCTTTTATAAATCATAAGAGATACTTCTTATTTTTGCATCTTCACCACTTCCGTCGGTGCCATTTCCACATTCCGCTTATCTACCTGGCGAACTACACTTGCTGCTAATTGCAGGAAAGCACGTCCTGTCACAGTATTCTCGTCAAGCGCTACCGGTGTCCCTTTGTCTCCACTTTCGCAGATGCTTTGTACAATAGGAATTTGCCCCAATAAAGGTACATTCATTTCCTCTGCCAGCTTCTTGGCGCCTTCCTTACCGAAAATATAGTATTTATTTTCCGGTAGTTCGGCAGGCGTAAACCAAGCCATATTCTCTACCAAACCGAGAATAGGTACATTTACCTTTTCATTGACAAACATATTGATACCTTTGCGGGCATCGGCCAATGCTACGGCTTGCGGAGTACTGACTACGATGGCCCCTGTCAAAGCGAGCGTCTGAACCACTGTCAGGTGAATATCGCTTGTACCGGGAGGCAGGTCGATAAGGAAATAATCAAGGTCGCCCCAATTCGCATCCGCTATCAGTTGCTTCAAGGCATTACTTGCCATGCCGCCACGCCACAGGGTAGCCTGGTCAGGGTCTACAAAAAAGCCGATAGAGAGCAGTTTGATACCATATTTCTCAACAGGTATAATCAAATCACGACCACCTATATTCTCTGCATAAGGGCGTGCATCTTCCACCTGGAACATCTTCGGCATAGAAGGACCGAAAATATCAGCATCGAGCAGACCAACCTTATAACCCAGCTTTGCCAAAGACACCGCAAGATTGGCAGATACCGTCGATTTACCCACACCTCCTTTACCGGAAGGAATTCCAATAATATTCTTCATTTGCGGCAGCAACTTGCCCGGTTCGGAGCGTGCAGCCTGCTTGCTCTCCGTAGCGATGGAAACTTCAATCTCCTTAGATACATACGTGTGAATAGCCGCTTCTGCCGCCTTTACCACAGATTTCATAAAAGGGTCGGTCGGCTTCTCGAATATCAGTGAGAAACTAACCTTCATTCCATCAATACGTAAATTATCGGCAACCATCTCCGCCTCTACGAGGTTCTTTCCGGTACCGGGGTATCGCACTGTTGCCAGTGCATCTAAAATCAGTTTAGGATAAAGTGTCATAATCTAAAATGGTTATTTTGAAGTTTGCAGTCCGCTCCGCTTGCTGCGGTTGTAACTGCGATACTCATCTAACTCTATTTCCACATCGGGTTCATGCAGTTCGCCTTCTTCGGGCAGATGAAACTTGATATACTTGATGTTCAGTCCGCGCTCCAACCACTGTTGTTCATAATAAGTCTTGATACTGAGAATATCATCGGCCATGCCGGAGTGATACAGGTCTTCTGTCATCACATCCACCGGAAGGTGATTCTCCTCAATCATGTAGCGGGTATAAGTGAACATGAAATTACTATCTGTCTTGAGATGGATGATGCCATCCGGTTTCAGAAATTTGCGATAACGCTCCATGAAATAGGTGGAGGTCAGACGCTTGGTTGCTTTCTTCATCTGCGGGTCGGAGAAGGTCAGCCATATTTCGCTTACCTCATTCTCTGCAAAGAAACGGTCGATAATTTCGATGTTCGTACGCAGGAAAGCGACATTCTTCATGCCCGCCTGCATCGACTCCGTAGCACCCGACCACATACGGGCCCCCTTGATGTCTACACCGATAAAATTCTTTTCGGGAAATAGCTTTCCCAAGCCTACGGTGTATTCACCACGTCCGCAACCTAATTCCAAAACAATGGGACGGTCATTCCCGAAGAATGACCCGTTCCATTTTCCTTTCATCTCAAAAGGCACGTCATCTACTGCCGAATAGGGGTATTCGAACACATGCGGATAACTTGCCATGTCGGCAAACTTCGCTAACTTACCTTTACTCATGCGTTATTCCACAATGGTTACCCAGCCGTGCGTATCAGGCTCGTCACCATATTGGATTCCACGCAGCTTGTTGTACAACTTAGTGCAGATAGGTCCCGGTTTACCGTC
>ERZ779975.164-NODE-164-length-10646-cov-2.29327_pt1 | contig 10646 bp, 8 predicted proteins | sample MGYA00511183_ERZ779975 | MGnify/ENA primary metagenome ERZ779975 (study PRJEB29588, sample SAMEA2150909) | human gut metagenome | biome: human gut; feature: human-associated habitat; material: faeces | place: Denmark | collected 2008/2010 ... | reverse complement strand
TAATGGGGATAATTGTTTTAACATGTAAAAATCTAATAGTAAATATATTCAATTTAAGTGATACACAAAAAAATATGTTATCTATACTATTAAACTTTTATGCAATTTATGTGGTATTTGGAAGATTAGCAAATGGAATTTTTGAAATAATAAGACTTAAAGGACAATTAAAATTATATAGAAAAAGCTTAATTGTTTACTATGTTTCTTTAATAGCATTAGATACATTTGCATATTTATTTACTAAAAATTTAACATTACTATTCGTTGCAACTATAGTATCTTGGCTAATTTCAGTTATATATATGTTATACAATTTAAAATTGAAATTTGAACTTCCTAATAAAAATTCCCTAAAAAATGTAATTAAATATGGATTTGCATATTCTTCAGAAAGACTATTATCTAGAATATTTTTATTACTGTATGGTGTGATTGCAAGTCATATGGGGACAGAAAAATATGGAATCCATACAGTTTGTTATTCAGTATGTTTGACTTTAGAAATTATTACAAATGCATATCAAGCAGCTTTAATGATTAAAGTGCCAGAGGGTAAAACATACATAGAGCAATACAATAATTGCATAAATATGAGGAATAAATGTTTTCCTTTAATTATTGCATTAAATTTTGTATTTACTTTTATTTATTTAGTAATATCACATGGTAGTTTACCTTTAAATAAATGCTTTCCATATATTATATTTTATTCAGTTGGAGTATTTGGGCTATATCCATACGAAACATATAAGACATTATGTATATCACAAGGTAAGTCATTTATATTACTAATAGGATCTACCATTGGGGTTATAATAAGATTTTTAATATGTTTATTATTTTTAAATACACCTTTTGCATTATTTGTATTTGGAATAGTAAATTTTATTGACTTTTTCTCTAGAAGTATAGTTTACAGAATAGTTTTATCAAAATTATGTAAGAAAGAAAATTTTTCTATATAATTAAAAATCAAGGATATAAATTAAGTTCAACTTGTTATACCCTTGATTTTTATGTAGTTATTTACAATATACTTTTATTTATTATGTTTTAAATTATGTTTTAATTTTTTTCTTTTAAATAATTATAAATTACTTTGCCCAAAATTCCTACTAGCCTTTTATTTCCTTCTTTCATTTTTGAATTATAAACAGAAATACCAACATAATAATATTTATTATTAATATTCATTACTCCAACATCATGATTTAAAAACTCTAAATAACCTGTTTTATGTGCAAATTTTACAGGGGTATAAATATATCTCATTATCTGATTTTGATGACGTTGATTATAAAGAATTTGAATTGCCTTATCACATAATTCATTATTTAAAATTTCTTTATTAAATAGCTTTGAAAAAGTATTTAACATATCTTCTTGGCAAGTATAATTTTCAAATCCATTTCCACGTGCTTTATTATCTAACATATACCTTTGCAACACAGTTGATTTTAATTCTAATGTATTTAAAATATATTCATTAATTTTTGACATTCCTATTTTCTTTATTATAACATTAGTTGCTGTATTATCAGATACAATAATCATCCAATTAATTAATTCATAAAGTGTATAAAAACCTTTTCCATTATCGAATACTTCACTATCATCTAATATATCCGCATCTTCTACTAATATTTTTTCATCTAAACTTATATTATTATTCTTAACTTCATTTAATGCAGCTAACATAATTTGAACTTTTATAGTAGATGCTGATATAAGTCTTATTTTATTATTATAGCTATATATAGGTGTCAAACTATTCAATTTTTTAATTAAAATAGATACATTTTCTTCTGACTTTTTGACGATTTTTTCTAAATCATTAGTTAAACTTTCCACTATTACCTTCTCCTTAAATATCAATTTTAAAATTATAAATACTATATTTTGAGTCATATTCAAAGCCAAGTTTTTCTGCTAATCCTATTGAATTAGTATTAGCTGCGTCCCAACTAACTTTTTTACCTTGTCTTAGGCATTCTATTATTAAGGTTGAGGCTAATGCGGTAGCTATTTTCTGTCTCCTATACTGCTCTTTAACTTTAATGTTAACTTCAATTCCATCTTTGTAAAATATATTTGAAGATGCCACACCAATTATTTCATTATTATAAATGCAACAAAATCCAATACCATTATTTTCATAATCATCCGTAATATTTATAAAATTTTCATTTTTTATTCTATTTGCCATTTCTTTATCAATCTTAACTATTCCATATTTAGTTTTTATATCATTTGACATATCTTCCAATTTTTGAATATTAAAAACTGGATCTTTTTTTATAGAATATCTATACGATTTTATAATATTATCCTTATATATTTCTTCAAGTTCTTTAGATAAACCATCACTAGGTATCAATTTATAACTTTTAAATTGTTCATCTATAATTTGTTTAAATTTTTCTTTTTCTATATTTCCACTAATAAAGCAATATTTTCTCACAGTTAAAAAAGCTATACTAGGATTTGAAATGTTATCTACATATGCATTTCCCATCATTCCATCAAGTACGCTTTTTCCCATAAAAAACCTTATATCATTAAAAAAGTCTTTTATTTTATTTAAACTTTCATCACCTTTTATTTCATATAACATTAATATCCCTCTACATCTTATATAATAAATATAATTATACTATATTTTGATAAATTTTTCTATATTATTAATTCAACTTTTATATTATATATAACAATCTCCAAAATACAAATCTAACAAATGCATTTTGGAGATATAATATATACTTTTTTAAATATTTTTATACAAGATTTACAAAATGTAATTATTTTTAAGCTATAGTAAATTTTATTATCTATACACTGTATACTTATTTTTTCAATACAATTATCAAAAAAATATATCTTTTTAAAATTTCTACAACAGATCTTTTTACATTTTACATTATATACATAAACAGTATTACTTCTATATACTTTTTCTTTATAACAAAAAAAGGCTGTATTTTTTAATTCATTCCAGTTATTAATATTTTTGTTGCACACGAAAGGTAATTACAGAAGTATCCCCCACTGCTATTGTACCTAAACTAATAGATAGTTTACCTGTATCCTCTTCATAGGTATATTGTGTAGTTGTACTATTTACTTGAACTGAATTTGCCACAAGACTAATTAAATTTGAATCTAAAATATCAACTAATGTTGTATTTTCAAATTCATTATCAGCATTATTTTCAACCGTTATTGTATATGTTAATGGACCTGTTGCCCATTTTTGTTTATCAACATCTTTTCTTATTGTTAATCCTTTTAATATTGATGTTACAACAGCATTTGATTCAAGTGTTAACGGATCAGAATCGTATGTTCCTGTTACACTAGCACTATTACTTAAACTTACGTCGGCCATCTGTATTGTTCACCTCCCATTTTATTATATGAAAATAATTATATTATAGATACACTATATCTTTACTCTTCTATAGTCCATATAATTTGTGCACTGTACTTCACATTATTTTCTAGTGGATCATTTAATCTTAGTAATATTCCTTTATTTTCTTCCCATGTAATATCGGTTGTTGTAGTACTACCGCCGTTATTTTTTCCAGTATATACAAGTGTTGGCGTATCAGATAATGATTTAATATCACCACTTTCATCAACAAATACTAATGAATCACCTAAAACTATTCCATAATCTGATTCCATTTCATGATTTATTGCAGCATATAACTTCCAATCAGAACTATTTATTCTAGAATCTATCACTCTTACGCTAAGATTTGTTAATCTTGGACATATAACTGGATTTTTATTTATTGCATATGTTTCAAATTGAAAACTCTTTGTTGCACTATCGAGTAGTAATTCTCCACTATATACAACTTCAACTTGTTTAGTATAATACAACAAGTCCTCATAATATTTACATGTAAAAGTTATAACTGTTCCAACCGGAAGAGGTATAGAATATGAATAACTAAAATCACCATTTTCATCAGCATTTACAACAACACTACTGTCTTCATATTCTATTAAAATAGATGCATTTGCTCTAGTCATTCCGCTAATAGTTGTATCTTTCTCTGTTATAGGATTAATACAAAAAAAGAATGTACCAATAGACAATATTTTTTTATCTATTATATTAAAATTACTAAGACTAGGTAAGTTTTTCATTTCTTCTTCTGTATAATTATTGCTAACAACCGTTGTCTTTGCACTTGTAAAAGTACCTGAAACTTTAGATAATTCACTAATTTTATACCATGAATATGTTGGAAGGGTATCTTTTGATATATCGTCAGTGATGGATATAGCTGTGTTAAATAAATTAATTCTATTATATGTGAAATCAAAAATAGAATTATTTCTTGCACTAATTACATTTCCAACACTATTATACAATACCACTTTTTCTGGGTTGTTCAATATAAGTCCACTACCATTGCCAGAAAATAATATGTTATAATTTGATGAGGTAATATTTTCATAATTATTTATTATGTTTAGCGTAGAACCTTTATTAAGAGTTATTGTTCCATAGCTATACCATGTTGGATATGAACCACTATAATGTGTTTTATTTAAAGAAAATGTAGCATTTTCATCTATTATAGTTGTACCTGTTCCAAATGTACCATAAGCAAGACCGTTATATACCGAAACATAAAATGATGCATTCTTAGAGATTGTAAATACTAAATCTGTTACTCCATAAAATAGTTCTCTTGCTGTACTTGTAAAATACACTGAAGCCCCACTTAAAATTGTAAATGATGGACTAGAATTACGAAACCAAAAAGAAGAGTTACCAGTAGAATTATGAATAATAGTTGTATTTCCACCTATTTCTATTTGGTTACATTCTGCTACTTCATTTCCAGAAGCATAATTATCCTTAATAGTTATTACTGAATCTAAAAATCTTGTAATTCCCATAGGATTATAACTTATTTGTGGTCCAACATATGTTACTTTTGAATATTCTATAGTTGTATTTTTATATGCACTAGCCTCTGGTACATATATAACCCCATAATAGTTATATCCTGTTATATTTATATTTTTAACAGTTACTTTAGAAGTAAATGCTCCTGTTACATAGATACCATCTGAAGTTCCTAATTTTTTTTGATCAATGTAGTTATACATTACATTATTATATGTTCCATCAATAATCACTTCTGACTTTTTATTTGAAATTGCTATACCGCTTGATAATGTAATATCACTTCCTAAGTATATATACGTATACCCATTATCATTTTCTAGAGCCTCCTTAAGCTCACTACTTGTAAATACAACAACTGTATTTTGGTTTATAATTATCATAAAAGCACCTCTTATTTTATTTTATGAATATAATAAAACAGAGTTCATAAATAACACAAACACTTTTAGTCATATTTTCATAAAATAATTATGGAGGGATACAATGGAAAAAATATTAAATAATACTGCCCAGGCTGTAGGAAATTATAACGATATACCAACTTCTATTACCTCAACAGCAACAGTAGTTACAATGATTAGTGGGCTTACTATTACAAAAACTGCAGACAAACAGGTATGGGCAGATGGAAATTTAACTTATACGATTATTATTAACAACAATTCTACTATGCCATATAAAACACCAGAAGTTAAGGATGTCTTAGACACATCTTTAGTGGAATTCGTGCCAGATAGTGTAACTATTGATGGTCAAACTGCAATTTCTTCTGATTATGAATATAAAGAAGAAACAAGTACGCTTACTGTTAATCTAAATGATATTGATGTTTCTTCATCTAAAATAATTACTTTTCAAGTCAAGAAAAAATAATTAATTATATTTTTTATACAAACATACTTTAAACATTTCTATTTAACTCAGCGTATAAAAATAACTTACGCACTATTACAGTTCGTAAGTTATTTTTATTTATCGTTTTACTTCTCAATTATCCATTCTTGTAGATATCCTATTTTACTATTGCAATACTCACAATATCCATTTTTTGCATCAACGGATGCACCACAGTTTGGACATTTTATCATATTCGCCCCATCTTTTAATTCTATAATTTTATTGTTATGTTTTAATAAAACGTAGGTATCTTCAATAAATTTAGATTTTATTTTATTATTTTTTAAATATACTATTCTAACATCAGCTTTTACACTAACATATAGCTTATCATTTTTTCTAAATTCTTTAAAATCAAGATAGTCTAAAATGTCATAGTCAATAATATCCTCTTTCAAGTAATATTTTTTTCCTACTTCAGAATGTCTTTTTATCTATTTTAGTTCTATCCCAAAATTTCATTTGTTTTTTATTTTGCTTATCTTTGAATCTTTTTATTGGTCCAAGAATTACGTAAGCATCCATAATATAAAAAAGATAATACAATATTAAAGATAGTATTGTTCCATATATAAATATTTTTGATATATCATAGCTATTAAAAGTTCTTGACGTGTATTTTATAAATATAAACGATAAAATTAAGCTTATTACAAGATCAATTATAGCAGTAATAACCCTGTATGTCTTTTTCCTAAGTACTCTATCATAATGATATTTACCACCCAAATCTTTATCTGTATAATCAATGTTATAATAAGTACCACAATATGGACAACCATCTACAAACTCTTTGAGTTTTGAACTCATTCCACAATTTTTACATGTATACTCTTCATTTTCCTTAGAATTTGAAATAAAAGTATATTCAATTCTTGAATCAAATAATTTTTCTGTATGTACACATCTATTATTTATATAGTAATCCTTTTTACATCTAATTCCATTTGAAATATCATCATTAATACTACCATCAGTATTTTTTTCTAATATCTTGTTTCCAACTATATATTTAGTTTTTATATTAATATTATACCTTTTTAATTTTTCATTATGGTAACTTTCAGATATTAAAGGCATATTTTCACATCCTATCTATTATTGTTATTATTATTGTTGTTATTATTGTTGTTATTACTTGAAGATGATCCTCTGCTATAGTGAGAATTAGAGGATGGTGTATAATGCGGTATAACATTAAATACAGTATTACTCATTATAATTCCATCAATAGAACTACTTATACATCTTGAAGAAATAACAGTTGCATTGCTTAAATTATTTTTTAAAACTAAAGAAATACTATTTTTTTTACAAATTACTTCTCCCTTCTTATTATTCTCTAAAAAATCATATATTTGCTCTAATTCCTTTTCAGATAATTCGTAATATTTAGTAAGCTCTATACATCTTTTCATTCTTATTAACTCTTCATAAGTTTCTGGTTCTTTTTTCATTTCCTTAACTCCTTATCTATATAATAAAATTCTATATTTTGAAATGGTAAATTTATTGCTTGAATATGATAATAAGCATTATTTTTTTGTTTTGTATAATGATAATCTCTTAGTGATGAAGTTGTAAAGAAAATATTATTTGGAGATTCTTTAGAATATTCATTTTTATATTCACTAATCAAATTAGATAAATCAAATACATAGTATTCTTCCTTATCAGATTTTGTATTATCTAAAACTCCTTTATATACTTGATGTGTTACAACATGTCTTTGTTTAGTTCTATTTTCATCTCCATATGTCACTAAGTTGCCGCTAAGTATCATAATGTATAGTGAATTATTTTCAGGAAAATCACATACTTCTGATATAACGTGCTTTTTCATGTATATTTTAACCTTGCTATTAGGTGTTATATAAACAAAATCTCTTATATTCTTTATTACCTGCGATTTTAATTTATATTCAACATTATCCACTTCTAAGATAAAACTTTCATCATCATAAATATATTTTAGTTTATCATCCATACTAATTATTTCTTCTAATAATGGATAATCATTAACATTTCTTTTGGGTATATACCTAGTTGAGTCATCTAGTCTCATTGACATATATTCATATACAAATTCATCATTAAATTCATCAGGCAAATAGTTTCTATCCTTATACATTTTCTTTTGCAATTTACATGTATAACTTTTATTTGTTTTATAATTGTTTTTAACGAAAGGACAACCTGTCTTACATAGATACAGATAACCACATTTTGTACATTCTTCATTTAACGGCTTTTTATTATGATTTATAAATATCTTTCTTTGGGCAGTTTGTAATATTTCATTAACTTCATTTTTATATATATTCCCATAATAATAATCAGGATTTTTTTGCCCCCTTACACAAGAATAAATATCACCATTTTTCTCAAGTAAAAAGAACTTTTCTCCGCAATTATCACAGTTTGAACAATACCCAGGTCCAAATTCATCAAACCAGGGACCATTTACACCATAATCTAGGTCTGTTCCATCAAATTCTTTATGCATTCTTTCATAAAATTTAACTTGTTCTTCTTCAGTTATATGATGTAAAATGCCATTTGAATTATAATCAAAACCTATCATAAAATTAAAATCATTCATATCTAGACATGTATTTTTGTGTAAATATTTTATATCTTTTATTATTTGGTCTATATGATTATAGTGTTCTTTAAATATAGTAGCAGAAACCTTCTTTTTATTTGGTATATCTTTTAATAGTTCCGTATTTTTCAAAATTTTGTCTAATGTTTTCTTACCTGATTTTGTAACTCTATATTCATCATGCAACATTAGTGGCAAATCCAGACTTCCTGAAATTGATACATTAAACTTTTTTATTGTGTCAATATGTTTATCTAAACTATACATATTTGTTTTTATATGTGGTCTTCCTATTTTAAAACCAGCACTTGTAATTATATCTCTATTTTCTTCATAGTAATCGTTTATATATTTTATTAAATTATAAAAATCATTCGTAGAAAGTGTGGTAACTTCTCCTCCATGTAAAGAGATATTAAATGGAATAACACTTTCATCTTTAAATTTTTTTATAGCAAATTTTAAAGTATCAAGAGCGTCATATTCTAAAGAATTATCTTTTGTGTTATCCTCTAAATAACAATACCTACATCCCATATTACAAGCCATAGTTGGAACATAAAGTAAATGTATAAATTTATTTTCCATTGTGAATTTTTATTCCTTTCCTAGATATTAGTTATAATATACATCAAGTGAAATGCCCTTATTGTTATGCAACGCTGATGATCCTGATATTTCTACTGCAATATTTTCATTTATTTTTACTGATGTACTTTCTTTGTTTATAACTATTGTTTTACTTCCATTTTTATCTTCAAATAAAAGATAAAAATCATTTCCTTTTTCATTTTCTTTTATACTTTCAAGTTTTATTCTTGCGTTACTTTTATATGCGGAAGTTGATTTTTTATATTTTGAAATTTCTTGTGTTTCTCCTGTTATAATATATAAAAATGTAGCATTTTCATAATTTCCTTCATCTATTGTATTTTCAGAATTTGCTTCTCCATATCTTTTTACTTTAGTTGGACTTTCCTTAAATGCTCTTGAATTTACATCAACACCTTTTGGAATAGTTATGCTTTTAAGGTTATCACAAAGTCTAAATGCAGACGAACCAATTTCTTGTAAGTTACTGTTTTGACTTATTTCTACAGAACTTAATTCACTACAACCATAAAAAGCATGTCCACCTATTCTTGTTACATTATCCGGAATTACAATAGACTTAAGGCTACTACATTCTTCAAAAGTATTACCCCTAATCTCAGAAATATTATTTGATAATTTAATACTCTCAAGAGATGAGGCGTTATAGAAAGCTTCTCCTCCCATATATGTTAGTGAATCTGGAAATTCAATATTAGTAAGTGAAACACAGTTATAAAAAGCTCCTCCTCCTAAATATTCAAGATTACTTGGTATATTAACGTTTTTTAACCTAAAATTATTTTTAAAAGCTTGTCCCCTTATTTCTTTTATTGTATCTGGTAATTCAACTTCTTTTAATAGTGGCATATTAGAAAAAGTATTTCCTCTTAATCCTACAACATTTTCCCCTTTATATGTATTTGGAATTTTAGCTTTTGTAAAATTTGTAATTCCAAAGGCATAAAATCTTACTGAATAACCATTATCTGCTTTTTCATAAAAAATTTTAGGAGTATAAAATATTACACCAGATATTAAAATTGCAGCAAGGCAAAATACGATTTTGAATTTTTTTATATTATCTGGTACAAGTGAACTTTTTACACTCATAACTACATTTGAAATTTTTTCACTTGGTCTTGATTTTAATTCTTTTTTTATATATTTAACCAAGTCGTATTTTCTTGTTATAAAGAAAAATACAATTAATATAACTAATCCAACTATATATGTTGCAATTGGGAAATGGAAAAATATAAGTGAAATATATGCAAATATAACATTTAAAATATTTTTTCTTTTTAATACATCTGATGGTATTAATTTACTGTTTATATCAAATTCAGCTTTTTGCATTTCTCTTTTTATAAATTCTTCTACTAATTTATCTTCGGAGTTTTTAAATATAGGGTCAAATGAGTTATAACTTACTAATATTCTTGGTGTATTTACATCATTTTCAACTTCAAAAGGTGTTCCACAATTAGTACAAAATTTATAAGTTTCATTTAAAACTTTTCCACATTTTTTACATTTTAAACCATTATTTACTATTTCATCTTGATTGTTTTCATCCATTTTTATCATCCCACCATTCTTTTTAGCAGTTAAAAT
>ERZ779975.158-NODE-158-length-10883-cov-1.86978_pt1 | contig 10883 bp, 10 predicted proteins | sample MGYA00511183_ERZ779975 | MGnify/ENA primary metagenome ERZ779975 (study PRJEB29588, sample SAMEA2150909) | human gut metagenome | biome: human gut; feature: human-associated habitat; material: faeces | place: Denmark | collected 2008/2010 ... | reverse complement strand
CATATAGCCATTCGCCACCTGATAACGGCAAAGGTCTATCGGATGGTCAGTGGTCAGTTCCGAATACATACACTCGTTTGTCTTTCCGAATCCGATAGCCTTGAAACCGCCGTTATTGGATGGGAGCTTCTGCTTCACGATATCGGCTTTAATGGTAACCCCGATATGGTTGGCTTGTCCTGTCAAGTCGGCAGCGGCATGATAGTCGGTACCATCCTTTTTGAAGCTGCTGTTTCTCAAATAGCACCACAGAATAGTAGCCATTCCCAGTTCGTGGGCATATTCAAAAGCCTGTGACACTTCCACTATCTGGCGGCGGCTTTGTTCCGAACCGAAATAAATGGTAGCACCGACAGCTACGGCTCCCATGTTCCATGCCTCTTTCACCGTACCGAACATTACCTGGTCGTAGCTGTTCGGATAAGTCAGCAACTCATTATGGTTCAGCTTGACGATAAAAGGTATCTTGTGTGCATATTTGCGTGCCACGGCGCCCAACACACCGAATGTGGATGCCACGGCATTACACCCTCCTTCAATGGCCAGCTTTATGATGTTTTCGGGATCGAAATAAAGCGGATTGGGGGCGAAAGACGCTCCTGCAGAATGTTCTATGCCCTGGTCTACAGGCAGAATGGATACATAGCCCGTATTGGCCAGACGTCCATGTCCGTATAAAGCCTGCAAACTTTCCAATGTACGGATATTCCTGTCGGAATTCATCCATACCTTATCTATCATATCCGGTCCCGGAATATGGATAAGTTGTTTGTCTATCGTCTTACATGTATGGTTCAGGTAGTACTCAGCCTTTCCTCCCAATAAATCTACTATTTTCATTTTATTTATTTTTATTGATTATTCTGGTTTATGACTCCCGTTCACCCAGTTTTGCATCCATAAAAAGGATAGCACAGTCTCCGGCTTTCCTCAGATGACTAACAATATTGAGTACATTCGCTTCATCTTCTACTTGCTCACGAACAAATTGCCACAAGAAGTCCTGAGTGGCATTGTCTTTCTCTTCGGATGCTACCTGTACCAACTCATCAATCAGTTTGGAAACATGTTTTTCATGCTCCAAAGCATGCTCGAATACTTCAACAGGGTTACCCCAACCTTGTGGAACCACATCGACCTTGTCTACTTTCGGGGTTGCCTCACGCTTAATCATGTACCCGGCAATGGCATATGCATGCCCGGTCTCTTCTGCAGACTGTTTCTGCATCCAGCGAGCCATTCCGGAAAAGCCCTCTCTTTCCAGATAAAAAGACATTGATAAATACAGGTTGGCAGACCATAATTCTGCTGTGATTTGCTCATTCAGAGCATTTTGCAATTTTTCAGTCATGATGAATCAAACTTTTAATGTTAATAATAAATCCAAATTATCTCTCTTCTTTAAGAACAAGCATGGGCTTGTTTCAAGATTTCAATTAATACCGGACGTATCCCGCTGATAAAACATTCCACGGCGATCACCATTAGAATAAGTCCCATCAGTCTCATCATCACATTGTTTCCCGTCTCTCCCAAGATTTTTAAAAGCTGGGTGGACGCGCACAGAATAAAGAAGGAAAGAATGCAGACCAAAGCGATTACGCCAAGCAATACTATTTTGAAAGTATATTCCGAAGCATCTTCCATCAATGTTATTCCACTGGAAATCGCTCCCGGACCGCATAACATCGGAATGGCAAGAGGTGTGATATCTTTGGAATATTCTTTTCGTTCAGTTTCATTCAGTTTCACATGGGTAAAATGTGCCTGCAACATATCATATCCGATTTTAAAGATGATGATACCTCCCACAATCCGGAATCCGTTTGTTGAGATGCCGAAAAAATGAAACAGAAACCTGCCCGATAATGTAAAAAGGACTAATATGATAAATGCAATGGTACATGCTTTCAAGGCGATATATCTGCGTTCTTTCGTATCCATTCCATCAGTCATTTGCAGGAATACCGGCATCACTCCAAGAGGGTCCATCAAGGTGAATAGCGAAGTGAAACACAATGTTAAATATACAAATATATCCATGATGACATATAGTTTATTATCGATTATTATATCGCAAAAAACATACCAGATAGCATTCTGCAATATTAAATTTTGCATAACATCAATCTTAAATCCATACCGTCAAAAATAAGGTAGTTTCCGTTCGTTTTCCTTGGCGAGGATACGTAACAATTCCATAAATGCCGTACTTACATATATACGGTCTGCATACAGCCCGCTGATGAAAGAATGGAAGGACATGCTTACATTCCAGCATAATATGAGAAATGTGTTTACCTGACGTGATATGTACTGCTCATGTTCAAGCAATTCATTCAAGGCATTCAATGGCGTTGTCCATTCATGTGTATCCCGTTTCATTTCATTGATTACAACACATCCTCCATCATGGCATATCCGATTCATCATCTGATAAACCTTGTTCATATTGTCCTGTGCTTGGGAGTTCAGCCAGGAGCTAAGTATTGGAAGCCGTTCATCTTCAAAATAAACCTGCAATGACAGGTATAAACCGGTTGACCATATTTCTGTATTGATCAACTCATTCATGGCGTTTTCTATTCGTTTATCCATTATCACTCTGAATATTGAAAATCCATTACTAATATCATGTGTTATTCTCAGTATATAAAAATTCCATTCGATTGTGGGTAACCCATAAAACGGAATTCTTAAACGAGGCTTAAATAATAGGATAACTTATCGGCGTAGACAAATTGTCATAAAAAATAGCACTATGATGTCTTTTTGTCTTGCCTCCCTTGCAGAATATCCAATAAGACATCCAGTTCTCTTTCTATTCCTTCAATCTTATCGGAAATACAGTCCAAAGTATTATGGTGCAGACTAGCTTTACACTCCTGCAACTCTCTTGACAGAGAAAGTATCTGTAACCAAAGTTCTTCCTCTATGTGATAGGGGGAGTTACTATTATCTAGTACCATAGCAGGAGAAGGCAGAAAAGTGCTTTGGCATGTAATTTGTATGATAATGAACGGTATGTTCCGAAAGAGACAGGAATGGAAATGAAAGGATAGAATATTCCACAAAAGACAGTAACAAACAAAGGGGGAAAGTCGTTGGAGACAGTTGTCTCGCTTTTAAAACAAGTTGCTTTCATAATGTTTATTATAAGCCAACCCTGTTCCCTGGAGTTGTGTTTATATAAAGTTAAGCGTGGGAACTTTGGTATTACCGTTCAGAAGTATCCCCATACTCAACAACATATAATACACAAAGCCCCACGCCTATATATAACAAAAATCCATATAGATAGAACGTGGAGCGTCCAATGTATTATCCAATTGTTGTTTCGAAATTGGGGATTTCCTGAACTTGGATAATGCCTTAACGCTTTACTATAAATCTTCTATTTTCAAAAGACTAATACAAATGTAATAAAAGAAATGAATTCTTTGAAAGGAAATATCTCTTTTTTTTAAGGGGTGGCTTAATTTTTCTTTATTTAAAGTCTTAGAATTACTGCCCACCAAAGCCCGTCACGAATGTTTTGAAATCCTCAAGCTGTACATTAAGCTCTATATAGTATAGCAGAATAGCAGAAAAACAGACCATGATACCGCAGGTATATAGGTCATAACCCACTCTTCCGTAAGTATCTTATCTATTTGACAATAATAAAAATGTAAAGGAGGATAATGACATGGACAATATTCGTATCCCAATACATATAGGTTAACATATAAGGGAGAATGGTCACGGAGTCCACAAACCATAGAATGAAAAAATATATTTCCATCGTGTACGGTTTATGTCTCTATCCGGATATTTGACCGGTGCCGCAAATGCGCAATGCATACTCCACAAAAAAACACCAGGGAGGAAAAATAAGTCATACTGAATAACGCCTGTCTGTAATGGGCCATGGATACAAATGAACTACAGATAATAGCTGCAATAGATATAACGATACAAGCACAAAATAATGTACGAACGTGTCCATCAGTTGCATTTGGATGAAACAGTACCACTTTATGCAATGTTTGGTTAGATTGAGTCTGAACATAGGACCTTAAAAATTAGACGGATATAAATTTACTAAAAATCTGTGGAAAAGAGGAATAGAAAGGCGGAAATGTTTTTAAAACGGCTATGAATAAAGCGTTTGTGAGGACAAATGAGGACAAAGGCATAAAACGAGGTAACGCAAAAAAAGTAAATTTATGAAGTAGAAAGGTTGCTAAATCATTACCCCGTGAAAGGTGGTTTTTGATACTCCGTGCTGAATTTTTCTCCGTATGGCTTCGGTTGGTTTACAAGGCATAACTCATTGATACTTAATTTTAAACTTAAAAAACGAGTATGGCAAGAAGTACATTCAAAGTGCTGTTCTACGTGAACGGCAACAAGGAGAAAAACGATATTGTCCGCATCATAGGACGGGTAACGATTAACGGGATTGTGACGCAGTTCAGCTATAAGTAGAGTATCCCGAAAACGCTTTGGGACGTGAAAGGGAACAGGGCGAAAGGCAAGAGTGCGGAAGTACGTGATATCAACCTTGCCCTTGACAACATCAAGGCTCAAATCATCAAGCACTACCTGCGTATATTCGACCGTGAAGCGTTCGTGACGGCTGAAATGGTGAGCAATGCTTATCAGGGTATCGGCAGTGAGTATGAGACACTGCTCAAAGCGTCCGGACGTGAGAACGAAGTATTCAAGAAGCGTGTCGGAAAAGACAGGGTAATGGCAACCACCGTTCACGGGTGGTGGCAAGAAACCATGTGGCAGCGTTCATCAAGTCTTTTTACAGACGGACGGATATGTTCATGCTGGAGATTAAGCCCGACTTCATCAAGGGGTTTGCAGCCTACCTATCAACGAAAGCGGGACTTCACAACGGGACGATATGGGAAAAATGCATGTGGCTGAAAGGCGTTGTCATGTGTGTGCACTTTAACGGACTAATACCGAAAAAAACGTTTGCCCAATTCCACATCAGCCCTAATGTGACGGAACGTGAGTTCCTGACGGAAGATGAACTGAAAACGTTGATGACGCACGAGTTGGGGATGTCCAACTGTTCTATATTCGTGACATTTTTGTTTTCGCCAGCTTCACTGCCCTCTCTTTCGTGGACATCAAGGAACTAACCAATAGCAACATCGTAGAAGTGAATGGTGAGAAGTGGATATTGTCCAAACGGTACAAGACAAAAGTGCCGTTCCAAGTGAAACTGTTGGATACTCCTTTGCAGATTATCGAGCGTTACCGACCCTGTCAGGAAGACAATCTCATATTCCCTAATCTCAACTACTGGTCTATCTGCAAATCTCTGAAAAAGGGGATGAAAGAGTGCGGATAACAAAGGATATTTCATTTCAGTATTAAAACTATTAAACGGGCGTAATTTAATTCGACAGAAAATCCGGCTTCTGACAGCCATTTTTTCACTTCATTCCGAGAGTTTGCAGTTTGACTGCCATAAACAGCAATATTTCAGCATGGGGACATAGTTTGCGGATATTATCCACACTTTGTGCTGTTCCGCTTCCTCCATGTGTACAGAATGGGAGTATCTTTTTCCCGGACAAATCATAACCGGACAGGAAACTTTTTACAGGAGAAGACAGAAGACCACCCCAAATAGGACTACCGATAATCAATGTATCATAATCATCCATATTCTCTACTTTTGTACGCAGAGCTGGAAGAATATGATTGTCTCTTTCATTTTTGAAACGGTCAACCACTTCATTATATTCATCAGAATAGGGTTCTTCCGGTTCAATCTCCACCATGTCGCATCCAATAAGTTCATGGATAATGTTGGCTACAGTTTGCGTATGTCCGCTCCATGAGAAATAGACTATCAATGTTTTCCCCGGCTCTGAGTGAGGCAACGAATCTATCTTATCTTCAACAGCCGGAGTGTTGCTGCACGAAAGGAAGGTTAAGAGCAGCATTGCCAATAAGCACTTCAGTTTCATAACTATTTTTATTTAGGTTTTGGGGTTATCCTCTGTTAATTTCTATCTGTCCAGCTGTTTCTCATACAGCCACTTCGACAGCAGGTCAGCTACTTCCACATTGTTCAAATCCGACATCGGGAAGTGCGTATTCCCATGCAGACCGACATCGGGCAGATGAATGACCGTCACGTCACCGCCCAGCTTATTGAGCATTTCGGCCCACTTGCGCATGAGATGCAGACGGCGTGTCCATTCGTAAAGTTCCGGATGTTCGTCTGTTTCGGGCAGGTTATCCCCATAGTAAATGATGATGGGAATTTCCATGTATCTCTTGAAAACTGCCATAGGGACTTCTATTCCTTCTGTTTTTTTAGACCGTGTCAAGACTTTGCCTTCTTCGGGAACTTGACCGGTTGGGAAGGGTACACTTCCACCGGGTTCGTATGCTACAATGGCTTTGATGTTCTTCGTTTTGAGCAAAGTAAACCAACCCACCGGACCGCCTTGTGAATGAGTGACAAATATGGCCGGACCGATTTTGTCAAAAAGAGCAGCATAGGCATCGGAATAGACATCGAAGTCCAAAGGTCCGATGGTCGGCGTCATCTGCCGGAAGTACTGGTTTAAGGCTTCCCGGTCGCGACTGAACTGTACACCCTCGAAATAATCAGGATAGATTCCCACACGGAAACGGTTGAACCATTCTTCTTCATCGAATACCGGTTCCAGTGTGACAGCTTCCGTACTCCGTCCGGCATTTCCCCGGCGAGGCTGGTCGACAAGATAGGTGGAGAAACCTTTGCGAAGAAATATATTCTGAAACCCTTCGCGTCCGTCAGGAGTGGTCTCCCATGTTTTGGAAAACTGGCCGACACCATGTGCAAAAACAAGCGGATATTTCCGTGCATCAACCGGTTTCTGATAAAATACATAAGCATGGTCGCCGTGGTATTTGTGTCCCAATGAATCGGTCAGTACGGTGCCACCTACGGCAAAACTGCCTTGTTCCTCTATTTGCAGAATATTCCCTTTGTAACAATTACAGCCCGACAGTAAAGCGATGAACGTCATGTAAAATATCTGTTTCTTCATACACGGATTATTTTGGGATTTTAGACTCCTGCAAGGCATCGTAGCGGCTACCCACCACAGGAATGGCAGCTACGGCTGTTTCCAGTTCTTCTATCTCTTCTGCCGTGAAACGGATGTCGCAGGCACGAAGGTTCTCTTCCAGATGAGAGAGTTTGGTGGTGCCCGGAATAGGCACGATAAAAGGCTTCTTGTTCATCAGCCAGGCCAAAGCTATCTGTGCCGGGGTAATGCCTCTTGTACGGCCGAAAGCGTTAAGAACTTCCACAATACGATAGTTGGCGCGTATGGCTTCGGGCTGGAAGCGTGGCAAGGTCTGCCGGTTGTCGTTGGTAACATCAAACTTGGTATATTCATTGATCATACCGCCCAAAAAACCACGGTTCAGCGGACTGTATGGAACGAAACCGATGCCCAAATCCTCGCACAGCTCCAACACTCCGTTCGTCTCTACCATGCGGTGCATCAAGTGATATTCGCTTTGGATTGCCGTAACCGGACATATCTTGTGCGCACGGCGGATGGTATCAACGTTTACTTCACACATGCCCCAATGCAGGATTTTACCTTCCTTGATGAGTTTGCTGCATGTTTCAGCCACCGCTTCAATCGGTGTGTTCGGGTCTATGCGGTGCTGGTAGAACATGCCCAATGTTTCAACTCCGAGATTGCGCAACGAGTTTTCACAAACCCGGCGGATGTTGGCCGGAGTGCTGTCCTCTTCGGTTTTAATCTGCACACCGTTTACAAACTTATGTCCGAACTTCGATGACACAAATACCCGGTCGGTATATCCTTTCAAGGCTTCGCCGACCAATTTTTCATTGATGTGGTAGCCGTAGCTTTCGGCTGTATCGAAAAGGGTCACCCCACGTTCAACAGCTTCATGCACCAGGGCGATTTCTTTTTCCCTGCTCGGGTACTGGCTGCGGTTATGGTTCAAGCCCATACAGCCATATCCCATTGCAGAAACAGTGAATGCCGTATTTCCGTGTCCCAATGTTCGCCGAGTGCGCACCGCCGCCATGCCTGCAGGGATGTTGTTTGCAACTTGTTGTTTCCCCATCCATACCCGTTCTGCTGCCGTTACCTTGTTCAAGGTAGGCCCGACACACATGGCAGCTCCTGTCAATGCCGCCATTTTAAGGAATCTCCGGCGGCTCATATCCTTGTCTTTATCCATATTTGATAGTCTTTAAATTATTTCTGTTGCAAAGTTAACGTGACAGAATTGATAAACTTTTTTTGATATATATCATCTAAGCTGAATGATGTATTATCCTGTATTCCAAGCGATATTTATAGGCAACTATCTTTCAAAATCGTATATATTCAGTCCTAAATCCGGATTATATGTGCGACTTATCCGCTCGCTATAATCTTCCACCACGAACTCCCCTGCACCATTCTGTATTGCGGAAAGTAGATGTCCGGCTAAAGCGGAATAGTCGCTCCTGCCGACGGTTATATGCAAATGAAGATATACCTGCTCATTCATAGATGATATATTCCCTGTAAGGTTGGATATTTCCATTTGCTCCCGGAATGTCTTATCATCATATGCTTTTGTCTTGGGATTGAAGAAACGGAGGGTCAGCTCTCCGATAGCACCAATCCCGTTGATAGAACCCGACAGAATTCCTTTCTCCTTGCAGAAAGCATTCAGGGCTTTCACAATTTCAGTATGATTGTTAATGCTGACAATATACTTGTTGCCAATTTTCTTGTACGAATACATATTCTTTTCGTTTTGTGCGTTTGCCGGAGCAATCAGTACCCCGACAAACAGCAAGATAAACAATAATTTCTTTATAAAATGCCCCATCAGTACACTTATGACTGTCTCTGTTTTGATTAATCTTACCATAATAGATAAAATTATCCCACATCAGTGCTTTCCACTTTTGTTTTTAATCTGCACACCGTTTACGAACGTTACCTTGTTCAAAGTTGGCTCTTCCTTCTTATTTTCCATATTCTTCCATTATATCACGCGGAATTTCCCATAAAACACTGTTTTCTACAGCATCCATCATAAGATGTGTTGGCTCTCGGTTAAAATAGCTGTCAATACACCAGACAACATCTTTTTCACATGCTAAATGTTCTATCACATCCTTATCATGCTTTAGGTAGTGCTGTCTAATAAATCCCTTTTCTATATAAAATAGGCAATTACAGATATCACCTTCATTTAGAATTATATCACCTTTTTGATATTTCTTAGGCTGAATAATATCTGCAAAAAGGCGAATATTCTCCAACTTAAGTTTGCGATTAGGGCATGTTTCAGCTATAATCTGTTTTGCAATGTCAAATTGAATACTCATAGGCTAAAGTTATTTATATCCAACATTTTGTTTCAATTTTGGGTTCAAGTCTATACTTTTTTGTGGAATAGGAAAAACTGTGGTATACCCATTTTTCTCATCAGCCAGTTGGACTCGCTGATCGTATGATTTGTGATAAACTCCAAAACGCACCATATCTTGTCGTCGCCAGCCTTCCCATACTAACTCCAACAAACGCTCTTTCAATATGTTCTCAAGCGTAGCTTCTCGATATGGCATACCAACACGACCTCGGACTTCGTTCAACTCCAACGAGCCATCCTCACCATTACGTACCTTTGCCTCGGACTTCATCAGGAGAGCATCGGCATAGCGGAATAGCACGATGTCGTTATCCGGTTGTCTACCGTCGGAATGTGAGGTCCTATCAACCTCATATTTTGCCATACGAGCACCAGCTGTCTTGACATAGGAGCTTCCCGTAAGATTCAACTTTAGCTCCAATGGGAAATACTCCAACTGCTGTCCATTGTCCATCATTACAGGCTTTCCATCAACCTCTACGATGCCGGCATAGAAGTTCTTTTCAAAGCGAGCATCTACATCATCTGTGCCGTATCCGTTGGCTAAGACTGTTGAGATATTGGCACTGGTACCATTTTCCGATGAGCCACCCAACGCACCGCCATGGTTGTAGTGTCGTGATCGGAAGAGATACCAGAACTGCGCAGCATAGAGGTTCTTATCCAACGGAATGGTGAATATGTTTTCGTTGGAGTTCTCGTTATGCACAGAGAAATTATAGCTATAATCGTCCTCCAACCGATAACCTACCTCGGCAAGTTTATTGCAATATTTGATACAGGTCTGCCAAGCGTTGAGTTTCTCACCATCGACGGTGAAAAATATCTCTTTACCGTTCCGTGGAACGCCATCAGTCCAATTATCATCACAATATATCTCGGCATTAAGAGCCAACTTAGCCAAAAGGAAATTAGCTACAGGTGTTGTTATACGACCATAGTAGTTACCCATCTTATTACTACGCTCATTTGGCAACAACTCGGCAACCTCCTGCAACTCATTCACGATAAAACGGAAAACCTCGCTACGCTCGCTCTGCACAACTTCATCCTGCGGTTGTTCATAGGATGTTACGATGGGCACTCTGCCATACATATCCATAATGTAGTAGAAAAGGGCTCTCAGAGCTCGCACCTCAGCTTCGTAGGCCACTCTCTGCTCCTCAGATAGGTTATGGCTATACTTATCGATGATATGCAGAGATTTGTTCGATAACACAACAACCTTGTAGAGGTATTTCCAAGTATTGTAGAGTGGTAAATCATTAGGACTCCACTTATGCTGATACATATTCGTCCACAAACCTCCATCGTACCAGTCGCCACCACGAATAGGTATCATGGCTTCGTCTGTAGTAAGTGTGTTATAGTCATAAATCCCACGACAGGTCCCCTGTAAACCCTCACTGTCTGCACTGCCACCAATGTAATTGTAGAGCACAGCCACTGCATTAATATAT
>ERZ779975.150-NODE-150-length-11596-cov-1.76874_pt1 | contig 11596 bp, 6 predicted proteins | sample MGYA00511183_ERZ779975 | MGnify/ENA primary metagenome ERZ779975 (study PRJEB29588, sample SAMEA2150909) | human gut metagenome | biome: human gut; feature: human-associated habitat; material: faeces | place: Denmark | collected 2008/2010 ... | reverse complement strand
TTTATTTTGTATTGTGATTTAAACAAATAACAGTACCGCCCCGACAGTAAAAATCAAAACAGCAAAATGTGCTTGATTGTGCGGGGCGGCTCTTAGATAAACTTATTAAATTTTACTCGGAGTATTTACTCCACTGTCCGTTTGAGTAAATCATATTTACATCGGGAATTTTTAAGTCACCTGTCTGTGTTGAACCGTTATTGAATATAGCATATTCTGCACCATTCGGAAGTTCAAATCTGTATGTGTTATTACCTATATTTTCCATAGCCTTGCCGGGCCAGCTCATATAAGTAGAATCTTTTGAACTCCATACATAGACATTTACTGTTGACCAGTTTTCCGTATTATTGAAATAAACATAATTCTTCGTCTGAATTGAAGTCGGTTCGGTTGTTGGCTCTGTGACATTCGTTGTAGGCTGGGTGGGTGCAACATTTTCTGTGTAAGTACCGCAGTATGAGTCTTCACCAATAAGCTTAACGACATAAGCCTGAATCATAGTTGCGTCTTTTACAGAAATAACAGAATCCTTGTTTACATCTGCCGCAATGAGAGCCTCATCGCTTAAAGTCGATATGTGAACAATGTATCTTTGAACCTCTGTTGAATCACAGACTGTAATTGTTCCGTTTAAATCAACATCACCGATAAGAATTCTGTTTGAAGGCTCTGTTACCGGCTGAGTTGTAGAAGGCTGTGATGTAGCAGGCTGTGTTGTAGCAGGCTGTGTTGTGGTAGGCTGAGTTGCGATTGTAGTAGGACGGACTGTCGTGGAAGGAGCTGTTGTCGGCTGAGTGGGTTTTACAGTTGAATAGTTCTGCCAAGAACCGTTGCTGTAAATTTTATTACCGTCTGCAATCGTGAGGTCATCTGTCTGACTGTCACCGTTGTTGAAGATTACATATTTTGCACCGTCAGGCACTTCAATATCAAAAATATTATTACCCTTGTCGGTCATTTTCTTGCCCGGCCACGATGTCATTTCTTTATTATCATCACTCCAGAAATATGCATTGACCTTAGACCACTTGGTTGATGAGTTATCATAAGCAACAACCTTTACGGCATTCGGGTCTACCTTTGTGTATGTATATGTTTCCGGATCGGATGTTGTCTTGCCGTCGCTTGCTTTTACTGTTACTGTGGTTACAGTATCGTAAGCAAGGTTTGTACCGATTGTAATTTTCTGACCGTTTGTGTAGTTTACAAATGCACCGTCATCAATTGAATACTGAGCATTTTTTGCATTCTTGCAATTGAGCGTAAGTGTGAGCTCATCTGTATTGTAGTTTGTTGAACCCGGAGTTACTGACGCTGAAGGTCCTTCGGGTTCGGCATCATAGACTACTGCTATACCTGATGAACCTATTGTACCTGAAATGGTGCTTGATGTAATTGTAAATGTATTGCCTGAAACAGCGTCCGTATATGTACCCGGTTTTGCGTAACCGCCGCCGTTTTCTACCGATACCTCGCCGCTTCCGCTGCCTTTTACAATAACAGCACCGCCGTCTTTACGGGTAATTACAGAACAACCGTCTGACACGGTGTAGTAATCGGCTTTGCCGTCCATTGCATTATGGAACTTATTGATTTGGGCAACCTCACTGCTGGTGAAATGAGTTGAGCCTTTTTCTCCCATTTTGATACTTTCTTTGTTGGTTGAAGAAGGACGGGAAAAATAAAGAGCAGTAACTTTATTACGGCTTGCCGCAACCGCATAGGCACGGTCAATAACATTCTGACTCATTTCATTTGAAAAGCCCCAATCTTTGTTGTTTGACCATGTATCATGGCTTTCACCCCAATAAAGAAGCTTATCGTTTGAAATGCCTTTTTCACTCCAGTTTCCGCTTGAAGTAGGAGCTTTGCCCGAATTAAACGAATCACGGAGTTCTTTACCGTAGTTACTGTCTGTGACAGAAATATAATCGGTATACTCTTTCATAATGTCTTCATTGCCTGTCGAACGGTCATCGGGACCACCGAGAATTTCGCCGTAGTTATAAAGACCGTACTGTGTTACCGATTTCCAGAAATCGTCGCCCTCGCTCGGAACGCCAATGTGTTTTGCAGCGTCCCAACGAAGTCCGTCAACACCTACCGACTTGAGTTCCTGAACATAGTTGCAGACTTTTTGCTGAACATATGGATTTTCGGTTGCAATGTCCGGCATACCAATCGAGCCGTGTGTTACCTGCCAACGGTTTTTCCAGTCAATACCTCCGCCGAAGGTATGCCAATACTCGGATGGCTTTAAATCGTTGTCTATGTTGTTGTGATCGCCTCTCAAATGGTTAGCGACAACATCGACAATAATCTTAATCCCGTACTTTTCTGCCTCATCACAAAGCGACTGAAGTTCAGCCTTTGTGCCGACACCATTTGTTCCGATACTGAATGAAATTGGCTGATATAACCAATACCAAGTACCTGTTCCGTTTGGCTGTGCCGGAGAAGTCTGTATGCTTGTAAATCCGGCTTTTGCAATTTTAGGCAATTCAGCCTTAATATCGTTATAAGTCCAGTCAAAACAATGTAAAATTACACCGTCCTGAATATTATCTTTGAGTTTGTACTTATTAGCCGATACGGTTGGCGAGCTTTCTGCCGCCTGAACGCCGAATGAACCGGATACAAAGGCAGATAGGCTTGCTGACAGGATGCTCACGCTCAATATTGCGCTGAGTATTTTTGATTTTGTTTTCAAATTTTTACACACCTTTCAAATTAATTTCAAACCTCTACAATGTGTCGAATCAGTCGACTGAAACAAATCAAATTAAATCAATTTCAATAGATTTCAGCATAAAGCAAAGTACAATAAAGAGCAGCATAAATGCAATGCATTTTTTAAATTAATTGCAAATGTGCATAATATTTGTACAAATTGCTAAAATTCGACAATAAAGCACCCATAAAAGGTGCCCTAATATGCGACTGTGTCTGTAAGCCGGGTTTTGTCGTGAACAGCCATCTATCTTGGCAGACCGTTACCGAATCTGCTCGATGCCACCTCCTAAGGACACGCCGAGCAAGCGTATAATGTCCTACCACGGTGTTGCTTCAAATAGGGTTTACACGGCAGAGCAGTCTCCTGCCCTCCGGTGAGCTCTTACCTCACCTTTCCATCCTTACCATATAATGGCGGGAATTTTCTGTTGCACTATCCCTGGAGTCGCCTCCGGCGGCCGTTAGCCGTTATTATTGCTCTGTGAAGCCCGGACTTTCCTCGCACAGTACCTTTCGGCAGCTGCTCGCAGCTGTTCAACACACTCGCACATTTATTTTATACCTTTTTTGTACAAAAGTCAAATGAATTTTGTGATTTTTACTTGATATAACGGCTTTTTAGGGGTATAATGAGAGGGAAATTATTATAAGGAGTTACCGATATGGATATCAGAAAAGAATCACTCAAAAAACACTATGAGTGGAACGGTAAGATTGAAGTTGTTTCAAGAGTTCCGATTAACTCGGCTGAAGACCTCTCTCTTGCCTATACTCCGGGTGTTGCAGAACCGTGTCTTGAAATTCAGAAGGACTATGACAAGTCTTTTGAACTCACAAGAAGAAACAACCTTGTTGCCGTTGTAACCGACGGTACAGCTGTTCTCGGTCTTGGTGACATAGGTCCTGAGGCAGGGATGCCTGTTATGGAGGGCAAATGTGCGCTTTTTAAGGAATTCGGCGATGTTGACGCATTTCCTATTTGCGTAAGAAGTAAGGATGTTGACGAAATTGTAAACGCAATTTACCTTATCAGCGGTTCATTCGGCGGAATCAATCTTGAGGATATTGCCGCTCCGAGATGCTTTGAAATTGAAAAGAAGCTCAAAGAGAAGTGTGATATTCCGATTTTCCACGATGACCAGCACGGTACTGCCGTTATTGTTGCCGCAGGTCTTATCAACTCACTCAAGCTTGTTCACAAGAAACTTGACGAAATCAAGGTTGTTATGAACGGTGCAGGTGCGGCAGGTATTGCAATTGCAAAGCACCTTCTTAATATGGGTGTAAAGGACATTACACTTTGCGACAGTAAGGGTATTATCTGCAAGGGTGATCCGAGACTTAACGCTGTTAAACAGGAAATGGCTGAAATTACTAACCTTTCTCACCTTGAGGGTTCGCTTGCAGATGCAATGAAAGGTGCTGATGTATTCCTCGGAATTTCTGCCGCAGGTTGCGTAAGCGAAGAAATGGTTAAGTCAATGGCTAAGGATCCTATCCTTTTTGCTATGGCTAATCCGACTCCCGAGATTATGCCTGACATTGCTAAAAAGGCAGGTGCGGCTGTTGTAGGTACAGGCAGAAGTGACTTTCCTAACCAAATTAACAATGTACTTGCTTTTCCGGGTATTTTCAGAGGTGCTCTCGACTGCCGTGCAAGCGATATTAACGAAGAAATGAAAGTTGCCGCATCTTTTGCAATTGCTTCACTCGTGAGCGATGAAGAGCTTAATGCAGATTATATTCTTCCCGAGGCATTTGACAAGAGAATCGGCAAAACTGTTGCTGAGGCTGTTAAGAAGGCCGCTGTTGAGACAGGCGTTGCAAGAATCTGATAAGGATTTGCAAATAAATATTTTAAGAGAAAGAAAAAGAGGAAAACAATGAAAAAGACAGTTACTTTATTGGTACTGATTTCAATGCTGTTCTCTACTGTTTTTCTGTTCACCGGATGCGGTGATTCATCGGTTAAGGAAATTAAGACTGCCGATGATATCAAAGGAGCATCCGTAGGTGTTCAGACAGGTACAACAGGCGATACTTTTGTATCTGACTATGAGGCTGACGGCACCAAGGTTATGCGTTACAGCAAGGGTGCCGACGCTATCGTAGCTCTTACACAGAATAAAATCGACTGTGTTGTAATTGACAGTGAACCGGCAAAGGAATTTGTAAAAGCAAATGCAGGACTAAAAATTCTTGATGAACCTTTTGCGGAAGAGCAGTATGCAATCTGCATTTCAAAGGAAAATCATGAACTCACCGAAAAAATCGACAAGGCTCTTGCAGAGCTTAAAGACGAGGGCGTTCTGGACAAAATCAAAAGCTATTACATAGAGGGTAATACTGATACCGTACCCTATGAATCACCTAAGGATATCAAGTATGACGGTGAACTTCATATGGCTACGAACGCTGCTTTTCCACCGTATGAATATGTTGAAGGCGGTGAAATTGTCGGTCTTGATCCGATGATGGCTACAGCAATCTGTGACAAGCTCGGTAAAAAACTTGTTATTGATGATATGGAATTTGATTCTGTTATCACTGCTGTTCAGACCGGCAAAGACGATTTCGGTATGGCGGGTATGACCGACACACCGGAAAGAAGAAAAAATATCGACTTTTCAACTTCATATGCAAACACAACTCAGGTTATTATCGTAAACGACAGTGCGTCGGGCAGTTTGTTCGGCAATCTCGGCGAAAGCTTTAAAAACACATTCATCACAGATAACAGATGGCAGCAGCTTTTAAGCGGTTTGCTTGTAACCCTTGAAATCACATTGTTTGCAGGTATTATCGGTGTTATTATCGGTTTTGTCATTGCTCTTGTAAGAGCTACTCACGATATTCAGCTTGACAAGAGAAAATGCAGGAGCTTCGGTGATTGTGTTCTAAAATTCTTTAATGCGATTTGCAACATCTACATTACTGTTATCAGAGGCACACCTGTTGTAGTTCAGTTGATGATTATGTATTACATTATTCTTGCATCTGTAAGAAACGGTATCTTTGCCGCAATCATTGCATTTGGTATGAACTCTGCCGCTTATGTTGCAGAAATTGTTCGTTCGGGCATTATGGCTGTTGACATCGGTCAGACTGAGGCAAGCCGTTCACTCGGTTTTAACAACAGACAGACAATGACAATGGTCGTTCTTCCGCAGGCAATTAAAAATGTTCTTCCTGCACTCGGCAATGAAATTATTACACTTCTCAAAGAAACTTCGGTTGCAGGTTATGTTGCACTTGCAGATATCACATATATTGGTAATATGATTCGTTCAAGAACTTACGAGGCATTCTTCCCGCTTATTACGGTTGCATTGATTTACCTTGTAATTGTACTTGTACTTTCGTACATCCTCAGAAGATTTGAAAGGAGATTGAAAAAGAGTGAAAGATAACGCATTAATCTCCGTAAGAGGACTTGAAAAATCATTCGGTAAGGATATTCAGGTTCTTAAAGGTATTGATATTGACATTTTTAAAGGCGATGTAGTTGTTGTTCTCGGTCCGTCAGGCTCGGGTAAATCAACTTTTCTCCGTTGCCTTAACAGACTTGAAGAACCGACAGGCGGTCACATTTTCTTTGAGGGTACAGATATTACGGATCCAAAGGTTAATATAAATGTTCACCGTCAAAAAATGGGAATGGTGTTCCAGCAGTTTAACCTTTTCCCCCACAAGACTGTTATTGACAACCTTACAATGGCTCCTGTCAAGCTTCTTGGCAAGAGCAAAGATGAGGCTAAAAAAGACGCTATGGTTCTTTTGGAGCGTGTAGGACTTGCCGAAAAGGCAAACGCATATCCGAACCAGCTTTCAGGCGGTCAGAAACAGCGTATTGCAATTGTAAGAGCGCTTGCGATGAATCCCGATGTTCTCCTCTTTGACGAGCCGACATCTGCACTCGACCCCGAAATGGTCGGCGAAGTTCTTGATGTTATGAAAGAGCTTGCCAAGGCAGGTATGACAATGGTTGTTGTTACTCACGAAATCGGCTTTGCAAAGGAAGTTGCAACCGATGTTGTATTTATTGACGACGGTGTTATCAAAGAAAAGAACAATCCACAGGAGTTCTTCAATAATCCGCAGGACGACCGTTTAAAAGAATTTTTATCAAAGGTTCTTTAATTTTAAACAAAAATCAGAGGATTTCAGTTTTCGCTGAAATCCTCTTTTTTAATTACTTATTTATTTAATTACCGTAAATATATTCTTTGGCTTTTGATATGAGTATTGATTTTTTGTTTGGAACATTTGCATCTACTACAAGCATTAGCAGATAATCGAGAATATTTCCGACATCTCTTCCCTCTTTTACGCCAAGGTTTAAAACATCTTTACCGTTGATATCAAGCTGACTCAGCTTAAAACATTCGTTATCTTTGATTATTTCATTAAGATGTGTTTTTGCCGTTTCAAGATATCCGAGCTTTTCTTCTCGCTGATATTCAGACTGGGCAGATATATCGGCGTATTCGACCTCTAACAACTGCTTTGTAAGGTCTGTACCGAGTACATTCATAACCTTTTTCATAAGCTTTTTACTGCCGTTAAAACGGACATCATGATATTCAATAAGCAGAAGAGTTTTGTTGATAAAATCAGACGGTAATCTTAGTCTGTGCAGAATTCTGTCTGCAATTTTTTTACTTTCAAGCTGATGTCCCTGAAAATGCGATTGACCGCTGTTGTCAGTAGTTTTAACAGAAGGCTTGCCGATGTCATGCAGAAGCATTGTCATACGAAGTATGGGATTCGGTTCAATTGTGCCGAGTGCAGTCAGGGTATGTTGCCATAAATCATACGAATGATGAATGTTGTTCTGATTGAAATTGAACATAACGGTAATTTCAGGGATAATAACAGCAATCGTTTCTCGGTAAGCGTCAAGAATTTTTACGGCATCCTTACCGCAGATGAGCTTTAGAAATTCCGAAATCACACGCTCTGTTGCAATGTTTTTTAGCAAGTCTGCATTTTTAAATATAGACTTTGATGTGTTCTCTTCAATTGAAAATCCGTAAACAGAGGCAAAGCGTAATGCCCGCAAGATTCGCAGAGCATCCTCGTTAAAGCGTGTATCGGGATTTCCGACACAACGGATAACTTTATCTTTAAGGTCATTTTTACCGCCGTATGGATCGACAAGACCGTATTCAGCGTTATATGCCATTGCATTTACCGTAAAGTCACGACGTTGCAAATCTTCGTTTATGTTTCGTGTAAAGCTTACGCTGTCCGGATGACGGTTATCGGAATAATCACCGTCAATACGGTAGGTTGTGATTTCATAGACTTCACCGCCGCATACAACGGAAATTGTGCCGTGTTTGATACCTGTATCAAACATACGATAAGCCTCAAAGCATTTTTTTGTCTGCTCAGGCAAAGCGTTTGTACAAATATCTGTATCATGCGGAGTCAAACCGAGAAGATAATCACGAACACAACCGCCCACTATAAAAGCCTCATAACCTTGATTATTCAGTTGTCTGATTAATTTTTCAGCGTTTTTGTTTATTTGCATTTCTTTTTGCAGTCAGTTTAAGATGACTTTCCTTTTTGAATTTTTCTATATAGTGCTGTGCTATATTGTAGAATATATTAAATACAACAAATGTGCCTACAGCAAAGATTACAAGCAATATGATGTTTTCAAATGTAAGCGGTGCAAGTGAGAACAATCCGCCGAAGAAGATTGAACCGATTATTATTCCTGCGGAACATCCAATGACCATAACGGCTCTGAGCGGATTGAACGGGATTGATAATCTGATTACAAGCAACATACATGAAAATGCAGTAAGATATACGCAGAGAGTTGAAAACTGTGCCTGCGGCATATCTGTCATATACTTTAAAATTGCGAGTAATATTGTATCTGCCGAAATACAAAAAGCTGTAGGGAGTGATCTTGCTATTATATTTACGGTGAAATTACCTTTTACTATATCTTTATTCGGTTGAAGTGCGAGAACAAATGATGGCAATCCAACCGTTAATGCACCGACAAGCGTAAGCTGTATCGGTTCAAAGGGATATCCTGTGCGGAAGAATATGAAGAAAATTGAGAGTATAACCGAATAAATCGTCTTTACAAGATAGAGTGCAGAGCTTCGTTCAAGGTTATTGATCGTTCGTCTGCCCTCTGCCACAACGCTCGGCATTGCGCCAAAGTCATTATTGACAAGTACAAGCTGTGACACATTTCGTGCGGCATCACTTCCCGACGCCATAGCTACGGAGCAATCCGCCTCTTTGAGTGCGAGAACATCATTTACTCCGTCACCTGTCATAGCAACCGAATGTCCGTGCTTTTTAAGGGCAACCACAAGCTTTTTCTTTTGAGCCGGAGTTACTCTGCCAAACACATTACAACGCTCTGCCGCATCTTCAAGCTCTTTATCTGTTGTCACGGTTGACATATCAATTGCATTTTCTGCACCCTCGATCCCTGTGTCAAGCGCAATATTTTTAACAGTTTTAACGCTGTCGCCTGAAATTACCTTTAAGGTGACACCCTGTTCCTTAAAATATTTTACCGTTTCATTTACATTATCACGAAGTTTATCCTTGATAAGAATGAGTGCAAGCGGTTTTAAATCATCAGGCAATGAGTCTTTGTCCGGTTCACTATCGCTTTCGGCAAGAACAAGGATTCTGACGGTTTGATTTATCTTTTCAATCTCAGAATACACCTCGGAATACTTTTCTCTGCTTTTTAAAATACATTCAGTCGCACCGACTATGTAGGTCTTGCCGTTTTCAAATGTACCGCCCGACCATTTTGTTTCGGAGGAAAAATCGCAGAATTTACTGCACTCATACGGTGAAACGGAATCCGAATAGTCACGCAGTGCATACAAAGTTGCATTTAGTTCATCGGACGCTTTTACAATTGAAGAAAGTGCTTTCTTGATTTTATTTTCATCAGCCCCAAACGGAATAACACCTGTTACCGTCATTTCGTCTGTTGTAAGCGTTCCCGTTTTATCAAGACAAAGCACATCTACTCTTGCAAGTGTTTCAATGCAATACATTTCTTGTACAAGAACCTTTTTGGATGAAAGCCTGATAATTGATACTGCAAGAACAGAGCTTGTAAGAAGAATCATTCCCTTTGGAATCATACCGACAAGCGACGCAACAGTGCTGATTACAGCAGACTGCAATGTTGCATCGGGCAGGGTAAATTGTCGAATAAAAAATGCAATGCCTATTGGGAAAAGTACAAATGTACAGATTTTGATAATGAAATTGAATGACTCCATAATCTGAGAATTTACTTTTTTAATATATTTGGCTTCGTTATTTATCTTTGCGGCATAGCAATCGGCTCCGACCTTTACAGCCTGAGCATAGCATTTTCCTGCCGCAATAAAACTGCCTGAAAGAAGTTCATCTCCGACATTTTTTTCAATGAGATTTGATTCTCCTGTAAGCAAGCTTTCGTTGACTCTGCAGTTGCCGTCGCATACAATGCAGTCGGCAGGAATCTGGCTTCCTCTTGAAAGCACAAGAATATCATCAAGAACAATCTCATCTTTACTTATTTCTGCAATTTTACCGTTTCTGAGAACATTGATTTTTTTCTCAGACAAAATAGTCAGCTTGTCAACGCTTATTTTGGAACGAATTTCCTGAACTATACCTATAATTATATTTGCGATAACAACACCGATAAAAAGCATATTCTTGTGTGAACCCACAAAAATCAATGCCGCAAGCAAAATTACATTTATAAGATTGAAAAGCGTAAAAATGTTATCACAAAATATTCTTTTGATTGACTTGGTTTTAATATTAGTTGAAATATTTACCTTTCCTTCATCTATACGCTTTTGAACTTCTGAATCGGTAAGACCGACAAGGTTAGAATTTATGTTTTCCATATATACCTCATAATAAGAAAATGATATAATTTCAGAAAATAATTTACAATGCACGGCTGTTTATCGCCTTTTCGGAAAATCCTTTGCCAGTAACATTTTTAATATTTTCATCAACGCACTAATCTATATTATAAATGCAAATCATAATAAAGGCAACGGAAAGAAGGTGAATTTTTTGCGAAAATTTAAAGAAATTATATCAGTTGCCCTGATTTTCACATTATTATTTACTTTTTCGACTTTTTCGCCTTATGCCGCTGATGATAAAAATGAGGTTTACATTGGCGGTGAGGCTTTCGGAGTAAAATTTTATTCTAACGGAGCAATGATAATCAAGCTTGAAAGCTACTACGACGGTGAAAAATATGTTTGCCCCGCAAAAGACGGCGGACTTAAAGTAAACGATATTATAAAGAAAGTAAATAATACAAAAATCAGCACAAATGAAGAATTAAAGTCTGAAATTGAAAAATCAAACGGCAATGAAATTACTGTTGAAATTGACAGAAACGGCAAAACCGAAAATAAAACCGTTTTGCCGATTAAAAATACCGTGGGAGTATATCTCCTCGGTGCGTGGGTTCGTGACAGCTGTGCAGGCATTGGAACTATGACCTATTATGATGACAGCAATAATTATTTTGCCGCACTCGGTCATGGAATATGCGACTGTGACACGGCTGCTTTGTTACCGTTAAAATCAGGAGAAGCGGTTCGGGCTGAAATCAGCGGCATTGAAAAAAGCGTCTGCGGTAAAGCCGGCAGTTTCTGCGGATATTTTACCGATGTAAAGTTTGGTAATTTGAGCGTCAACTCCCCTTTAGGAATTTTCGGAGATTTAACGAGTGAAAATTATAAAAGAAACAAGAAATATCTGATTGCAAATGACGATGAGGTAAAAACAGGAAAGGCTGTTATGGTAACAACGCCTGTCGGAGATATGCCGCAGGAATATG
>ERZ779975.146-NODE-146-length-11809-cov-2.30237_pt1 | contig 11809 bp, 11 predicted proteins | sample MGYA00511183_ERZ779975 | MGnify/ENA primary metagenome ERZ779975 (study PRJEB29588, sample SAMEA2150909) | human gut metagenome | biome: human gut; feature: human-associated habitat; material: faeces | place: Denmark | collected 2008/2010 ... | reverse complement strand
GTTTACAAGGGAAATCCCCAAGCCTGCCACATACTCATAACGACCGTGACCGAACGGATGCTCTCTGTCGGCAGGACGGCTTGCAAGCTTAAATCCGAGGAATGTAACAACCGAACTGCCTGCGTCCGAAAGGTTGTTGAGGGCGTCGGCAATGACGGAAACCGATGCCGAAACAATTCCGGCAAACAATTTTCCTCCGAACAGTAACAGGTTAAGAATTATTCCGCAAACACCCGAAAGGTTGCCATAGGCAGTTCTAACCTTTGGATTATCGCAATTGTCGCTGTCTTTAACGAACAGCTTTACAAGTAATTTTGTCAAATAAAACACCAACTAAAATTTATTTACAGCGAATCGTTTCGGCTGAAAACATCGGCAACCTCCGTAATTGAAATGTACGCTTTCTTGTCGATTTCACGCACAATTTCCTTCAGCTTGCCAATCTGGAAACGGTTGACAACAAAGTAAATCATCACCTTGTCCTTGCCTGAATATCCGCCCTGAGCCTGCATTACGGTAACACCGCTTTGAAATTCCTCCGAAAGTGCGTTACAAATTTCATCGCAACGGCTTACAGACGCAATAATCGTTGCCGCCTTTGCCCTGTCAAAACCTTCAACAATAAAGTCAATCGTTTTAAGTGCGGCAAAATATGTAACAATCGAATAAAGCGGAAGAATCCAGCTTTGCAGAATGAAACCGCATACAACATAAAGTACGATATTGTATGCCATAACGAATGAACCAACCGATACACCGATTTTCTTCGCAAAGATTACCGCCATAACCTCTATGCCGTCCATTGCACCGCCAAATTTGATTGCAAGGCCGCTGCCTATACCCGAAATCACACCGCCGAACACGGCACAAAGGAGCAAATCGGTTCCCGCAAGCGGAGACGCCATACTGACATCAACTGGCAGAACATCGGTTATCAGCCATGAAACGAACGAATAAACTGCAACCGTATAAATTGCGTAAAATGTAAACTTCTTTCCCTGCTTTTTAAGTCCGAACAAAAACAGCGGCAGGTTAAAAATTATAAGAAAAAGTGAAAGCGACAGGCTTTCGGGTGTAAGTTGTGCGGCAAGCATAGCCGTACCTGAAATTCCGCTGTCGTAAAGGTTCACGGGATTAAGAAATATTGTAATTCCAAACGCATTGATAATTCCGGCAATTGTGAGAAAAAGCATATTTTTGATTTTGATTGTCTTTCTCGCTCTTTGTAAAAGATTTTTCATTGTCATCATCCTTTGCGATAAATTTCCATCCCCATCATTCACATAAGTATAGCCTAATTGTATCACAATAATGATATTTAGGCAAGAAAAGCAAAAGGCACCGAAAAATCGGTGCCTTAATCAGCTTATTAATTATTCCTGAGAGTCGGCCTTGGCTTTCTCAATAATTTTTTGAGCAACATTTGCAGGAGTATCCTCATAGCGGACAAACGCAAATTCAAATGATCCTCTGCCCTGTGTTACCTGACGAATGTAGGTCGCAAAGTCATCCATTTCTGCCATAGGAACTTCCGCCTCAACAATCTGCGTTCCGTTCTCACCCGGCTGCATACCGAGTACACGACCTCTGCGCTTGTTGACCTCGCCCATTACATCGCCCATATTTGCATCCGGAACATTGGCTTTAAGGCTTCCGATTGGCTCAAGAAGCGTGGGAGAAGCATTCGGAATACCGTTCTTATAAGCCAGAGAAGCCGCTGTCTTGAATGACATCTCGGAGGAATCAACGGGATGATATGAACCGTCATAAAGAGTAGCCTTGATGCCTACCATCGGATAGCCTGCAAGAACACCCTTCTTGATTGAATCCTGAAGTCCCTTTTCAACAGCAGGGAAGAAATTTTTCGGAACTGCACCGCCGACAACTCTTTCGGCAAATACAAGACCGTCCGAATCACACGGCTCAAATTCAATCCACACATCACCGAACTGACCGTGACCACCTGACTGCTTTTTATATCTGCCCTGTGCGGAAACCTTTTTGCGGATAGTTTCTCTGTATGCAATCTTTGGCTTTTTGAGGACTGCGTCAACATTATATTTTGTTTTAAGTCTTGAAATTACAACATCAAGATGCTGTTCGCCGAGTCCCGAAATTAACATTTCATGGGTTTCGTGGTTTGAAACGAGCTTGATTGTCGGATCTTCGTCTGCAAGCTTTGCAATGCCCTGAGCAACCTTATCCTCGTCACCCTTCTTTGCGGGATACACAGCCATTGTATATGATGATGACGGATAGTCGATTCCGTCAAGAACAACCTTTCTGAGAGGCGAACAGAGTGTGTCGCCTGTCTTTGTTGATGCAAGCTTCGGGATTGCGCCGATGTCGCCTGCACCGATATACGGAACATCCGACTGCTTTTTACCGCTTACGGAAAGCACCTTTGTAATTCTCTCCTGTGCGCCTGTACGCATATTGATGAGAGGAGCGTCCGAGCTTACCTTGCCCGAAACAACCTTTACATATGAAAGTCTGCCGATGAACGGGTCTGCAACCGTCTTGAATACGATTGCGGCAGCCGCACCGCCGTCATTAACCGAAACATCAACGGGTTCACCGTCAAGGTCAACACCGATTTCACCGCTCTTGTCAGCCGCTGACGGAGCAAGCCATGTAAGGCTGTTCAAAAGCTGATCAATTGCGAATGTATTATGAGCGTCACCGCAGAATACGGGACAGATTGTGCCGTCCTTAACACCCTGACTTACACCGAGAATGATTTCTTCGGGAGTAAACTCCTCACCCATAATAAACTTGTCAAGAAGTTCCTCGCTTGTTTCGGCAACAGCCTCCTTGATAGCCTCACGCAAGCCCTCAAGCCTGTCGCCCATATCAGGAAGCGCAGTCTGTTTTACACTGCCGTCTGTGCCGTACTCATAAGCCTTGTAATCAAACAAATTAACATAAGTATTTGCCTGACCGTCAACAATGTACGGAACAACAACAGGACAAACAGACGGACCGAATGTAGCCTTCAAGCTCTCGAATACACGATAGAAACGGGCACTTTCGTCGCAAAGACCGTTTACAAAGAACACCTTTGTAAGCCCTGCCTTTGTTGCCGCCTCAACTGCTTTTTCGGTACCTACACAGACACCGTCCTTGCCCGAAACAACGACGAGCGCTGTGTCAGCCGCTCTCATGCCCTCTGCAACACCGCCTGCAAAATCAAAAAGACCGGGAGTGTCGATTAGGTTGATTTTTGTATTTTTCCATTCAATCGGTGCAACCGCCGTCATAATTGAAGTCTGTCTTTTGATCTCCTCGCTGTCAAAATCAAGGACTGTGTTGCCGTCTGCAATCTTACCGAGTCTTTCGCTCATCTTCGAGAGATAGAGTATTGACTCCGCAACCGAGGTTTTGCCGCTGCCGCTGTGTCCTGCGAGGGCAATATTAAGAATTTTTTTAGCGTCGTATTGTTTCAAAAGTGAAATCCCCTTTCGTAAAATTTCTATTCTAATCAAGCTTATTTCGACAAAATTAAACAATAGTGTCAATTAATACGGAATTATTATAGCATATTTGTATAAAATAAACAACCGAATTATGGCAAAATAAAAAAATTCACCCTTTGCCCAAATGGACAAGGGATGAATTGTGCAACTTGCTTTTTTATTTTATGTTAAGCTGAAAAACATACAGATTTTTGCAAGGCCAATTGTGCATTTTAACGATTGGCTTTCTAGGAAAACAATTTTCGAAAAAGAAAAGGCTCTCAAAACGAGAGCCTTGAAAACTTGATTATTCGAGAACTGCACCCTGTGCGCCTGATGTAACAAGCTTTGCATAACGAGCAAGGTAGCCTGTTGTAATCTTGGGCTGACGGGGCTTCCATTCTGCCTTACGCTTTGCAAGCTCTTCGTCAGAAACGAGGAGATTGATTGTGTTTGCAGGAATGTCGATTTCAATCATATCGCCCTCTTTAACAAGTGCAATCGGACCGCCGACTGCTGCCTCGGGAGATACATGACCGATAGCCGCACCTCTTGTTGCGCCTGAGAAACGACCGTCTGTGATAAGAGCAACACAGTTGCCGAGACCGCTGCCCATAATAGCGGAAGTCGGGTTGAGCATTTCTCTCATGCCGGGACCGCCCTTAGGACCTTCGTATCTGATAACAACAACCTCACCTGGATTGATTTTGCCGTCATAAATTGCACTGAGAGCGTCCTCTTCGCAGTCAAACACTCTTGCCGCACCCTTATGGTGCATCATTTCCTCTGCAACGGCACTTCTCTTAACAACAGAACCGTCAGGAGCAAGGTTACCCTTGAGAACAGCAATACCGCCTGTCTTGCTGTATGGATTTGTAACAGGGCGAATGATGTCTGTGTCCTTGATTTCACAACCCTTAATGTTCTCGCCTACAGTCTTGCCTGTTGCCGTGATAAGGTCTGTGTCAAGAAGTCCAACCTTTGTAAGCTCGTTCATTACGGCATAAACACCGCCTGCCTCGTTGAGATCCTCCATATATGTGTGACCTGCAGGAGCAAGGTGACAAAGGTTAGGAGTCTTTTTGCTGATTTCATTGGCAATGTCAAGGTTAAGCTTAACACCTGCCTCTTTTGCGATTGCAGGAAGGTGGAGCATTGTATTTGTTGAACAGCCGAGAGCCATATCAACAGTAAGAGCATTCATAAATGCTTTTTCCGTGAGAATGTCACGAGGACGGATATCCTTTTCAAGAAGTTCCATAACCTTCATGCCGGCGTGCTTTGCAAGCTTGATTCTGTCTGAGTAAACAGCAGGAATTGTGCCGTTACCCTGAAGTCCCATACCGATTGCCTCGGTAAGACAGTTCATACTGTTGGCGGTGTACATACCCGAACATGAACCGCATGACGGACAAGCCTTGTTTTCAAACTCGGCAAGCTCTTCGGCAGTAATCTTGTTTGCCGTATAAGCGCCGACTGCCTCAAACATACTCGAAAGACTTGTCTTTTTGCCCTTAACATGACCTGCAAGCATAGGACCGCCGCTTACGAAAACTGTCGGGACATTAATTCTTGCGGCAGCCATAAGCATACCCGGAACATTCTTGTCGCAGTTAGGAACCATTACAAGTGCGTCAAACGCATGAGCCTTTGCCATAGCCTCTGTTGAGTCTGCAATAAGTTCACGGGTTACGAGAGAATACTTCATTCCCTCATGTCCCATAGCAATACCGTCACAAACAGCGATTGCAGGGAATACAATCGGAACACCGCCTGCAAGAGCAACGCCCTGCTTAACGGCGTCAACAATCTTATCTATATTCATATGTCCCGGAACGATATCGTTCTTGGAACTTACAATACCGATAAAAGGTTTCTTAATTTCTTCTTCGGTAAGACCGAGAGCATTCAAAAGCGAACGCTGAGGTGCGGTACTTACGCCGTCCTTTATAACTGAACTTTTCATTGTAAACACCCTTTCCATAATTATCAAATCGGAACAAAATTCACATAAAGCCCTTCAATTGTTCCATAATAAAACACAGTGAAAATTTCTGTATCGTTAATCTTAATTTTAGCACATCGGTTGTTCAAAATCAAGTAGAGAACCTATATTGCAAAATCATTTATTGCAGCTCAATCGTTGATTATTCTGCCCTTTTCAACATTGGGCATAATAAAGTTATCCCTTGAATATTCCCACAGCTTTTTTGAGCCGTCGGCGGTGTTTTTGTTGCGGTTAAGGATACTGTGCAGGTGAACAATATGCTCTACCCACGCCTTGCCGTCGGTTGCATCATTGAGCATGGCGGGCTGAATGTTGTCCATTGTGTGAGCAAACTTTGCTTCGGCTGTTTCACCGCTTTCAAATTCAAGCCACAGATTCATCATCTTTTCGCCCTGATCTTCCGGAAGAAGTCCGAAAATTCTTTTTGCGGCTTTCATTTCACGCTCTGCCTGAGTTTTCTTGGCTTCCTCATCATAGGCATATGTATCGCCTGCATCAATCTCGACAATATCGTGAATCAGGAGCATTGTCATTGTTTTAAGCACATCAATTTCCGAATTTGCATATTCGGAAAGCATAACGGTCATTATAGCCATATGCCATGCGTGCTCGGCATCGTTTTCCTTTTTTCGAGCGTCGGAAAGGTAGGTCTGACGGATGATGAATTTTTCCTTATCAATTTCCTTTATAAAATCAAATTGCTTTTCAATTCTTGATTTCTCCATAATGTTCCCTCTTAAAATTCAGGCCTGCACATGGGCATAGTGCAGGCTTTATGTGATTATTTATTTACTACAGGAAGTTTGGTTTTATCGTATTCATCCAGTCTGTTGCCGTAAAGGTAATAGTTTGTTTCTTTTACAACAACAGGCGAAAGCACAACTACGGCAATAAGGTTGGGAATCGACATAAGTGCGTTGAAGATGTCAGCCATTGTCCAAACAAGATCGAGCTTGATAACAGGACCGATGAGAAGAATAAATACAAAAATCAGCTTGTAAGGAATCATACCGCCTCTGCCGAAAAGATATTCAACGCAGCGTTCACCGTAGTATGACCAGCCGAGGATTGTTGAATATGCAAAAGCGGCAATACCGATAACAAGAATCGGTGTGCCGATTACGGGAATCTGCTGGAAGGCTTTGTATGTAAGGTCGCCGCCGTCGGAAACATCAATTGCAGGATTTTTGATAATAGAGCTTACAAGCACAAGACCTGTCATAAGACAAACAACAACCGTGTCCCAGAAAGTACCCGTTGAAGAAATCATAGCCTGACGAACAGGGTTTCTTGTTTGAGCGGCAGAGGCAACTATCGGAGCAGAACCCATACCGGATTCGTTACTGAAAAGGCCTCTTGCAATACCGTAACGAGCGGCAAGCATAAGGCTTGAACCGAGGAAACCGCCTGCAACGGACTTGAGAGAAAATGCGTCCTGAAAAATCATTTCAAATGTCTTACCGAGAACATCAAAGTTCATGCCGAGGATAATAAGACAGCCGAGAACATAGAAAACAGCCATAAACGGTACAAGGAGTTCGCAAACTCTTGAGATTGACTTGATACCTCCGAAAATTACAACGGCTGTAATTGCGGCAACAAGAACACCTACAATAATCGAAATAACCGAAGCGTCCTGACCGAAAAGATTCACCGTACCAAGGTCAAAGGTGTTGTTCATAATGTTTGAAATTGCATTAACCTGAACACCCGAACCGATGCCGAAGGATGCAAGCAATGCAAAAAGTGCAAAAAGAACGGCGAGGATTTTGCCGAGAGTTTTAAACTTAAATCCTCTTTCAAGGGCATACATAGCGCCGCCGAGCATTCTGCCGTCAGAGGTCTTTACACGATACTTTACACCGATGAGTGACTCGGAATACTTCGTTGCGATGCCGAAAACACCGGTGAGCCAGCACCAGAGAACCGCACCGGGGCCTCCGAGTGCAATTGCAGTACCTACGCCTATGATATTACCCGTGCCGATTGTTGAGGCAAGTGCTGTTGCAAGAGCCTGAAACGGGCTGATGTCACCGTCTGAATCGGGATCCTTTGTCACCGAAAGTTTGATTGCCTTAAAAGTTTTTCTCTGTACAAATTTTGTGCGAATTGTGAGGAAAATGTGAGTTCCGAGAAGAAGGATAATCATAAACCAACCCCACAGGAAGTCATTGAAGCTATTCATCACAGCTGAAATCGCATCCCACATATTGTACGCCTCCTTGTTTTAGTATAATCCTACCCTGTTTAATATACAAAAGCAAAACCTGCTTTATGTCCGTTAATGTTTTTTACAAAAATCGTTTTACATCAATAAGGTTGTCTGCAACTCCGTAAAGAAGGGGAATTGCCTCTGCACTCGGACGGTCAAGGTCGGGAACCATAACCGTTTTACACCCTGCCGAGCTTGCCGACTTTATGCCGTTGAGCGAGTCCTCAAGTGCAATGCAGTTTTCGGGAGCAAGTCCGAGTTTTTCTGCGGCATAAAGATAAATGTCGGGTTCGGGCTTTCCTTTTGCAACCATTGACGCACAAACTATTTCGTCAAAATAATCGTAAAGACCGAGAGCCGAAAGATATTTTTTCGTTCTCTCCGGAGCGGTTGCGGTTGCAACCCTGTAGCCGTTCTGCTTTAAAAAGCCGAGAAATTCAGCGGCACCGGGCTTTGATTCAATGCCGTTTTCCGAGATGAACTTATCCATAAGCTCAATTCTTTTATCGTGAACCTTGCAGTAGTCAAAATCCTCCCCGAAAAAGCCCTTTAATTTTGCAATTGCAAACGGGCGAGCCATTGAACGAATACTGAGTGCGTGGTGCGTTTCCATAGGATAACCGTAAAAAAGAGCCGCCTCACACCAAAAACGGACATACAGCTTTTCTGTGTCAAGAATAACACCGTCCATGTCGGAAATAATACCTTTTATATCAGGATTCATATTTTACCTCCCGATTTTTTTAGATTCATATTTACAAACGCAATTCCGAGTGAAATCAGAATAAGCGAGATGAGCGTTTCTATTCTGAAAACATTTTCACCGAGCATAAGTCCCGACAAAACTGTTCCGAACACGGGAACAAGCAGATTGAAAACGGAAATTCTGCTTGCATCATGAAATTTGAGAAGTGCTGTCCACAGCGAAAATGCCGCCGCTGATACGAACGCAAGCCATAGCAACACGGAAACACTTTCAACATTTATCAAACCAATACTGCCACCGCAGCATATGCCCGACACAAGCAATATAAAACCGCCTGTTAAAAGCTGAAAAGCGGTTACAGGGAACGGATCTCGTCCTGTTGTGACTTTTTTCGCAACGATGTTGCCTGCCGCCGCAGATATTGTTGAAAAGAGAATCATCATATCGCCGAACCAAGTGTCCGTGCTGACAGTTCCGCCGAAATTGATTGCGATAATTCCGCCGAATCCGAGAATACAACCGATAATTTTCATCGGCGTGAGTCTGTCGTTTTTGAAAAACAACGGCACGAAAAGTACGGTAAAGAACGACGCACAAGCTGTTATTATAGAGGTGTTCGTTCCGCTTGTAAAACCGATTCCGATGTATGTAAAAATATACTGCAATCCTGTCTGCACCACTCCGAGTGAACAGACGGGCAGTATATCTTTTTTTGAAAGCGTCGGCGGTTTTCTTTTTGATATCCACAAAAAGAGAAACACCATAAGTCCCGCCAACATAAACCGCATTCCTGCAAAAATCAGCTTTGAGCCGGTATCCGACTCCTCAATCTTAAAAGCAGAGTAGCCGACCTTTATAAACGGAAAAGCCGTTCCCCACAAAAGTGTGCAGAAAATTGCTGTTAAATATGCTATTTTTTTATTTTGTAACAGTTTCATTTTATTCATCCGGAAAAATTAACAATATCGAATATAGTATACCATAAAAATCAGAAAAAGAAAACCTTACAATTTCAAAAATTTGTTTATTCCGTAAACAGAATTTGCACCGTCACAACAGGCGGTTATAATTTGTCGCAGATTTTTTGTGCGGATATCCCCTGCAACAAAAATTCCCGACACGGATGTCTGACAGGTTTCATCGGCAATCACATAGCCGTTGTCATCAGTTTTTACAAAACCCTTGACACATTCGGTTCTCGGTTCAAGACCTACCGCAACAAAAACTCCGTCAGTTTTCAGAATTTTCTCATTATCAAGCGTAACCGATTTAACCTTTTCGTCACCGTCAATTCTCACAACATTGGTGTTGTAAAGAATTTTGACATTACCCGATTTTTCAAGCTTTTGCACAAGCACTCTGTCGGCTTTTAATGCGTCGCCCCTGTGAATAAGAAAAACCCGTTTGCATATATGAGAAAGATAGGTCGCCTCGGTAACGGCCGGCGGTGTTTCCTCCGCCGATTACCGCCACTGTTTTGTCTTTGAAAAAATAGCCGTCACACACGGCACAATAGCTTACTCCTCTGCCCTCAAACTTATTTTCGCCGTCAATTCCCAATTTTTTATGGGTTGCGCCCATGCAGAGAATAACAGATTTTGTCTTGACCTCGCTGTCGGAACATTCAAGGATAAAACCGTCATAATTTTTTCTTATGCCGACAAGGGATTGTCTGACAAAATTTGCACCGAATGACTTTGCGTGTGAATAAAAGTGCTGAATGAGGTCAAAGCCTGCAATATCGCTGAAGCCCGTGTAGTTTTCAACCGCATCCGTGAGGGCAATTGAACTGCCCTCGGGTGATGACGGATCAAGCACAATGCAGTCAAGTCCGCTCCGAGAAGCATAGAGTGCCGCCGTAAGTCCTGCCGCACCTCCGCCGACAATTACAAGGTCATACAAAACTCTCACCCGTTTTTTCGGAGATTGCGGAGATTATCCGTTCTTCGGTCTGAACACCAGACATACGCAAAATTTCGTTGCCGTCTTTAAAGAGCAAAAGTGCAGGAATTCCCGATACACCGTAGCGTTCGGTCAATTCGGGATTTTCGTCAACATTGACCTTGACGGTTTCAAAATATGCTTTGTACTTGTCACCGATTTCTTCGATTACAGGCGAAAGCATTCTGCATGGTGAACACCATTCGGCATAAAAATCGGCAAGCACCGGCTTTGATGATTTTATTAAACTTTCAAATTCATTTTTCCGTATGTTTTGAATCACAATATCACTCCGTAAATCGTTTTTACTATTGTTCCCGATTTAAGGGTAATTATTATATCTTTGTCTGCGTATTCAAATTATGTGTAACGGCAAACCGATTTTATTGTAAAAAGGCGAAAAAAGTCCCCTCGAAAAATCGAGAGGACTTTAAATTTTTTAATTTTCGCAAATTGCAATAGCAACAAATATTTTTGACAATTTTTGTATTGATTTATTTTAAGGCAAATGTCATTCAAAATACAAATTTCTCAAAGCCGAAATTTCTTTGGCATAACCGTCAAGCTCGTTCGGGGTTTCAAGGAAAAACGGAAGATTTCGCAAATTTTCATTATTTATAATTTTTGCGAACGCATCAATTCCAATGTAACCCTCGCCTATTTTCTGATGTCTGTCCTTGTGGCTGCCGATAGGATTCATACTGTCATTGAGATGAATTGCCTTGAGTCTTTCAAGCCCGATTACACGGTCAAATTCTTCAAGAACTCCGTCAAGATTATTCACAATGTCATAACCGGCGTCAAAAACATGGCAGGTATCAAGGCATACGCCGATTTTATCGTTTCGCTCCACACGGTCGATAATCATACGCAGTTCTTCAAAGGTTCTGCCGACCTCCGTGCCTTTGCCCGCCATTGTTTCAAGCAATACCGTGGTTGTCATATTATCGAACATTGCAGTATTCAACGCTGTGCCGATTTGCTCAACCGCAGCTTTAATGCCCTGTCCCGTGTGACTGCCTGGGTGAAAGTTGTAAAGATTATTTGGGAGATATTCCATTCGTTTCAAATCATCCGTAAGCGTGTTCAGAGCAAATTCACGGGTTTCGGGTTTTGCCGAACAGAGGTTCATTGTGTATGGTGCATGGGCGAGAATTTTTGCAAAATTATTTTCCGTCATAAGTTTTATAAGTGCATTGACATCTTCGATATCAATTTTTCTTGCAGATCCGCCACGAGGGTTGCGTGTAAAAAATTGAAATGTGTTTGCTCCGATTGAAAGTGCATCTCTGCCGATTGCGTAAAAACCTTTTGATATTGAAAGATGAGAGCCGATATTAAGCATATTTTCTCCTTTTGCATTAATTTATTTGCAGTAAGCGGTTTATCGTAAAGAAAAAAGCCTTTCTGTCAAAAGACAAAAAGGCTTTAGTTGGTCGGGATGACAAGACTTGAACTTGCGACTCCACGCCCCCCAGACGTGTGCG
>ERZ779975.86-NODE-86-length-17952-cov-2.23926_pt1 | contig 17952 bp, 9 predicted proteins | sample MGYA00511183_ERZ779975 | MGnify/ENA primary metagenome ERZ779975 (study PRJEB29588, sample SAMEA2150909) | human gut metagenome | biome: human gut; feature: human-associated habitat; material: faeces | place: Denmark | collected 2008/2010 ... | reverse complement strand
TCGCCTGTGTTTGCAACAACCTTGAGCTGATAGCTTTTGCCCACCGGAACAGCTGTAAATGTCTTTGTATAAACATCGCCGCTCTTTGTCATTACATTTTCGGGAGCGAGTGCAGGAGAACCCTGCCATTCATAACCTGTGAGTGACTCAACACCTGCTACAACATACTGTGTTGCGTCAGCAGGCTCTGTTGCAGGTTCTGTAGTGGGTTCTGTTGTGGGTTCAACAGTTGTAGGCTCAACAGTTGTGGGTTCAACAGTTGTGGGCTCAACAGTTGTAGGTTCTTCTGTTGCAGGAGCTGTTGTACCTGAAGGATCAACACCGAGAAGTGTAGCTACTGTTGTAAGCGGAGCACAGTCGGGATAAGCTACGGGATCAGCAAGCTCTGTTGCATACATTTCAGCATAAGCGTTGTAAACATCCATTGGCTCAGCCTCAACCTGTGCACAAATGTCAGCTACAGTTTCGGGAGTGTAGTTTTTAGGATTCTTAACAGCCCAGTTGAAAATAGCCTGTGCAACCATTTCTGCTCTTGAAAAGTAAACCGGGAATCTGCCCTCAGTTACATGACCGAGTGATGTGATTGCAGCCTTTGGACCGTAGTTATCACTGTTATTCTTCCATGTTGCAGCAAAGTCACGCTTTGATGAATCTTCGGTATTCTCAACTGTACCGCCTGTGAGGTAAATTGTGTCGCCGAGACAAGGCTTGCCGAGTGTTACATTACAGGTCTGGTGACTCTGTGATTTAGTATCAATTGTTGAGAAAATTACAGCATAGTCAGCGTTGTCTTTAAGACCGCCGTGATTTGTGCCGTCAGCTGACTTCAATTTTGCAGTATCGAAGTAGTAAAGACCTGTAGCAGTATCCTTCTTACATTTCTCTGCCTTACCCTGCCAAGATGTTTCAGGTAAATCATCGCCTGCTACAGCGTAAAGGTGACAGTATACTGTCTTTGTTGTTCCCCACTCTGCAGGGAGATTAGATGCGTCAAAATAGATTTTTGTGTCGGTTTCTTCAGCTGATGCAGAGAATATGGTCAAGCCTGAAAAACAGGATACAGCCATAAGAACTGCAAGCACCAAACTGAGAACCTTGGATGATTTTTTCATCGCTAATTCCTCCTTTTTTGTTACTCAAATTTCGAGTAATTACATTATATATCAAAATGCTCACATTTACAAGTGGTTTTTGGCAAGTTTGTAAATTTTTTCTAATTCTTGTTTTAAACCTATTGTTATGCGCTAACATTTGGTGTTTTTACTTGACAACAGTTGCAAATAATTGTATTATTTTAATGGTTATTTTTATCTATCTATCTGTTAAGAGAGGTTAAGTTATGGAAAACAGCAAAAAAACCATGGATAAAATCGTTGCCCTGTGTAAAAACAGAGGCTTTGTTTACCCAGGCTCCGAAATTTACGGCGGTCTTGCAAACACATGGGATTACGGTCCGCTCGGTGTTGCACTTAAAAACAATATCAAAAACGCATGGCTCAAAAAGTTTGTTCAGCAGAACAAATATAATGTAGGTCTTGACTCTGCAATTCTTATGAACCCGCAGACATGGGTTGCATCGGGTCATCTCGGCGGTTTCTCTGATCCGCTTATGGATTGTAAGGAATGTAAAACCCGTCACCGTGCCGACAACCTTATTGAAGATTTTGACGGTACAAATGTTGCAGGCTGGACAAATGAAGAAATGATGAATTACATCAAGGAAAAAGAGATTCCGTGTCCTAACTGCGGCAAGCACAACTTTACCGACATTCGTCAGTTCAACCTTATGTTCAAAACATTCCAGGGCGTTACAGAGGACAGCAAGAATGAAATTTATCTTCGTCCCGAAACTGCTCAGGGCATTTTCGTGAACTTCTCTAACATTCAGAGAACAAGCCGTAAGAAAGTTCCTTTCGGCGTTGCACAAATCGGTAAATCTTTCAGAAACGAAATCACACCCGGTAACTTTATTTTCCGTGTTCGTGAGTTTGAGCAGATGGAGCTTGAATTCTTCTGCAAGCCGGGCACTGACCTTGAATGGTTTGAATACTGGAGAGGTTTCTGCCGTGACTGGCTCTATTCTCTCAATATTAAGGAAGAAAATCTCCGTCTTCGTGACCATGCAAAAGAGGAACTTTGTTTCTATTCAAAAGCCACAACAGACTTTGAATATCTCTTCCCGTTCGGTTGGGGCGAGCTTTGGGGCGTTGCCGACAGAACAGACTATGACCTTACACAGCACAGCAAAACAAGCGGTAAGACACTTGAGTATTTTGATCCGACAACAAACGAGAAGTACATTCCGTATGTTATTGAGCCGTCACTCGGTGTTGAGCGTCTTTTCCTTGCTCTTGTTGTTGAGGCTTACGATGAAGAAGTTATTGACGAAAAGGATACACGAGTTGTGTTAAGACTTCATCCGACGCTTGCTCCGTACAAAGCTTGCGTTCTTCCGCTTTCTAAGAAGCTCAACGAGCAGGCCGGCAAGGTTTATGAACAGCTTTCAGCCGACTTTATGACTGATTATGACGATGCCGGTTCAATCGGCAAGCGTTACAGAAGGCAGGACGAAATCGGTACTCCGTTCTGTATCACATATGACTTTGAGTCTGTTGACGACGGTTGTGTAACGGTTCGTGACCGTGACACAATGCAGCAGGAAAGAGTTGCAATTGACAAGCTCAACGATTATATCACTGAAAAGATTAAGTTCTGATTTTAATATGATATCAAAAGGACATTCCAAATGGAATGTCCTTTTTTGCGTAGGGGCGGCTCGCCGTATAAGAACAGCGGATAACCTCAAAATTCGGGTTATCCGCTGTGTGTTTTATTCAATATAATAATCTGAATTCAATCAAATTACTTTGAGAGGTTTGTGAGAACCTTTTTGATTCTCTCAACAGCCTCAATCGTGTTTTCTCTGTCACCGAATGATGTAAGACGGAAGTATCCGGCACCGTTTTCGCCAAAGCCCTCACCCGGAGTACCTACAACATTTGCCTCGTTGAGGAGGAGGTCAAAGAATTCCCAACTGCCCATATTGTTCGGACACTTGAGCCAGATGTAAGGTGAGTTCTTACCGCCTGTGTAGTAGATGCCGAGTTCATCAAGAGCAGATGCGATAATTCTTGCATTTTCCTGATAGTAAGAAATGTTCTCCTTGATCTGCTTCTGACCTTCTTCGCTGAATACAGCGGCAGCAGCACACTGAACAGGCCATGAAACACCGTTGAACTTTGTTGCCTGACGGCGGTACCATGTTGCATAGATATTGTGACCGTCACGCTCAAGCTCCTTAGGAATTACCGTGTAACCGCATCTTGTGCCTGTGAAGCCTGCTGTCTTTGAAAGTGAGCACATTTCAATTGCACACTTTCTTGCACCTTCGATTGCAAAAATTGAACGAGGAAGATTCTCTGTGATGAATGCCTCATACGCTGAATCGTAGAGGATTATTGCATCGTTTTTGAGCGCATAGTCAACCCAAGCCTTGAGCTGTTCAGCGTTGTATGCAGAGCCTGTCGGGTTGTTAGGTGAGCAAAGGTAGATGATGTCTGCCTTTACATTTTCATCAGGAAGAGCGGCAAAGCCGTTTGCCTCATTTGATGTAGCATAAACAATTTCTCTGCCTGCCATAATGTTTGAGTCAACATATACGGGGTAAACAGGATCGGTTACGAGAACAATATTATCTTTTGAGAAGATGTCGCCTATGTTACCGCAGTCAGACTTTGCACCGTCTGATACAAAAATTTCGTCAGCGCCTACTGCAACACCAAAGCTCTTGTAATAATCTGAAATAGCCTGTCTGAGAAACTCGTAGCCCTCATAATCGGGATAGCCCTTGAAGGTTTCCTTGTGAGCAAGATCCTCTGCGCCCTTTTTCATTGCCTCAACAACAACAGGAGCAAGCGGAAGGGTTACATCACCGATACCAAGCTTGATAACCTTTTTATCGGGATGAGCCGCAATATATGCATTTGTCTTTTTTGCAACATCTGCAAAAAGATAGTTAGGAACGAGGTTGTCAAAATTTCTGTTAATCTTCATTAAAATCAGTCCTTTAAATCTGAAAGTTAAGTGGAAAAATCAATTACTTTTCAAGTGATGCCTTAATAAATTCTCTGAAAAGCGGATGAGCACGGTTCGGGCGTGACTTGAACTCGGGGTGATACTGAACAGCAACGAAGAAACGGTTGTCGGGAACTTCAACAGCCTCAACAAGAAGTCCGTTAGGTGAAGTACCTGTAATCTTCATGCCTGCATTTTCAATTTCCTCTCTGAAATCGTTATTGAACTCATAACGATGACGGTGACGCTCTGAAATTTCATGCTGACCGTAAGCCTTAGCCATAAGCGAATCGGGCTTGATAACACACGGATATGCACCAAGACGCATTGTGCCGCCCATATCCTCAATGCCTTCCTGTTCAGGCATAAGGTCAATAACATTATGCTTGCCCTCGGGTGTAAACTCACCGCTGTTGGCGTCAGCATAGCCGAGAACATCTCTTGCGTATTCGATTACTGCAGTCTGCATACCGAGGCAGATTCCGAGATACGGAATATCATGCTCACGGGCATATTTTGCAGCCATAATCTTACCTTCGATACCTCTATTACCGAAGCCACCCGGAACGAGGATACCGTCAACATCACCGAGAAGCTCGTCAACCTTGTACTTTGTGAGAAGTTCGCAGTCGACCCACTTGATTTCAACATCGGCGGAATTTTCATAGCCACCGTGACGAAGTGCCTCTGCAACAGAAAGATATGCGTCATGGAGAGCAACATACTTACCGCAAAGAGCACACGTGCATTTCTTTGTACGGTTGTTGATACGGCTAAGCATTTCTTCCCACTCGGAAAGGTCAGGCTTTTTGTCTGTTACAATATTGAGCTCACGACATACAACATTTGAGAAATTGCTCTTTTCAAGCATAAGAGGTGCCTGATAAAGCGTTGGGAGAGTAATATTTTCGATTACACAATCCGGCTTTACATTGCAGAAAAGTGCAATCTTGTTGAAAATGCTCTCCTCAAGAGGTTCGTCACAACGAAGAACGATGATATCGGGATTGATACCGAGTGAACGAAGCTCTTTTACAGAATGCTGTGTCGGCTTCGATTTGTGTTCCTCACTGCCCTTGATATAGGGAACGAGAGTTACATGAATAAAGATGCTGTTCTCTCTGCCGACTTCAAGAGATACCTGACGGATAGCCTCAAGGAACGGCTGGCTTTCGATATCGCCCACCGTACCGCCGATTTCCGTAATTACAACATCGGCATTGGTCTTTTCACCTACATTGTAGATAAAAGACTTGATTTCATTTGTGATGTGAGGAATTACCTGAACTGTCTTACCGAGATAGTCGCCGTGACGCTCCTTTTCAAGAACATTTGAGTAAACCTTACCTGTTGTGAGGTTTGAATACTTGTTAAGGTCCTCATCAATAAAACGCTCATAATGGCCGAGGTCGAGGTCGGTTTCTGCACCGTCCTCCGTTACATATACCTCGCCGTGCTGATACGGGCTCATTGTACCCGGATCGACATTGATATACGGGTCAAGCTTTTGAGCAACAATCTTGAGCCCTCTTGCCTTTAAAAGTCTGCCGAGAGATGCGGCTGTGATACCCTTGCCAAGACCGGATACGACACCGCCTGTTACAAATATATATTTTTTATTCTTCTTATGTTCGGTTATCTCCACGATTACACCTCAACTTCGCCTTCAAATACTTTTTCCGCATTACCTGTCATATATACCGTTTCATCAGTATAGTTGATAATAAGATCGCCGCCCTTGAGCTTAATCTTGATGTCTTCGCCCTTTTTGCAGAAACCGTTTTCACAAGCGGCAACCGCAACGGCACAAGCGCCTGTACCGCAAGCCCATGTTTCGCCTGAGCCACGCTCCCACACTCTCATCTTGATTGTATGGTCATCGAGAACTGTTACAAATTCTGTATTCACTCTTTCAGGGAAGAGCTTATCGTTTTCAAACTCCGGTCCTACGGTTTCAATGTCAAGATTATCAATATCGTCCATGAACACCACGCAGTGTGGGTTGCCCATTGATACGCAGGTGATGTTATAGTTCTTTCCTGCAATTTCAACAGTTCTGTCAACAACCTTGTCACCGTCAAGAACAACAGGAATTTCCTTCGGTTCAAGAATAGCCTTGCCCATATCTACTCTGAGGCGGTTAACCTTTCCGCCTGAAGTATAAGCCTTGAGTTTCTTGATACCGCTGAGTGTTTCAATTGTAATTTCGTCTTTTTCGTTGATATCAACCATACCGTGGTCATAGAGGAACTTACCTACGCAACGGATACCGTTACCGCACATCTTACCCTCTGAACCGTCAAGGTTGTACATTTTCATCTTTGCATCTGCAACCTTTGAAGGGCAAACAAGAATAATACCGTCGAAATGTCTGTCGGAAAGTCTTACAGCAAGCGCCTCGGGGTTGCTAATTTCCTGATCAAAAGTGCTGCAATAGATATAGTCATTGCCTATACCCTGCATCTTAGTGAATTTTAACATAAGCTTTTCCTCTCTCATGTGGTTAATGTCGATAAGCTCCGTGCTGTGCTGTGAATAGTGGCTCTTGAGGCAATCTGCAAGTGCGTTTGCCGTGTCAAGAGATGTAAGACACGGAATATTTCTTTCAACAGTCTTACGACGGATTTTAACAGAATCTCTTGAAGGAATTCTGCCCTTTGCTGATGTTGAAATAACATACTGAATCTTACCTGATTCAATGAGTGTAAGAGTATTGTTTGTCTTGGACTCGTGAATTTTCTTTACGCTTACGGCGTCGATACCATACTTCTTGAGTACATCCGCTGTACCCTCTGTTGCGTAGATTCTGAATCCGAGGTCGTAGTATTTCTTTGCGATTTCACCGATTTCAGCCTTATCCGAATTACGGACTGTGATGAACACACCGCCCTTTTTCTTCATCTTGTAGCCTGCACCGATGAGTCCCTTATAGAGAGCCTCCTCAAGTGTGCCTGCAACACCGAGAACTTCACCTGTTGACTTCATCTCGGGACCGAGGTGGTTATCAACATTGATAAGCTTTTCAAAGCTGAATACGGGAACCTTAACCGCAATGTAAGGACTCTTTCTGTAAAGACCTGTGCCGTAACCCATATCTTTGAGCTTTTCACCGAGCATTGCTCTTGTTGCAAGGTCAACCATAGGAACGCCTGTTACCTTACTGATGTAAGGGATTGTTCTTGAAGAACGGGGATTTACCTCGATAACATAGAGTTCGTCTTTATAGATAAGGTACTGAATGTTTACAAGTCCCTTTGTACGGAGTTCGATTGCAAGGTTCTTTGAGCTTTCAATAATAATCTGAGTCATTCTGTCTGAGAGATTCCATGCCGGATAAACCGCAATTGAGTCGCCCGAGTGAACACCGGCACGCTCGATATGCTCCATAATACCCGGAATAAGAATATCTTCACCGTCACAAATGGCGTCAACTTCAAGCTCTGTACCCTGAAGGTACTTATCAATAAGAATCGGATTTTCAATATTCTGTGCAAGAATGATTGCCATATACTCTTTGACATCATCTTCGTTGAATGCAATAATCATATTCTGACCGCCGAGAACATATGACGGACGGAGAAGAACAGGATAACCGATTTTGTCTGCAACATCGAGAGCCTCGTCTGTTGTCATAACCGTTACGCCACGGGGACGCTTGATGTGATACTTTTCAAGAAGCTCGTCAAAACGCTCTCTGTCCTCTGCCATATCAATGGCATCGTATGATGTGCCGAGAATATTTACACCGTTGTCGCTGAGGAACTTTGTAAGCTTAATTGCTGTCTGTCCGCCGAATGCAACAACTACACCGAACGGATTCTCTGTCTTTATTATGCCCATAACATCTTCGGTTGTGAGCGGTTCAAAATAAAGTCTGTCGGCTGTGTCAAAGTCTGTCGATACTGTTTCAGGGTTGTTGTTTACGATAACAACATCGTAGCCTGCCTTTTTGAGCGCCCATACGCAGTGAACAGACGCATAGTCAAATTCGATACCCTGACCGATTCTGATAGGACCCGAACCGAATACGATAACTGTTTTCTTATCGCTCTTCTGCTCTCTGATGAATTCCTCAGCTTCATTTTCCTTATCAAATGTTGAATAGAAATAAGGAGTTTCAGCCTCAAATTCTGCGGCGCAGGTATCAACCATTTTATAAACAGGAACAAGCGGATTTTCAACCTTCCTGCCTGTGATTTTTTCAATTGTTCTGTCAAGGAATCCATTGTTCTTGGCACGAACATAGAGATCCTCCGTAAGCTCGCCGTTCTTGAGTTCGTTTTCAACGGCAATAAGATTTTTGAGCTTTTCAAGGAACCACTCGTCAATGAGAGTGATGTTGTGAATCTGTTCTACTGTAATGCCTCTCTTGAGAGCCTCATATACGCAGAAAATTCTTCTGTCATCGCAAACGCTGAGTCTGTCATAAACCGATGCGTTTGAAAGCTCTGCAAATTCCTTGTCATTGAGAGTATCGTGAGAAATCTCGGCACCTCTTACGGCTTTCATAATAGCCTGCTCAAATGTCGGAGCAATAGCCATAACCTCGCCTGTTGCCTTCATCTGAGTACCGAGTGTTCTCTTTGCATATACAAATTTATCGAAAGGCCATTTCGGGAATTTTACAACAACATAGTCAAGCGCCGGCTCAAAGCAAGCGTATGTTGTACCTGTAACGGCATTTTTGATTTCATTAAGTGTGTAACCGATAGCAATTTTAGCGGCAACCTTTGCAATAGGATAACCTGTTGCCTTTGACGCAAGTGCCGATGAACGGGATACACGGGGATTAACCTCGATAACCGCATATTCAAATGTTTCGGGGTTGAGTGCGAACTGGCAGTTACAACCGCCCTCTACCTTAAGTGCAGAGATAATGTTGAGAGCCGCACTTCTGAGCATCTGATATTCCTTGTCGGCAAGTGTTACCGTAGGAGCGATAACGATTGAGTCGCCTGTGTGAACGCCTACAGGATCGAAGTTTTCCATTGAGCAGACAGTAATAACATTTCCGTCGCTGTCACGCATAACCTCAAACTCGATTTCTTTCCAACCTGAGATACATTTTTCAACAAGCACCTGTGTGATAGGAGAAAGCTCAAGACCGTTTGATGTGATTTCACGAAGCTCTTCCTCGTTATCGACAATACCGCCGCCTGTACCGCCGAGTGTGAATGCAGGACGGATAATTACAGGATAACCGATTTCATCGGCAAACTTAACAGCTGATTCAACATCTGTAACAACAAGTGACGGAATAACAGGCTGACCTATTTCAATCATTGTGTCCTTAAAAAGCTGTCTGTCCTCTGCCTTGTCAATTGTTTCGGGGTTTGCACCGAGAAGCTGAACATTATATTTATCAAGAAAACCCTCTTTTGCAAGCTGCATTGAAAGGGTAAGACCCGTCTGACCGCCGAGGGTTGAAAGAAGGCTGTCAGGGCGTTCCTTTTTGATAATTCTCTTAACTGTTTCAAGCGTCAACGGCTCAATGTAGATTTTATCAGCCATTGCGTTATCAGTCATAATTGTAGCAGGGTTTGAGTTTACGAGAATAACCTCAAGTCCTTCTTCTTTAAGCGCACGGCAAGCCTGTGTGCCTGCATAGTCAAATTCGGCAGCCTGACCGATTACGATAGGGCCCGAACCGATTACCATAACTCGTTTGATATTCTTTTTGAGTGGCATATAATCATTCCTCGTTCAAGTAATTATTGTATCTGTTCTTATGCTGAATAGTAATCCGAATTTCGGACTCTTATTTTCTGTTGTTCTTCATCAATTCAATAAAACGGTCAAATAAAAATGCTGTATCGTGAGGACCGCCGCAAGCTTCCGGATGGAACTGAACCGAGAAAGCAGGCATATTTGTGTAGTTTACGCCCTCGCAGGTGTTATCATTGCCGTTTACAAAGCTTACTTTGCCGTTTTCGGGCATACTGTCGCTTACAACAGCGTAGCCGTGGTTCTGTGATGTAATGTAAACTCTGCCTGTTTCAACTTCCTTTGCAGGCTGGTTTGCACCTCTGTGACCGTACTTGAGCTTTTCTGTTTTTGCACCCTGTGAAAGCGCAAGGAGCTGGTGGCCGAGACATATACCGAAGGTCGGAATCCCGAAGTCACAAAGCTTTTTGAGCTCTGCAATAATCTCTGTGTTGTCCGAAGGATCTCCCGGTCCGTTTGAAAGCATTACGCCGTCGGGATTCATAGCCTTAATTTCATCCGCTGTTGTGTGGGCGGGAACGACTGTAAGGTTACAACCTCTCTTAACAAGCTCTCTGCCGATGTTATGCTTTGCACCAAAATCCATAAGCACAACATTGAGGTCGCCGTTTTCAGCGTCAAAATGCTCTTTTTCTTTTATGGTAGTGCTTTCAACAGCCTCTGTAATAACATAGTTCTTAATCTCGTCAAGTTCTTCCTTTGTTACATCGGGAGAATAGGAGATTTTGCAGTTCAGAACACCGTATTCACGCACAATTCTTGTGAGCGCACGGGTGTCGATTCCGTATGCCGGGAATTCCCGACTCTTTTAAAAAGGTGTCAAGATCACCCTCACAACGGAAGTTTGAAGGAACTTGGCACCATTCTCGTACAATATAACCTTTCAGTGACGGAGAGTCACTCTCAAAATCGGCAGGGATAACACCATAGTTGCCGATTAAAGGGAATGTCTGAATAACCACCTGACCGTAATAGCTGGGGTCGGTGAGTGTTTCAAGATAACCTGTCATTGCTGTAGTAAAAACAAGTTCTCCCGTAGTTTCTTTTTCGGCACCAAACGCCTTGCCCTCAAAAACTGTTCCGTTTTCAAGGATTAAGTATGCCGCACGGCTCATAAAAACACATTCCTTTCAATAAACTAAAAAAATTGCAGTCAGTTCTCATATGTTCTGATAACCTGCTTTGCAACCTCAAGCTTGCTTGTTCTGAGATCCATAGCCTGTTTTTCAAGATAGCGATGCGCCTGATCTTCGGACATATTAAGGCAGGTAATAAGCAGGAACTTTGCTCTGTTTATTATCTTCATATCCGCAACCATATGCTTGAGCTTTTCATTTTCCTCAATCACACGGAACATACGCATCTTAAAACATTCCGTAAACTGCAAAAAGTGGTGAAACAGGTGCTTGTTTACGGGCTTTGCAATAACAAGAACACCGTGCTCCGTAAGTGCGTCATTCACATAATCCGCATTACGCTGCGGAACGATAATCACAACACTTGAACGGGTTGTTCCGGCAAAGTACTTTGAAAGCTCAATGCCGTTTTCCTTTTCAAGCGGTGCATTGACGCAGATGAGGTCAAAAACCTCACCATTTGCAAGCTCCTTAGCCTCCTGTGAGGTTTGGCAGACGGAAATCTCCGTATAGCCTTCGCTTCCGAGCAATTGTGACAAAGAAACGGCACTCTGTTCAGAGTGTGAAATCAACAAAGCATTTTTCAAGAACCTCACCACCGCATATTGTTTCATTCATCTTATTATTTTACAAGATTAACCCCTATTGTTATTTACTTAAAGGAATTATGACAATATTTTTTACAATTTTGTAAAAACATTTTCATTGCAAATTTGTTTTACACTTTTCAACATTTTTCGAGCTTTACAACAAATTGTCTTTTCATTATTATTTATGGTTTTAAGCTGTATAATTCAAATATCCTTCATAGTGTAAACTTTGATTTTTGACACTATATATAGTATAGAGCCAAAACACCCCGAACAGCTATTGCCGTTCGGGGCGTCTCGGTTTATGTGAATTAAAAAGGATAGGTTAATTAAGCTATTGGGGATTATTCAATATCCTGCATAGCGTCGTAGCCTGTTTCGCCTGTTCTAACCTTAACAACATCTTCAACATCATAGATAAAGATTTTGCCGTCACCGATGTGACCTGTGTAAAGTGCCTTAACAGCCGCATCAACAACTGCCTTTACAGGAACCTTGCAAACTACGATTTCAACCTTCATCTTAGGAAGGAGGTTACTTTCAATAGCAACACCACGGTAATACTCTGCTTTACCCTTCTGAGCACCGCAACCGAGTACCTGAGATACTGTCATACCTGTGATGCCGAGCTTATCCATTTCTTCTTTAAGAGCTTCAAGCTTTGACTGCTTGAGAAGAATGTCAATCTTAGTAATCTTTGTTCCGTCGGTAGCCATATCATACTTGCCGGCAAGCTGAACGGGAACTGCCTGAGTTACAGGAACATTGCTGTCAACATCAAATGTTTCATCAAGTGAAGCTGTACCGACACCGATTGGCATAAAGTCTGCATATGCGCTGATAAGACCGTGCTCGCAGATATCGAGGCCCTTCATTTCTTCATCCTTTGTAACACGAAGACCTACTGTCTTTTTGATGATTGTGAATACGATAATCATGCAAACAACTGTCCAAGCTACGATTGTAACAATACCGAGAGCCTGCTTACCAAGCTGAGCAAAGCCACCGCCGTAGAAAAGGCCTGTGATGCCGTTCTGACCGTTACCTGTTGCGAAAAGACCTACTGCAAGGCCGCCCCACATACCGTTTACGCCGTGTACCGAGAATGCGCCGACAGGATCATCTATTTTAAGCTTGATATCAACAAATTCAACTGCTACTACGATGAGGATACCTGAAACGATACCGATAACTGCTGCGCCGATTGCGTCAACATCTGCACAACCTGCCGTGATTGCTACAAGACCTGCGAGTGATGCGTTAAGACACATTGAAACATCAGGCTTGCCGTTCTTGATCCATGTAAAGAGCATGGTTGTTACTGTTGCAACTGCCGGAGCAATTGTTGTTGTAAGAAGAATCTGACCGAGACGAGCGCCGTCTTCAGCAGCGGCACCGTTAAAGCCGTACCATGCAAACCAAAGAATGAATACACCGAGAGCACCGAGTGTGATGCTGTGACCGGGGATAGCGTTTACCTTGCCGTTCTTGCCGTATTTACCGATACGGGGTCCGAGAATGATTGCGCCGACAAGTGCCGAGATACCGCCGACCATATGAATTACGATTGAACCTGCAAAGTCGATACAGCCGAGCTGTGCAAGCCAACCCTGACCGTTCCAAACCCAACCTGCTTCAATCGGGTAAACAACGAGTGAAATAATTGCGCTGTAAACACAGTATGCCGAGAATTTTGTACGCTCTGCCATAGCACCTGAAACGATAGTAGCTGCTGTAGCACAGAATACAAGCTGGAATACGAATGAGTTCCAATCAAAGTTCATCCAGTCTGTGAACATATTGAGGTTGGGAACACCGATGAATCCTGCAACATAGTCCTCAGACATCATAAGTCCGAAGCCTAACAAGCTGAATACAACCGTACCGATACAAAAGTCCATCAGGTTTTTCATAATGATGTTACCTGCGTTTTTAGCTCTTGTAAAACCGGTTTCAACCATTGCGAATCCGCACTGCATAAAGAACACGAGTAATGCGCCGATCATAAACCAGACGCCTGTGCCTCCGTAAATTAGTTCTGCCATATAAATCTCTCCTTTTATCAAAATAACAAAAACGGCGTGGAGTTGACAGTTTAATTCTGTCAATCACACGCCGTTGTGTTACCTGTTATACAATATAAATAATGTTATTTAGTATAAATAGAGGTTCTATCAATCACACACCGAAAAGAAGTTCGCCGTATGAAGGATAAGGCCAGTATTCCGAAGCTGTTTCTGTTTCCATTGCGTCACCGACAGCTCTGAGTTCCTGCATAAGTGCAAATACTGTTTCTCTGTAGTACTTAGCATACTTGAGGTTGTCATCGCTGTAGTCGCTTGCCTTGATAACAGCCTCTTCAAGCTCTGCAGTTTTCTTTGAGAAACATACAAGTTTGTTTGAAAGGCTTGTAATAAGGTCTTCCTCAACACTTGTAGGAATAGCGTCTGAAAGTGCCTTCTTGGCAAGTGCTGTATCCGTAAGATCTCTTACATATGATGTAACGGCAGGAAGAATGTTCTTCTTAGCCATATCAATCATTGTGAGAGCCTCAATGTTAATCTGCTTAGAATAGCTTTCAAGCTCAATTTCATATCTTGCACGGATTTCGTCTGCCGAGCAAATCTTATTCTTAACAAAGAGGTCAACATTCTTCTTGTCAAGGAAGTGTTCCATTGCGTCAGGAAGTGACTTGAGGTTAAGAAGTCCTCTTCTTTCAGCCTCTTCAACCCACTCGGGAGCGTAGTTGTTGCCGTTGAAGATAATGTTCTGATGCTCTGTGAATACTTTCTTAACAAGAGCCTTGATAGCTGCGTCCATATCATCCGCATCTTTAAGCTCATCGTAGAACTCTGAAAGTTCTTCGGCTACCATAGTGTTGAGCATATAGTTAGGACAGGCAATGTTAAGTGAAGAACCAAGTGCTCTGAATTCAAACTTGTTACCTGTAAATGCAAAAGGTGATGTACGGTTACGGTCTGATGTATCTTTCATAAAGTCAGGAAGAACATCAACACCTGTTCTCATCTTCTGCTTACCCTTGCTTACATATTCTCTGTCATTGATGATTGAATCAACGAGTTCGCCGAGGTCATCACCAAGATACATTGAAATGATTGCAGGCGGTGCTTCGTTAGCACCGAGACGGTGGTCGTTACCTGCCGATGCAACCGTGATTCTGAGAAGATCCTGATACTCGTGAACAGCCTTTACAACTGCTGCAAGGAAAAGCTGGAACTGAAGGTTGTTTTCAGGAGTCTTGCCGGGATCAAGAAGGTTTTCGCCTGTGTTGGTTGAAATTGACCAGTTGTTGTGCTTACCGGAACCGTTAACACCTGCGAACGGCTTTTCGTGAAGAAGACAAACAAGACCGTGTCTTTCGGCAACCTTCTTCATAACTTCCATTGTAAGCTCGTTGTGGTCGGTTGCAATGTTTGTTGTTGTGAAGATAGGAGCAAGCTCGTGCTGTGAAGGAGCAACTTCGTTATGCTTTGTCTTTGCAAGGATACCGAGTTTCCAGAGTTCCTCGTCAAGGTCTTTCATATAAGCAGCAACTCTTGTCTTGATTGCACCGAAGTAATGGTCGTCAAGTTCCTGTCCTTTAGGAGCTTTTGCACCGAAAAGTGTTCTGCCTGTATAAATAAGATCCTCTCTCTGATCGTAAGCGTCCTTATCAATAAGGAAGTATTCCTGCTCCGGACCTACTGTTGTTGTAACTCTTGTAACATTTTCTTTGCCGAGAAGATGAAGAATCTTTACAGCCTCTGTATTAATTCTCTCCATTGAACGAAGAAGAGGAGTTTTCTTATCGAGAACCTCGCCTGTATAAGAACAGAATGCTGTAGGAATGTAAAGTGTTCCGTCCTTAACGAATGCATATGATGTCGGATCCCATGTTGTATAGCCTCTTGCTTCGAATGTGGCACGAATACCGCCGCTTGGGAAAGAAGAAGCATCAGGCTCGCCCTTTACAAGCTCTTTACCTGAGAACTCCATGATAACCTGACCTTCACCGTTCGGTGCGATAAAGCTGTCATGCTTTTCGGCTGTGATACCTGTCATCGGCTGGAACCAGTGTGTGTAGTGGGTACAGCCCATTTCAACTGCCCAGTCCTTCATAGCAGCCGCAACAACATTTGCAACGCTGAGGTCAAGCGGTTCACCGTTCTGGATTGTCTTTTTCAAAGCCTTGTAAGTTGACTTTGGAAGTCTTTCCTGCATCTTCTGATCATTAAATACCATGCTGCCAAAAATTTCGGGAACTTTTGCCATTTTAATTCTCTCCTATCCATTTTGAAAATAAATTTTAATGGTCTGATTTTTGCTTTATAAAAACAGAAAAGGACACTGTAAGCCTCAGCTCACAGCGCCCTTGCTGTCTTTGATGTTGTTAGTATATTCCACTTTTGCGAATTTGTCAATACATTTTTTGAAAAAAGTTTTGAAATTGCAAGTTTTATTAAATTTCCTGCAAAATTAAGCTGAAATACCAATAAGAGTTGCATATTTTCTACAGCAATCGCAGTAAAATGAAAGTTTTACCCTTAAAAGTTGCAATTTTCCTCTATTTTCCCTTGACAAAGCACAATGTATAGTTATATAATCTAAGTGCTGATTTTTCTTGATCAACGATGACAGGGCATTTCAGAACATCAGCCGACCTGCACATTCACCTTTGCAGGATATAGCACAGGCTGAGCATAGCGGTTTTACCGCTGAGAAGAGATTGGGCATTTTACAATTACATATATATGATTGATTATTAACCGGCAGAACATTAATTGCCACTTTGAACCGATAAGTTTACGAAAGCAAACTTCCTTTTACATATATATGTATATAAAAAGTCCGCTGAATAATTTTTGTGATTAACAGGAAAGGGTGATCATTAATGGAACAGACAGTCAGAGAAAACAACAAGACTCTGTATTCTCCGAAGTTTGAACATGATAACTGCGGTATCGGAGCTGTTGTTAATATTAAGGGTATCAAGTCACACGACACCGGGGCAAACGCTCTGACAATTGTTGAAACTCTCGAACACAGAGCAGGTAAGGATGCCGAAGGCAAAACAGGTGACGGCGTAGGTATTCTTCTCCAGATTTCACACAAATTTTTTAAGAAGGCAGCTGCTGAAATCGGCATTAAGCTCGGTTCCGAAAGAGATTACGCTGTAGGTATGTTCTTCTTCCCTCAGAATGAGCTTGCAAGAAATCAGGCAAAGAAGATGTTTGAAATCATTGCAGAAAAAGAAGGTCTTACAGTTCTCGGTTGGAGAAATGTTCCTTCAAGGCCCGAGGTCCTCGGTCACAGAGCTGTTGAATGTATGCCTGCAATTATGCAGTGCTTTATCAAAAGACCTCACGGTGTAAAAAGAGGCCTTCCGTTCGACAGAAAGCTCTATGTTGCAAGAAGAGTTTTTGAACAGAGTAATGAAGACACATATGTAGTTTCGCTTTCAAGCAGAACTATTGTATATAAAGGTATGTTCCTTGTCGGCGATCTCCGTAACTTCTTCCTTGATCTTCAGGACGAGGATTACGAGTCTGCAATCGCTATGGTTCACTCCCGTTTTTCAACCAACACAAATCCAAGCTGGCAGAGAGCTCATCCTAACAGAATGATTGTTCACAACGGTGAAATCAACACAATCAGAGGCAACGCTGACAAGATGCTTGCCCGTGAGGAAACAATGCGTTCGGAGCATCTCAAGGGCGACCTTGACAAGGTTATCCCTGTTGTAAACACAGAGGGTTCAGACTCTGCAATGCTTGATAACACACTTGAATTTCTCGTAATGAGCGGTATGGAGCTTCCTCTTGCCGTTATGATTACAATTCCGGAGCCGTGGGATAATAACGGCACAATGAGCCAGAAGAAAAAGGACTTCTATCAGTATTATGCAACAATGATGGAGCCGTGGGACGGTCCTGCGTCAATCCTTTTCTCTGACGGTGACATTATGGGTGCGGTTCTTGACCGTAACGGTCTGCGTCCGTCAAGATATTACATCACGGATGACGGCAACCTCATTCTTTCATCGGAAGTCGGCGCACTTCCTATTGATCCCGCAAAGATTGTTACAAAGGAAAGACTTCGCCCGGGCAAAATGCTTCTTGTCGATACGGTTCAGGGCAGACTCATTGATGACGATGAACTCAAAGAGTATTATGCGTCAAAACAGCCTTACGGCGAATGGCTCGACAGTAATCTTGTTTGTCTTAAAGACCTCAAAATTCCTAATATGAAGGTTGAGGAGCATTCATATAAAGAAAGACAAAAACTCCAGAAGGCTTTCGGATATACCTACGAAGATGTTATGACATCAATCCTTCCTATGGCAAAAAACGGCACAGAGTCAATTGCCGCAATGGGTACAGACAGTCCGCTTGCAGTTCTTTCAAAAGAACCGCAGCCGCTTTTCAACT
>ERZ779975.84-NODE-84-length-18307-cov-2.55052_pt1 | contig 18307 bp, 17 predicted proteins | sample MGYA00511183_ERZ779975 | MGnify/ENA primary metagenome ERZ779975 (study PRJEB29588, sample SAMEA2150909) | human gut metagenome | biome: human gut; feature: human-associated habitat; material: faeces | place: Denmark | collected 2008/2010 ... | reverse complement strand
TCGAACTTGCGACCCCATCGTCCCGAACGATGTGCGCTACCAAACTGCGCTACATCCCGTTGCAACATTAATATTTTAACAAACACTGCGAGCGTTGTCAAGATGTTTTAAAAACTTTTTGAATATTTTTGCACCATAAGTTAAAAAAGCAAAACGGACACTGCCGATTGACAGTGTCCGAAAAATGCTTAATCAAAGATTAATTCGTTAAAATCAGTCTTCTTTCTTCTTTCTTGCAAGGAACATAACGCCTGCTGCTGAAACCATAAGACCTGCCATTACGAAAACGATAGTTGTTTCAACACCTGACTTAACTGCACCTGTGCTTGAAGAACCTGAACCTGATGAGCTTGAGCCACCGTTGCTTGAAGAAGAACTTGAACCGTTGCTTGAGCTGCCGCCTGCTGCCTTAGCACCTGTCTTCTTAGCGCTGTCAAGCTTAGCTGTATCTGCCTTCTTACCTGTTGTAGGATCTGTGCAACCTGCGAGAATCTTCTCAACTGCAGGAGCGATCTTATCCTTATCCTCGTTGTTTGTAGCGTTGAGCCTATCTGTTACAGCACCCATAACATCTACAGGGCTAACCTTGAGTTCGTCAAGAAGTTTCTGTGTAAGACTTGTCTTAGCGTCATCATTGTAGTAAGCAACGAGGTATGTAGCCATCAATGTTACATCTGATTCGCCCTCAGGGAAAGCAGAACCGATGATGTTACCTGTTGATGTAATCTTCTTTTCAGGACCGCAGTCTGAATTGTTTTCCCATTTAGCTTCGTTTGCCTTCTTTTCTGAATCCTCAGGGTTTTCAAGCTGATTACCTGTGCAATAAAGTGTGTCGCCGATGCAGTTACCGTTCATAATAGCGTTGTATGACTGCATACCTGTGTTAGCACTGAAGATTACACAGTAAACTCTTCCGTCTGACTTAGAGATTGTGTTGCCTGTCATTGAAAGATCATATGTAGCGATACCTGTTGAAGCGTCGTACTTACATTTTTCTTTCTTTGACTGCCAAGCCGGCCAATCGCCTGAACCGTCAGCCTTCCAAACGTGACAGAATACTGTCTTAACATTATTCCAGCCTGACTTCTTAACATCAAACTTAATAACATTACCTGCTTCAACTTCTGAAGAAGCGTCAGCTGAAACGTCTGATGAACCGTCGGCTGAAACCTCGCCTGACTGATCTGCTGCTGCAGCAACAGCAGCGTCATCCTCTGCTTCTGCAGCGCTAGCTGTGATGGCAGCTGAACTGCACATTACTGCTGCTGCAAGAAAAAGACCTGCAATTTTCTTGAACATTTTTAATCTCCTCCTAAAATTGTTCATAAATATCCAAGATAGATTTTCATATCTTAGTACTGCTTATTATACTATAAAAATAACAAAACTGCAATAGTTTTGGTTTAAAACCGTTTTTGTTAATTGCACAAGATTTTATGTAACCGTTTGGCTATTTTCCACAATTCAACCGGTAAGCAAGCCATAAATACACATTAAACGATTATTTTAACATTGCATAAACAGTTTCTTTTACGCTGTCAAGAGCCTCTGAAATCTTCTCAGGCTGTTTAGCACCTGCCATAGCCATATCGGGCTTTCCGCCTCCGTTGCCTCCGGCCTTCTGAGCAACAGCCTTTATGATTTTGCCTGCATTTGCACCGAGAGCAAGAGCCTCTTTACCGCAGGCTGCGGCAAATGTCACCTTGCCGTCATTTTCAGTTGCAAGAACACATACGCACTTCGGGGCAAAATCTCTTGCCTTTTCGCACATTGTGCGAAGAATGTCGGCATTAGCCTTGTCAATTCTGCCTGTTACCACTCTTACACCGTTTTCCTCCGTTGTGCCTGCAAAAAGCTGACCGATCTGAGCAACGGCAAGCTTTGAATTAAGCTCGTTGATTTCTCTCTGCTGTTCCTTGATAAGCTGTTCAGCCTTCTGAACACCCTCAACAACTGCCTTTGGATTTGCAATTTTGAGTAATGAGCAAACATCCATAATAACAGCGCTCATACCGTTGATGTACTTGAGAACGCCCATACCTGTGAGAGCCTCAATTCTTCTTACACCTGCGGCAACCGAACCCTCCTGTCTGATTCTGAAAAGACCGAGGTTTGCGGTATTCTTTACATGTGTACCGCCGCAGAATTCAACAGAGAAGTCGCCTGCGCTTACAACACGGACAACATCGCCGTACTTTTCACCGAAGAGTGCCATTGCGCCGAGCTTTTTAGCCTCTTCAATAGGCATTTCCCGTGTCGTAACGGGGATTGCCTCGAGAATCTTTTTGTTTACAAGGTTCTGAACCTCAATGAGCTCCTTTGCCGTGAGAGCCTCAAAGTGAGTAAAGTCAAAACGGAAGTAATCGTCTGAAACAAGCTGACCTGCCTGCTGAACATGGTTGCCGAGAACCTCACGGAGAGCTGACTGAAGAAGGTGAGCCGCTGTGTGGTTTCTTGTAATATCCGCACGGCGCTCTTCATCAACAGCAGTTGAAACCTCTGCACCTACATTGATGCTGCCGCTCTTTACTGTACAAGCGTGAAGGTAAATTGTGCCTGACGGATTCTTTGTTGTGTTGTCAACATCAGCTGAAAAACTGCCGGACTCCATAACACCTGTGTCGCCAACCTGACCGCCGCCTTCTCCGTAGAACGGAGTTTTGTCGAGAACAATGATAGCATTTTCGCCCTCACCGATACTGTCAACTCTCACACCGTCCTTAACGATTGCAAGAACCTTTGAAGTTGACTTGAGGTCTGTGTAGCCTACGAATTCTGTATTTGCAACATCCGAAAGGTCTGTTGTATCAGAAATCCAAGCGTCTGCACCGGCATTCTTTCTTGCGTCACGGGAACGCTTTTTCTGCTCTTTCATAAGCTCACGGAAACGCTCAACATCAACCTTGATGCCTTTTTCCGAAAGAATTTCTTTTGTAAGGTCAATCGGGAAACCGTAGGTATCGTTAAGCTTAAATGCGTCCTCACCGCTGAGAACCTTAACATCTTCGCTGTCCATAATGCCGTTGAGCATCTTAAAGCCCTGATCAATTGTCTTGGCAAAGCTTTCTTCCTCAACCTTGATAACCTTTGTAATGAACTCCTGCTTTTCCTTGAGTTCGGGATAAGCTGTGAGATTTTCCTTGATAACCGTATCGCAAACCTTATAGAGGAAAGGCTCATTGTAACCGAGAAGTCTGCCGTGACGAGCGGCTCTTCTGAGCAAACGGCGGAGCACATAGCCCTTGCCCTCGTTTGACGGAAGAACACCGTCACCGATCATAAATGTTGTACTGCGGATATGGTCTGTGATAACACGGAGCGAAACATCGCTCTTTTCATTTTTGCCGTACTCAACACCTGTAATCTGTGAGATGTGTTTCATAATGTTCTGAATTGTGTCAACGAGGAAAAGGTTGTCAACACCCTGCATAACACAGGCAAGTCTTTCAAGTCCCATACCTGTATCAATGTTCGGATGTTCAAGAGGAGTGTAGTTACCCTTGCCGTCACTCTCAAACTGAGTAAATACAAGGTTCCAAACCTCAACAAAACGGTCACATTCACAGCCTACATGACAGTCGGGTCTGCCGCAGCCCTTTTCGTCGCCACGGTCAAAGTAGATTTCGGAGCACGGACCGCAGGGGCCTGAACCGTGTTCCCAGAAGTTATCTTCCTTGCCGAGTCTTACCATATGTGACGGATCAACGCCGACTTCTTTTGTCCAAATGTCAAAAGCCTCGTCATCGTCCTCATAGATTGAAACATAGAGCTTTTCGGGTGGCATTTCAAGAACCTTTGTAAAGAATTCCCATGCCCATGCTGTAGCCTCGTGCTTAAAATAGTCGCCGAATGAGAAGTTACCGAGCATTTCAAAGAATGTACCGTGACGGGCTGTGATACCGACACGCTCAATGTCGGGAGTACGGATACATTTCTGACAAGTTGTAACACGCTTGCGAGGAGGTGTTACCTCACCTGTAAAATATTTTTTCATAGGAGCCATACCGCTGTTGATGAGCAGAAGGCTGTTGTCGTCCTTTGGAACAAGCGAAAAGCTGGGAAGTCTTAAACAACCCTTTGATTCAAAGAATTCAAGGAACTTTTCTCTTAATTCGTTAAGTCCTGTCCACTTCATAAAAAATCTCTCCTTATACAAATTCACAGGGGAATACAATATTCGTTCAAATTTGTTTAAAGTATGCAACCGAGCAAAATAAAAAATCCCATTGTATAAAAATACAATGGGACAGGAATATCCTGCGGTACCACCCAAATTGACGCCAAGCGTCCGCTTTGAGTAATCGTCATAAGATTACATTTCCTTAACGCAGAAATACGCTGTGCTTAATCACACAGAGCTCAGGGGCAGCGCACCGAAACTTCACATAAAAGCCTTGCACCAAAACGGCTTTCTCTCTGAAATGCTGACATCTCGGTTAATCCCGTCACAGCCGAATATTGTAATTCAATTTCAATACATAGATTATAAAACTGTTTCTTTGTGTTGTCAATAGCAAAATTTGGGATTAATCACGCTTTTTTCTGATAACCGAGCCTGACGGAACGGGAGCGTTGCATTTCATTGTAAGTCTTTGCATCGGATGCGGCGCACTTTCAACGGGCATGCCCTCGTCGGTTGTAAGTGATTCACACTTGATTTCAAACGGCACTCCGCTTGGCGGAAGTACATCAAGTGTGTCGCCCACATAGAATTTGTTGCGCTGAGTGATCACTGCGGTTGTGTCGTCAACAAGCTCTTCACACAATGCAACATTGTCATAATGACGGATATATCCTCCGTTGCCCGTAACCTGACCGGGTTCTCTGCCAAAATAGAAGCCTGTGTTGTACTCACGGTGGCTGATTTTTTCAAGTTCTTCCCTTATCCACGGTTTGAGAACATAATCGTCACCCTCTGCAAAATAATCGTCAACAGCGTGACGGTAAGCGTTTGTTGTAACAGCGACATAGTAAGCCGACTTTGCTCTGCCCTCAATCTTAAAGCTTGAAATACCTGCCTTTACAAGCTCGGGGATATGCTCAATCATACAGAGATCTCTTGAATTGTAGAGATATGTGCCGTCACCTGTTTCTTCAACAGGAAAATACTGTCCCTGACGGTTTTCTTCGTAAAGATGATACTTCCAGCGACACGGCTGAGCACAGTCGCCGTGGTTTGCATCTCTGCCCGTCATATAGCTTGAAATAAGGCATCTGCCTGAAAATGAAACACACATTGCACCGTGTACAAAGCATTCAATTTCAAGCTCTTTCGGAACTTTTGCACGCATTTCGGCAATTTCATCAAGCGGAATTTCTCTTGCAAGCACAACCCTTGACGCACCCATATTGTAAAGCACATTTGCCGCCGCATAGTTTGTTACTCCCGCCTGAGTCGAAATGTGGCGCTGAACCTTTGGCGCATACTTTTTAGCCGCCTCAAAAACACCGAGGTCGGCAATTATGAACGCATCAACTCCGCAAGCCTGAGCATTCTCCATAAATTCCTGAAGATGAGGAATTTCATTATTGCGTGGAAGTGTGTTGCAGGTCACATGGATTCTTGCACCCTTTGCGTGGGCAAGGTCACAAGCCTTTTTGAGCTGATCGTTATCAAAATTCTGCGGTGCGGAACGCATTCCGAACATTTTCCCTGCAAGAAAAACTGCGTCTGCGCCAAAGTTTAAAGCGGATTTAAGGCAATCCATATCACCTGCCGGTGACAAAATTTCGGGTTTTTCAAAATTAGTTATCATAGCTTTCAATATACTCCAGATTTGCGTTTTGCTGTTCAAGTGTTGATGCGTAATAAGCCTGTCCCTTGCTGTCATGACAGAAGAAGTAATAATCCGAGCTGTTCGGATTGAGTGCGGCAATTATCGCATCCATACCGGGATTGCAGATAGGACCGTAAGGAAGTCCCTTCCTGTCATATGTATCATATCTGCTCTTGTAGGTGCTTCTGTCATTTTCGGGAACATCCTCAAGACTTCTGTACGGATAGAACTTTGTTGAATCAAGACCGAGGCTTGACACGCCGAGACTGCTGTCAGCTGTAAGACGGTTGTGGAGGATTGAGGAAATGTAGTACATATCCTCTTTGTCAGCCGCCTCTGCCTGAATGATAGATGCGATTGTCATAACCTGATCAAGCGAATACTTTGTGTCGCTTTCTTCAACCATTTTCAAAACTGTTGTTTTCTTTGAATAGCCGTCAACAGTCTGCTTTTCGTTAATCTTTGTTTCGTAGTTGTTGAGAAATTTGTAGATTACGGATTCTGCATTTTCGTTTCTGTAGAATTCGTAGGTATCGGGATAGAGATAGCCCTCAAGCTTGTAGTAACGCTTGTCCGCATTTGTTTCAGCCTTGATAAAGTCAAAGTCGCTGTCAAACTTTTCGGAATTGCAAAGCGAAAGAAACTCGTCCCTGTCGCCCAAAGCACCGTTCTTTTCAAGAGTGTTGGCAATTTCAAGAACGCTTTCGCCCTCGGTAATTGTAACGGAAACCGTGTCGGTTCTGTTGTTGTTACTCGAAAGGAAGTTGATGATTGCCTCGTAGTCCATATTTCTGCGAATTTCATATGTACCCTGAGTAAAATCATCACCAGACTTTGTGACATTGACAAAAAGCTTGAAATATGACGGCTCACCGATTACTTTATTGTCAACAAGTACCTTTGTAACATCGTCAACAGTCGGATTTTCGGGAATTTCAATTTTCACGGTTGAGGAATCGGTTCTGTTAACGGCAAGCAAATCGTTCATGCCTGTTATCATATATACAGCCGCCATTGCTCCGACAATTAAAACCGAGATAATCCAGATAAAGCGGAAGGTTCTGCGATTATACTTGTTTTTTGCTTTAAGGGCCTTTTTTTCTTCCTTTTTCTTCTGCTTTAAAACCTGCTTTGATTCACGGGCCATTTGCTTTTTGACATCCTGACCGCTGTATGAATTAAGGTTTGACGGTTCATCCTCAGACTTGACGAAATTATCGTCCTCATACTCGCTTTCATCAATATTAAGTTTAAAGTTTTCGGCTCTTCTGCGACGCTGAGCGTTAAGCTCCTGTTCGCTCATATTAAAATTATCAGGGTTCATAATGTATCATTCCTTTACAAACTCGTTATTTGTTCGGTTGGTATATTTTTCGGTAATCACGGCGTCAACGGGGCGGTCGAACACTCCTGAGGGCAGAGTATGCTCTATACATTTTGAGTAGCAAAGCCCAATGCTTGTTCCCGAAAAATTCTGTAAAAATCTGTCGTAGTAACCCTTGCCGAATCCAAGGCGGAATCCCTGCATATCAAAGCAAAGTCCCGGAACAAGGCAGAGTCCATGTGAGAAATCCTCGTACTTTTCGCAAACCTCGGGGTTTGGTTCCATGATTGAGAACGCACCCTTTTCAAGCTGAGAAAGTGAATTTACAAGGTAAAAATCCATTTCGCCGAAATTATTTTTACACTTTGGCAAAGCAAGCCTTTTGCCGTCTTTCAGCGTTGTTTCAAGAATAGGCGAGGTATCAACCTCAATCGGTGATGAAACAAAGGCAAAAAGCACATCACAGCTTTTGTATTCCTCACTTGCCAGAAAAGCGTTCTGCAAGGCGAGGTCAAGCTGTTGCTTTTTTTCGGGAGGACAGCTTTTTCGGATTTTTTTATATTTTGCACGGAGCTGACTTTTCAGCTCACGAACATTTTTCACAGGCATTGCATATCACCGATAACCTTGTCGGCGGCATCCTTTGATACTGCGAGAGAAACAATTGCGTGACCGAATTCAATTGCACAGCCTGCGCCCTTTGCGGTAATAATATTGCCGTCCGTTACGGTGTGAGTGCCTGTATAATCTGCACCCTTGAGTTCCTTTTCAAAGCCCGGAAAACAGGTTGCTTTTTTGCCGTCAAGGATTCCGAGATGACCGAGAATTGACGGAGCGGCACAGATTGCGGCAACGATTTTGCCGTTTTCACAGCTATACTTAACAGCCTCAATAACCTTTTCGTTCGCCTCAAGATTGAGAGTTCCGGGCATACCGCCGGGGAGTACAACACCCTGAACATCGTCAAGGTCAATATTATCAATTGTGATATCGGCTTTGACAGGAACACCGTGTGAGCTTGTAACACATTCGCCTGTTACACCGACTGTTTTAACATCAAGCTTTGCCCTGCGCATTACATCAACGGGGGCAAGCGCCTCTGTTTCTTCAAAGCCTTCTGCAAGAAATACATAGAACATAGTAAACTTCCTTTCAGGAAAGAGTAATCCCGATATAGACATCGTCGGGAATTTTATGGTTTTTGTCGAGTGATTTAATCATTCCGCATTTTTGTAACCTACAGTTTTCAAAAAGAGCGTTATCGGATTTGCCCGTAAACACAAACCTTTCTGATTTTGTATTTTCAAGCAAAAGTGCGGAAAGTTCGTTTATATTTTTATAAGCCGAGTAAAAAACATCGGCAGTATTTTCGTTTTCATCAAATACGGCAAAGCAGTCATTCTTATTGATTACCTTTGAGCCGTAAATCTCATAATAGGACTTTGCAAATTCAAAAAAATTCTCATTATATATGAAAGAATTTTCTTTTGAACAGCCGATATTCAAGCCCTTCTCTGCAAAACTTTCAAGCATTTGCCTTGAAATTTCACGGCTTTTTACGGTGCAGTTCAAAGCATATCCGAGTTTTGTGTAAAAGCCGTACAAGCCGTCATTTGCAGGAAAAAGCAGAGAATAGACATCACCGTTATTCTTTGCGTCATCAAGTGCAAAATCAATCAGCCTTGACATTATCCCGTTGCCACGGAAAGATTTATCGGTTGACGCACCGCAAAGATAATGCGATTTTTCGCCGTTGAGCGTACCTTTTACAAGGTAAAGAGCCGAAACGATTCTATCGTCAACAACGGCACAGCAACCGTCAAAAAGGTCGCTGTCAAAAATCAGATTTACGGCAGTTACATCCTCATCAAAACACGAGAGCCACAGCTTTTTAAGGCTTTCGGTATCGGATTTTTCGGTTTTGCGAAATATCGTTTTCATCGTTTTTTCGGTATTGCATTCCAGCGGTCGAGGATAATAACGGGATTGTATGAAAGTTTAGACTTTTTGAGTCCCTCAAGTCCCATATCTTCCTCACGGTTTATATACTCATACTGCGTAAGAGTTTTGGCAAATTCGTTGTTGATTACGGCATAAACACCGTCATATTCACGAAGTGCCTTTTCAAAGTTGATGTCATACACCTTGGGTGAAATTTCACTTCCGAGTGTCATGGCAACAGGCTTTGAGTCAACATACAGTACAGCACCCTTGACATTATATTCGTCTTTGAGATCGCACATTTCCCTGATTGCCATAATTTCGCTTGAAGCTTCGGGATCGGTGTCATTTTCCGCACACCACAGTTTTGCAACAGTTAATGCATCGGGAATGTTTGAATCCGACAGAGTTTCAAAACGGGTATCGGTGTAGGTTCTGTAAAATTTTGAAATGTGGTTACGCTTTGCGTGAAACCTTTTGCCCGCAAGGGTTGCAAGGTCACGGGAAGTGTAGATGTAATCCTGATTTTCGGGTGAACGGACATAATCAAATTTGCCGGGAAACATTGTTTCAAGCATTGCACGATTGCCGTTTGTCAGCATAACAATTTGCAAATTGCCGTTTCTCTTCTCGGCATCTTTGAAAACCTCTTCAAGCGCACCCTTTATATTTTTGCCTGTAGGCATACAGTAACCCCAAACAGACTCGTCGGGATTACAATACACCTTGACAATTGTATCATCATAAAAAGCAAATTTAATATTGTATTCGTTTCGCCAAAGATAAGCGTTCAAAAGGTTGGTATCGCAACCCATGCACTCATCATAATCGTAGTATTTTTTAAGTTCGTTTATGTCACTTTGCTCAATTTTTTTAAAGCTCAGCATAAATTTCAGCCGCTACCCTCTCTATCTCTTCCGATATTTTTTCTATACTCTTAATCTCTCCGTTTTCACAGCAATTAATAACCTTCCAGCCGCATTTTTTAGCGGCATAAACTGCACTTTTTCGACAGTCAAGAAGGAAACGGAGATTTTTCTCATGCAAATCTTTCTTGCTGTTGTCACCGCCGTAGCGTTTTTCCATAAGCTTCTGCGAAACCTCGGGTTCAACATCAAGGTAGATTACAAGGTCGGGTTTCGGAATCCCGAGCTTTTCGTATTCAAAATCGTTCAGCCAATCAATAAAGCTGTTCCACTCCTCTTTCGGGAGTTTGGACATCTGATAAATTATATTTGAAGTCACATAGCGGTCGCTAAAAATCACCCCGCCGTTGTCACATTCCTTTTTCCAAAACTGAAGATAGCTTGCAACACGGTCAACCGCATAAAATGCACTCGCCGCATAGGCATTGACATCATCGGGCTTGTCGCCGAATTCGCCGTCAAGATACATCTTCACGGGAGCGGCGGCAGGACTTTCATAATTCGGAAATTCAAGCTTTGTGACCTTTTTGCCGAGAGCGGAAAATTTTTCGCACAAAATCTTTGTCTGCGTAGCTTTTCCGCTGCCGTCAAGTCCCTCAATAACAATAATTTTGCTTTTCATATATATTACCTTACTTTTCTCTGCCGTATTTCTGACGCATTTCCTTTTGCTTTCCGCAACACATATTGCCCTCGGGGCATGGTCCGAACAGGCATGACGGGCCGCAGTTTTTGAAAAGATGCGGAGCAACCTCAAGACATTGCAAAAGCATCTGTTCGGCAACCTCACGAATTTCCCACTGTGCTCTGTTGCAGCAACGGTGTGCAAAAAAGTTCTGCAAGCTTCTTGCATTGAAAGTGCAGACAATTTTTGTTGTCGATGCATTCGGAAGAATAAATCTTGCGTCCTCGTTGGCTTTCTTGATGAAAGCATTGCAGGATTTTTTGTCGTCAGCCTTGTAGGCATTGATAATTTCTTCATCCGTTCCGCTGTATTTATCGGGACACTTCTCGTTGATGTAACCGACAGCAAGCGCATCTCTGATTTCCTTGTAAGCGTCAGCCTCAACCTTGAGAGCCTTTTCATAAGCGGCAAGAGCCTTTTCGTTCTTTGCAAGCTCGGGCGGAGTTACAAAGTCAAACCTTGTGCCGTCAACATATCGCTGTGACTGCTGACTGTAGGATGCAATTCTGTGGCGGACAAGCTGGTGTGAGCAGGCTCTTGAAATGCCCTCAATGCCGAATGTAAAATATGCGTGTTCGGTCGGACTTGCATGGCCGAGACTTGCAAGCATATCAATAAATGAGGAAGTTTTTTCCTCGTCAAGACCTTCTCTTATATCTTCAATCCCTGACGGCGAGTAGCAAAGCTTTGCCGCCATTGCAACCGTCTGTTCAGGGTTTGGTGTGTGTGTAAGGAGCGTTACCTTTATTGCCATTTTTAGTTTTCATCTCCCATTTTCGATAAAGTTATTCACAATTTCCGATATTCGGATTTATTATAACATTATTATTCAGTCTTTTCAATGGTAAAAACGAGCAAAAATCCCGACAGCACAAAACCTGTCGGGATTTTTGCTTTACACTAATTATATCAAAAAGCACTGTACCATTATCCACCCTTTCCTTTACAAAACCATTTGTTATGATTATTTAATTTAGCCATGACCAAAAAAACAGTCGGATAGACGAACTACCCGACCGTAAATTTTACTTTTCAATTTTCAGATTTTTAATTAAAGATTAATCAAAAATCACTTTTCATAGATATTGAGCAAAAGAGCCTTGATGTCATAGAGTTTCTTTGAGAGGTCAACATAATAGTTATGCGGATTTTCAAAACGCTTAACCTCGTCCCAGAGAAGGTCAATCTGCTCACGGCAATAGGTTGCGATTTCCTCAATTGACGGTGACTCATACACGCACTTGCCGTTTTTGAAGATTGGCACAAGAAGTTCCTTTGCGGTATAGTTATCAAGCATTTTTGTTTTCCAAACTGCATTCGGATCGAAAATTGTCCTCGGCTTTGAATCGTCAACAACCTCATCATAAATGCAAAGCTCATCGGCAATAGCCTTACCGCTGTCCTTGTCAAAATAGCGGTAAACCTTTTTGAAGTGCGGATTTGTAATCTTGGTTGTATTTTCGCTGACCTTGATTTTCGGCACAATTTCGCCGCCGTCATTTTCAACGGCAACAAGCTTATAAACACCGCCGAATACAGGCGAACTTGATGAAGTGATGAGTCTTTCACCGACACCGAATGTGTCAACCTGAGCGCCCTGCATCATAAGGTCACGAATAAGGTACTCGTCAAGAGCGTTTGACGCAGTAATTGTACATTCAGTAAGACCTGCGTCATCAAGCATTTTTCTTGCTTTCTTTGAAAGATAGGAAATATCGCCCGAATCAAGGCGGATTGCACACTTGGTCTTACCCTGCGGAAGAAGAACCTCCTTGAACACCTTAATGGCATTCGGGACACCGCTCTTTAATGTGTTGTATGTATCAACAAGGAGAGTAGGATTATCGGGATACATCTCGCAGTAGGTTTTAAAAGCGTCATACTCGCTGTTGAACATCTGAACCCATGAATGTGCCATTGTACCGCCGGCGGGAACACCGTAAAGCTCGTCTGTAAGTGTGCAGGCTGTACCCTTGCAGCCACCGATATATGCAGCTCTTGCACCGTCAACTGCGGCATTTGCACCCTGAGCACGGCGTGAACCGAATTCAAGTACAGTTCTGCCCTGAGCGGCACGGACAATTCTGTTAGCCTTTGTCGCAATGAGAGTCTGATGATTGATTGTGAGGAGAAGGAATGTTTCAACAAGCTGAGCTTCAATTGCAGGCGCTTTGATTGTCATAACAGGCTCGTTCGGGAAAATCGGAGTTCCCTCGGGGATTGCATAAACATCACCGCTGAATTTGAAGTTTCTCAAATACTCAAGAAACTGCTCGTCAAAAATGCCCTTGCTCTTGAGATATTCGATATCCTCGTCTTCAAAATGAAGTTCCCTGATGTACTCAATAGCCTGTTCAAGACCTGCCATAATCGCAAAACCGCCGTTGTCGGGAACTTTGCGGAAGAACACATCAAAATAGACATTCTTTTTATAAAAACCGTTTTTAAAATAGCCGTTTGACATTGTAAATTCGTAGAAGTCACACAGCATAGCCATATTTTCTTTTTTCATAATAATCACCTTGAATGAGATTGTATATTCTGCAACGCAGAAGCATAGATATAGTTTAGTCTTTTTTCGTCAATTTGTAAAGCGGAATTTGCACAAAAGCCGTTAAAATCCAACCCTGTTGCCTATACATTTTTAATATCTCGGTTGACATTTTACCGCTTAAATGTATAATTAAGTTATATCGAAAACAATCCACTCGGAGGTAAAAATATGAACAGCGAAAATAATAAACTATGCCCATTCTGCGAAAGCGAAATGATGATTATTCAGGACAACCTCAACAACGGCAAGCCGTACCTTGAATGCCCCACCTGCGGACTCCGTTTCCAAATTGAAGGCTTCCCCGAAAACCCGCAGGAAATCAGAGAAACTGAGTGATTTGGTCTGAACATTTGTATTGCAGATATTGAAAAAATCACCGCTCGGCTCAAAATGTCAAATTTCACAAAAATGTGTTGACAAATCGACTGAACGGTGATATAATCTATCTTGCGTTGAAATTTATGAGTAAGTTCGCAGAACCGACATTCATAATTTCATCGGTTGAAATTAATATAGGGGTATAGCTCAGTTGGTAGAGCAGCGGTCTCCAAAACCGCGTGCCGAGGGTTCAAGTCCTTCTGCCCCTGCCATTTAAAAGCACTTCAAAAAGGCGATACGCAAGCCGTTTTTGAGGTGTTTTTGTTATTTATCAAGGATTTTCAAATTTGCTCTGTAGCTATTGATTTCTACAATTTTTACTGATTTTTCTACAACTTTTCGACTTTTTTCTTCTCTAAAAATCTGTTCATAATCAGAAGCTATTGCAATTTTAGAAGTTTTATCAACATGAGCATAAAAGCGAAAAGTAGTTGACGGATTACTGTGTCCTAACCATTCAGCTGTTTGGACATAAGAAAAACCTTTATTAAGCAAATTACTTGCCACGCTATGTCTTAAATCGTGCAAACGCAAGCCGTGATAACCCAAACTATCAGCTATTCTGCGAAAATTCTTTGTTAAATAATTCGGTGTCATAACTGAACCGTTTTCGTGCGTAAATACAAAATCACTATCAGAATACAATTCTTCAAATTCCTTCTTGTTTTCAATCTGCCATTGCTTTTGAACAAGAAGTTTTTCTTTTATAACAGGAATTAACGGCATTGTTCTGTTACTGCTTGCATTTTTAGTATCATCGGTATAGTTTGATTCGCCAGTAAGTTCCTTTGTGCTTTGCTGTAAAGTTTCGCAAATATGAATGGTGTTATTTTCAAAATCCACACAGCTCCACTTAATGCCCAAAACTTCACTTCTTCTCAATCCATATATCGAACACAGTAAAACAGGCAAATAAATTATTTCGTTCTCAATAGCCGTCAGCATATTGTTAATCTGTTTTTGATTGAGAAACTTTGCATTAAAAGTTTTCAACTTTGGTCTTTTGGAACTAACATCAGGATTAAAATTTATGTAACCTTTTTCCACAGCGTCATTCAGTGCTTTTGAAATATTTTGATGATGGTGCTGTATTGTGCGAGGAGAAAGCGGTTCAGCTTTTTCAAGTTTGCTGTTTGTATTATTTTTAAATTTGTAGTAAGCCGTTAAATCGCAAGGTTTTAGTTCCTGTAATCGTATACCTTTTTCACGAAAATATGGGATAATATGCTTTTCCATATTTCCTTTGTAATTTCGGTAAGTATTTGGTCTTACTTCTGATTTAATATCGTTCAGCCACAATTCAAAATAATCTGCAACAGTAATTTCACTGTAGAAGGTTTTACACTCCTTGCTGTACTGTTCAATAAGATCTTGCAAAAACGCTTCTGCCTTTCTCTTATTATTTTTAACAGGCAGTTTTGTTGTACGCCAAATCTGCTTTCTTTTTCCGTTTTCATCAGTTACATATAATCGAGCATACCAAATTCCGTTTTTCTCAACTATGCTTCCATTGACTCTATTCTTATTCATTACTTTCCTTTCCGAAAGAGCCAACCATAACTGATATAATAATACCATTTACAGTTGGCTCTTTCAAGATTTTTTGCTAAAAACAGCTATTCAAATATGTTTGTATGCTCTTCTTTGGAATTATGTATTTAGTGCCGATTCTTTTGGATTTCAGCGTTCCGTTTTTAAGCATTGTATATACGGCATTTCTGCCTATACCTAAAATATTTTGAACATCTTTAACCGTCAGCACCTCTCCATAATCACATAATTTTTTCATATAATCACCATTCGCTATCATCAAAATAATAAGCCTTAAACAGCATACCTGTATTCGTAAGGAATATGCCCTGCTTGTCCTTTGGAATTTTCTCCGCTCCGTCAGGGTTATCAAGAATAATCTGAGAAAGCACCTTGTCAGCCCTACCGCAAATTCTAAAGTCGATATTATTTTTTATTTGACCTTTGAGAATATCGGCATCAGGTCTTTGAGTAGCTAAAATCAAGTGTATTCCAAAGGCTCTGCCTTGCCTTGCTATTGTTGATAACAGACTCTCAATTTTTGCAATCTGAACCTTGCTTTCTTTATCAAGCCCTGTTTTATCAAGCAATTCTGCAATTTCATCGCAAGCAAAAACTATTCTGTGAAAATTACAATCAGTCAGTTTATTGTATTGTTCAATGTTAGCACACTCACAATCAATAAATAACTGTTTACGGCTGTTAAGTTCTTCTACAATGTATTCAAGGCAGTTTATCAGTTTTTCTTGTTGAGTGATTATATTACATTTTCTTTTCCATATTCCGTAAAAATCCACTCCGCCTTTAAAATCAGCTATGTAAATTTCAAAACCTTTTTCAACACACTGCATTATAACCAGTTTTAGCAAAACAGATTTTCCCGAACCTGAACTACCGCCTATTAAAATATGCGGAGTTACCTTTAAATCTGTCATTACCTTATCAAGCTGACTTTCTCCAAGTAACAAAACACTTTCCTTTTCGGATAAATATTTATTTTCCCACATAAGTATTTGCGGAAATTCTTTGTTCGCTGTCACTGTTTTTATAAACACATGCTGAAAGTCTTTTCCTGATTCAATGCTTACTATACGAACATTAAGTGCGGTTTCAATATCAGAACGCTTTTTCTCGTATTCGGTAATTGGTATTGTAGGAGAATAAAATTCAAATACTTCTGCTTTTGCTTGTCTGAATCTTGATAACAAAAGCGGTGTTTCTCCAAATCTATCCTTAAATCCAATACTACTTAAACACATCTCAATCCTTTTAGCTGATAAAGGTGTACCTAAAAATGAGTATAAAGTCAAAAATCCATAATAAAACTTCATTTAATATTTTATCTTTTGCAATGAACCACAACAAAATCACAGCAGTTAGAAAAGCTAAAGGCATTACTGCTTTTATTCGTTTATTCTTTATATTTTCAAATCCTTTGGATAATCTAATTACCTTTATTTCACCAAATAATCTTTTCAAATTATGTCACCCCCTAACAGATAGATTCATATGTGTTGATGTGCTTTTTATATATTTGTTTTACATAATTACTTTTAAAATCTCGTTCAATATCTGAAATCTCCAATGCATACTCACCTACCTTTGTGAAACCTTGTTTTGAAACAAGTTCTATTGCTTCTCCATAAGGCAATCTGCAAACTGTCGGTTTCTTGATTCCTCTAGAGTGCCGAAACATTCTGATTCCAACAGGGAGCATTTTTAATCTTGCACCTTTTATAATCTTTTTACTGTTACCCATAACAGATATTTCTTTTATTTCTCCTCCAACTATTTCAGGAGAAACTTCTAAATCATTATCAATCGGGAAATCAGTTAGATATGCAGTAAGATATTTACCTATATTGTCAATATTCTTATCTATTGATTTAATAGATACAAAGCCCAATCCCCATATATCAGCAACAATTTTATTATCAATATAAGGAGCCTTCCTATTAAAGATAAATATCCCGTGCAGATGAAATGCACCTCGTTCTTGTGCTTCAACTGTTATAATGTACTCATATTTGTAACCCTTTTTAGATAAAAACCTCTTAAAGCGTTTATTAAAGTTTTTAAAATCATTATAGAGTTTCTTAGAATCTCTCATATTTTCTTTGTAGGTAAAAGTTATAAATCTGCATTGTTCTGCATTATCAAAAGTTATATTTGAATTTATTAAATCCGATAAACTACGCATACTTTTTTCTAGATTACGCAAATTCTCTGTTCGGTCTAATGCGTGGTGCTGTACTTTTTTAACTTCACCTGTAGATACTACTACAAATTCTTCTTTAGATAAAGGTACAATAGTTTTCCCGTTATTCCTGTTACTGGATAACGAAATTTCTTGAATATTACCCATAGTTTTTAATGTAGCAGTAGTATATAAATCAATTGTATCGGGCACATCAATTTTACGCTTTATAACACTCATGGAATAATATCACCTGATAATCAAGTTAATAATGCTTAGTCTGCAACCCTGTAAAAGGGTTGCAGACCAGCATAGTTTTAATTACTTACCAACTATTTCAATATTTTCTGCGGTAATACTGAGTGCATTTCTATATTCACCATATACAACTGCTTCAGGATTAACTAAGCGGATAACTGTATTCATCGGAACATTATTGAGCTTTGCAGGGATTTTTACAGACAGTTTCTCATAAAGATTATTCACAACATTTCCGTCTGAATTTCCGTAATCTGTTTCATCGGAAACTATGACTACATCAATTTTTGTTCCGAGCACCTTTTGCGTTTCGAAATCTCTCCATTCCTGAATTCCGACAGACATAAGTTTCTTCTTTGCCAACCATGTATCTATATCAAAATACTGGAAGAGTGAAAGTTTTTTTAAAGACATAATAGCCACCTTTCTGCCTGATATGTAAGGCTGTAAAATTTGTTTTATAAGGTAACTAAATGCAAAGATTTTTAATCTTTGCATTTAGTTGTTGGGTGAAAAATATCATCCATCAATTCTCAAGAATAAATATTTTTCTGCAAATACATCTAACATTTTTTTTAGATGTATTGTATATTCGCACATCAAAAAATACATCAATTCAAAAGAATGCATAGAATTGATTTCAAAAACTCCTTTGGCATTTATATGTCCAAATTCATTTATCTGCAAGAAATCAAAATAATTATCATCTTCCAAAATAGGATCAATAACAACATTTA
>ERZ779975.73-NODE-73-length-19292-cov-2.10142_pt1 | contig 19292 bp, 12 predicted proteins | sample MGYA00511183_ERZ779975 | MGnify/ENA primary metagenome ERZ779975 (study PRJEB29588, sample SAMEA2150909) | human gut metagenome | biome: human gut; feature: human-associated habitat; material: faeces | place: Denmark | collected 2008/2010 ... | reverse complement strand
TGGACATAGCCGAGCAAGCGCGGTGTGAAGCAGAAAACGCCAATCGTTTAAAGTCACTCTTTTTACAAAATATGAGTCATGAGATACGTACTCCACTCAATGCCATTATCGGATTCACCGGAGTACTGAACAGTGAAGAAGATATGGATATTGAACCGGAAGAACGTAAGGAGATGCTGGGACTGATTGAAACCAATACAGAGCTGCTCACCACCCTGATTAATGACATCTTGGACCTGTCTAAATTAGAAAGCAACACTTATGTCTTGAATCTCGCTCCGGTTGATGTGAGTGAACTTTGTCATTCGGTTATAGCCAGTATGACTCATCGTCTGCCATCCGGCGTCAAGCTACGTCTGGAAGAACCTGACACAGCCCATTTGATGACATTGAACACTGACGCGGCACGCCTGCAACAGGTCTTGAACAATTTCTTGACTAACGCCTGCAAATATACTGATAAAGGAAGTATAACCCTTGCCTACCGTACATTAGGTAATGCTATTGAATTCTCGGTGACTGATACCGGGAGCGGTATTCCGATTGGCAAAGCAGAAACGATCTTCGAGCGTTTCGAAAAGCTGGATAACTTCAAGCAAGGAACAGGACTAGGTCTGAATATCTGTCGTCGTATCGCTGACTTGGTAGGCGGACGGGTATATGTGGATACTTCCTATACAGATGGAGCACGCTTTATATTTATATACCCTATTATGACCAAAGAAAAGTAATTTATGAAAAATAAGACGATACATATACTGCTATTCACCATTATCGGAATGGGTCTTGGTTTGAACCTGCAAGCACAGAATAACCCTTTCAAGATAGATGACGAGCTATATGTGGACTATCAACGTTGCAACAAAGTGTTGAAAGAAAAAGTTGTTCTTACCATGGCCGACTCCCTGTTTCACAAGGCAGCCCGGAAAGGGGATGTGAAAGCTCAGTGCCTTGCCCTGCACCTTAAAAACGACCACTACTATTACATAGAGAATATACCCAATCTGCGGAAAGCGATAAAGCGCATAAGGGATTTTGCCGTACATACACCTTACAAGCAGTATGTATTCAGTTCTTGGGCAAGGTTAATTAGTTATTATACAAGGCAAAGGGATTATAACGCGGCATTGGAAGAATTGCAGGCATATCGGAAAGAAGCCATCCGCTTGGATAATGCGTATGGCATATCTTTTTCCTATCGTTATACAGGGAATATCTACTTGTTACAAGGTAATCACGAGAAAGCTATACAAGAATATATGAAAGGTATTGATTATAGCATCATACAACATGAAACGAGCAATCTGTATGAGATGTATCTGTCTGTCGGAAGAACTTATTATTATATGGAACAATATGATTCAGCTTCCATTTATCTTGAGAAGGCACTGGAAAAAACGCCGGAAAGCAGTAAAGGGAATATTTATATTCCTATGCTCAGAATGGCTATACTACAACAAAAGATAGAAGTTGCTACAGAATATGTGGAGAAACTACACGTATGGACAGAAAAATATTCACTGTACGGTGCAGACTATGACTATTATTTTGAATGCTTGTCCCACTATTACAAAATGCGTAAAGAATTTAACAAAGCCATGGCTATGGCAGATTCCATAAAGAATAATTTCTCGATAGCTGCAAATAAGTATCAACTATATGAAGAGATGGGGAATCACGAACAGGCTTTCAGGTGGTTAAAACAGCTCCGTAAACTTGAAAAAGAGAATACGAATAATGAGGTAAATGATAAACTGAGCGAATTGACCGCACGTTTTGATACGGAACGCCTGAATGCAGAGAAGAACCGCCTGGCCTTGCAGAACTCCCAACTTAAATTACAACAGACCGAGAATGAGAAACAACTGATGAAAACGGAGCAGGAACGTACCCGGCTGGAATTGGATAATAGAGAACTGATCCTGAAACAACAACAAAATGAATTGGACAAGAGCCATAAGGAAACCATTTATCAGCAGGAACGGGCAAAGACCATGGAGATGCACAGTCGCCAGCACTTTACTATGTCTGTCATATTAGGGCTACTTCTGCTTGTTCTCCTTGTTTTTGCGGTTATCTACTATGTCATGCGTCGCCACAGTATGGAACATCTGCGCCGGGAGAAGGAAATAGCTGTAAAGGCTCGTGGACAAGCGGAAAGTGCACGTGAGCAAGCGGAAGCAGCCCGGAAGCAGGCAGAAAATGCCAATCGCCTGAAATCCCTCTTTCTACAGAATATGAGCCATGAGATACGTACTCCGCTGAATGCCATTGTTGGCTTTACCGAGGTGTTGAATAGTGATGAAGATTTGGGACTTACGGAAGAAGAACGGAAAGAGATGCTGGAGCTGATAAACACCAATACCGAACTACTCACCACTTTGGTAAATGATATTTTGGACTTATCGAAGCTAGAAAGTGACACCTATACCCTGTCCCTCTCCCCTGTTTCTATTACAGAACTATGCCATGCAACACTTGCTAGTGTCGCCCACCGCATATCCCCCGGTGTGGAGCTTCGTATCGATGAACCGTCCAATGCCAACGAGCTGATATTAAATACTGATATAGCCCGTCTGCAACAGATACTTACCAATCTTTTGACCAATGCTTGCAAGTATACTGAGGAAGGGAGTATCACTCTTGCTTATCGGCACGATAAAACAGAATGGGAATTCTCTGTGACAGATACTGGTTGCGGTATCCCTCCGGAAAAGGCGGAAACCATTTTTGAGCGTTTTGAGAAGCTGGACTCATTCAAGCAAGGTACAGGACTTGGATTGAATATCTGTCGCCGCATAGCCGAACTGGTGGGTGGACGGGTATACTTGGATACTTCCTATACAGGTGGCGCACGGTTTGTATTTATGCATCCGGTGATTATTAAAAAGGAGAAAACAGAATGAGAAAGAGGATAATACACATATATTTATTGGTTATATTCATTTTCAGCCTAAACTCATGTCTTTTCTTACAAGCGCAGAACAACCCTTTCAAGATAGATAATGGTTCATATACCTACTATACACGCTGTCAGAAGATGCTGAAAGACAAGCAGGTGCTGGCAGTAGCCGACACCTTGTTCCACTATGCCGGGCGGAAAGGTGATGTTAAGGCGCAATGCTTGGCGTGGCATGTCAAATGCGATCACTATTATTACATAGAAGATATACCCTCTCTTCAGAAAACGATAAAGGATGCACGGAAGTTTATAGAGAAAACGCCCTTTCATCAGTACTTGTTCAGTACCTGGATGAGGTTGATAAGTTATTACGAACGGCAAAGATGGTATGGCAGAGCATTGGAAGAGGTGCAAGCCATGCAAGGGGAAGCCATCCGCTTGAACAACGGGTATGGCATCTCATCAAGCTATAAGCACATGGCAAATATCTATTCCTTCCAGAAGAATCATGCAAAGGGTTTGGAATTGCATAAAAAGGCATTGGAATATGCAATCTCAAATAAAGAAACCAATAGTCTGAGTAGTATCTATCAGAGTATAGGAGCCATTTATAGCAGATACCCGGAGCAGAAGCCAAGATTAGATTCTGCTTTAGTTTATTTTCAGAAAGCATTGGAAACAGCATTGAATGGAATGCAAAAAACAGGAATTTATGCCCGCATGGCTTCCGCTGAAGTGGATGCAGATCACCCGGATGCTGCATGGCCTTATTTGCAAGAAGTAGCATTCTTACGGAAAAAATATCCGCTATATGGAGCAACAAGCGATACATATTTTACCACTTTGTCCAATTATTACTGGAAAAAGGAAGATTTGGACAAGGCTATTTTATTCAGCGATTCCATAACCAGTAAGATAATACAAGCCCAGCTGAAAAGGTTGATTTACCAAAGCTTGGGGGATTATAAGCAGGCTTATGAGTGGTACAACACTTATATCGGCTTAAGAGATTCCACTCGCACAAGAGAAACAGACCAGTTGTTAGCTGATCTGGCCTCCCGTTTCGATAACGAGCGGTTAAATGCGGAAAAGAGCCGCTTGGAATTGCAGAATTCCGAGATGCGCATTGCCCAAATGGCCAGCGAACGCCGCTTACTGGAAATAGGTTGGGAACGTGACACGCTGATTCTGAGAGCTATCCGTCTGGAGTTGAACAATAAGGAACTGACATTGCAGCAAAAGGAGGAAGAGGCAGCGCGCAACCGGGCAGAAGCACTCCGGCAATCGGAACGTGCGGAAAGCACCATCCGGCAAAATCATTTGAAGAATATCATCCTGGGCATAGTGGTGCTATTTTTATTCCTGGTCATTCTTTTTCTCTGGCATTACATCATACACAGAAGAAAAATGGAGATGATTGTCCGGAAAGAAAGAGATATTGCCTTACAAGCTCAAAGTGAAGCTGAGCAGGCACGTCAGGAAGCCGTAAACGCCAACCAACTGAAATCCCTCTTTCTACAGAACATGAGCCATGAGATACGTACTCCGCTTAATGCGATTGTAGGCTTTACCGAGGTACTCAACAGCGGTGAAGATATGGAGCTCGAACCCGAAGAGCGCAAGGAAATGTTGGGGTTGATTGAAACTAACACCGAGCTGCTTACCACCCTGATTAATGATATTCTGGACTTGTCTAAATTGGAAAGCAATACCTATGTATTAAATCCAACTCCCGTCGGTGTGAGCGAACTTTGTCATTCGGTTATAGCCAGCATGGCTCACCGCGTACCGTCCGGAGTGGATTTGCGCCTGGAAGAACCCGATGCAGCCCATCAGGTGGTATTGAATACGGATGCCGCACGCTTGCAACAAGTGCTGAATAACTTTCTGACTAATGCCTGCAAGTACACCGAGCATGGAAGCATCACTTTGGCCTATCTCATGGTGGGTAACGCTATTGAGTTTTCGGTAACTGATACCGGAAGTGGCATTCCGGCTGACAAGGCAGAAAGTATTTTTGAGCGTTTTGAGAAGTTGGATAACTTCAAGCAAGGAACGGGTCTGGGCCTGAATATATGTCGCCGCATTGCCGGTTTGGTAGGCGGACGTGTATATGTGGATACATCCTATACAGATGGTGCACGCTTTGTTTTTCTGCATCCGCTTCTTTCGTAAGATAGAAAAAGTGTATTTTTACAAGATTTTTTAGAAACAAACAATATGCAATACTTAGGTGAAATAATATCGCTGGTCGTAGCCTTCTCGTGGACTATCACCGCATTATGCTCGGAAGTAGCGAGTAAGAGATTGGGTGCTTTGCAACTAAATGTTTTCAGAATGTTGCTATCCATGCTATTATTGTCTGTTACCCTATGGATATTTACCGGTAGCCCGCTCCCCATGTATGCAGACGTGAAAACGTGGCTGTGGCTCATACTGTCCGGAGTAGTAGGTTATGTGCTGGGTGATTATTGCTTATTCAATTCTTATATTCTGATCGGTTCCCGTTTCGGGCAGTTGTTTATGACGCTGGCTCCTATTGCTGCCGCTATCTCCAGTTGGTTTATTCTGGGTGAACGGCTCTCTGTTCAGGCGGTAGCCGGTATGGTTGTTACCGTAACAGGTATCGGAATGTCTGTCCTGAATAAAGGTACAGTTCATAAAGTAGGATTAAAACTTCCTTTGAAAGGTGTACTGTTCGGAATTGGTGCCGGTGTGGGGCAAGGCGTAGGCTTGGTACTGAGTAAAGTAGGTATGAACTACTACACGGCTGCCATCCCTGAAGGCATGGATAGTGTGACCGATCTGCTGCCGTTTGCTTCCACTTTTATCCGTTCCATTGCCGGTCTGACGGGTTTTGTAGCAGTCATGGCTGTAAAGAAAGAGTTCTGTACCATGAAGTTGGCTATGAAAGACCGGCGGGGTGTTCGTGCTGCCATAGGCGCTACATTGACAGGTCCCTTCATCGGAGTATCACTTTCATTGATGGCAGTACAATATACTGAGGCAGGAATAGCTTCTACTTTGATGGCACTGACACCTATCTTCATCCTTTGGCCGTCTTATGTATTCTTCAGGCAGCAGGTGGCCATGAAAGAAATCATCGGCGCAATCATCAGCGTCATTGGTGTATCACTGTTCTTTTTGTAATAGGAGAAGGATAATTAATTTCATATTCAATCATGAAATCCAGCTGATTATAATAAAAAGTCCACTATTAAGCCAATGGTGGCTTTCTATTAGGCGATTTTCTTTATTTGTTCTTCTCCAAGAATTTCCATACTCTGGCACTCAATGCCGTACCTAGAAACGGAGCTACGATAAACAACCATAACTGGCTCATTGCTTCACCTCCCTGAAATAAGGCTGGGCCGATACTGCGAGCCGGATTGACTGATGTACCTGTAATAGGAATGCATACGATGTGTACCAGTACCAGAGTCAGACTAATAGCCAGTCCTGCTAACGGGCCTGCACCTTTCTTGGAATCTGTAGAACCCAAAACCACTAGTACAAAAATAAATGTAAAGACCGTTTCGGCAATAAATGCCTGAAGCATTTCTCCTTCACCAAAACCATTGAAGCCTGTAGCTGTCGGTCCTTCATGCGCTCCGGTAGAAACTAGTGCGAAAAGAATGGATGAACCGATGACGGCACCCATAATTTAGAAGATCATGTACATGATCGCATCTTTGGTATTCATACGTCCCGACAAACATACCCCTAATGTGATAGCCGGATTGATATGGCAGCCGGAGATTCCGCCAATGCCATAAGCCATAGCCACTACTGACAAACCAAAAGCAAAGGCTACACCCTGTGTGCCTACACCTGCTCCTACTGTATCTGCCATATTTCCGGCAAAGACAGCACTACCACAACCCATCAGGACGAGTACCATAGTCCCGATCATTTCTGCAATGTACTTTTTCATACTCTTTTATCTTTAGATTGGTTTAACGATATAAATGTAAATAATTGCATTGGAAAATCAAAATAGAATCCACAAAATCAACACTTTATAAATCATGTAACTTGTTGGATTCAACTTTTCAGCGGATGAGTAAATACAAATCGTGCTCCGCCGATATAAGTTGTGTCCACCCATATTTGTCCGCCTAATCTTTCCACATTCATCTTGCAGATGGAAAGTCCCAAGCCGGTTCCTTGGGCATATTCATTGAGTTTCTCAAAACGTCCGAATACCTTCTGCGCTTTTTCCGAAGGAATGCCACAGCCGGTGTCCGTGACTGCAAACTCCACCTTGTTTCTATCTTCCAGTACCCGGATGGATAAGCAGATGGAACCTGCTAGAGTAAACTTGCTTGCATTGGTTAATAAGTTAATCAGTACTTGTTTGAGACGCTGTTCATCAGTTCGCAGAATGAGTGACTCAACGTTACTCTCAAGCCGGTATTCTGCCTTAGTACGACGTGCTTGTGCTACCGTACTGAGTATAATCTCGCACATACCGACTATCTCACAATCAGCATAAACAAACTTTGTTTTTCTGGATTCCAGGCGTGAGATATCCAAAATGTCATTTATCAGATGAAGCAATAGTTGAGAGTTATTCTGGATAATTTTACTGTATTCCGATTTTTCTTCTTTATTGCTTTCCTCCGAATTTGCCAATATATCGGAGAAACCTACTATGGCATTTAGCGGAGTACGTATCTCATGGCTCATATTGGCCAGGAATGCTGATTTTAGCCTGTCGGATTCTTCCGCCTTGTCTTTTGCTTGGCGCAGCTCTTCGCCTTGCTGTTTCAGATGAGTTCTTAATTTCCTGATATGACTGATATAAAAGATTGCCATGAGCAGGCATACAGTCAGGAACATGATTATTGAAGCTACTATAATGACTTCATACTTATATTGCTCGATAAACGGAACTGTCCGGTTTACCAGACGTGGCTTTTGGCAAACTTATGCTGTCCACTTTACATTCGTGGATACGTTTAACATCGAATGCATAGCCGTTTGGAATCTTATGGATGCAGACCTTCTTTCGTGTACCGTACTCTAGATAATCAATGCAGTCATTGGCAAGCTCTTTTCCTTGTATGCAGTAATCCGGCATGTAACCGCCTAGTGCCCAGTTTCCCAAGCCTACGGAAGAAAGCGTAAAGACTGGCAGTTCTGGATTGGCGTCATGTAGCATATAAGTGGTACTTCCTAACACATAGTCTTCTGAACAGTCTACACGCCAAGTACCTACTAGTACGCAGGTACTGTCCGGAGCATTCCGTATTTTACCATTCACTTCCATAAAGGTCTGCTGGCGACCATCTAAGAGTTCCAATTTATATTCTGGGAATTTCCGCATCTCCTTTTTCATCCATGCCTGCATACAGACACCTCCGAATGTGTTATCTGAAAGAAAAAAGATTTTAGAAGTGTTTGGATAGAAATGTTTTACCAATTGGATATTCTTTTCCAGGTTATATTCATAGATATACCCTCCTATAATATTGTAGTTAGGGAAGTCCGCATAGATGTCTTTATTCTCCGGTTCCCAGTTTCTTAAGCCGACAGAGTCCTTGGGTAAAATTAGAGTATTGCGGCTGACAAGACCACACATGGTAGGCATATGTTGTACCTCTTCCGAATCTTGAGAAAGATAAGCGGACCACGCCTCCTGCCCCAGAAGGATAATCAGAGCCGGAGAATTTTTATATTTCAACAGGATTTCCTTCATCCTTTTTCTCCACAGATAGGCTTCGGAGAGATTCTTGCAGTTCAGTGTTTCAACTGCAACCCTATAACGTCCGTTGCGTGCTTTATAGGTTTCCATAAAAGCCGAGATGTTTTCTTGGATTCTATGTATATCGGGATTGTACGAGGTAATAATAAGAATCACTTTGTCTGGTACTTGATACGCACGAAGTGGCAGTAGCAATACAAAGAGCATTATGTTACCAAGTATGGCGAGTTTCAGCAAGCGTTTTATCATCTGTTTTTAATATTATTCAATTATAGCATGATTCGGATAGCTTCCTATATAAAAAAATACCTGAACTGAAGAAGGACGGCTTTTATAGCTCAATCCTTCTTCATAGTACATCAAAATGTAGTTCAATCTCGGAGCCTGTCGTATCTGTAACCCTTAATAACAGACTTTCTTTTTTGGCTAGAAATATCACTATTACAAAGGTACGGATTGGTATGAATGAAAAAGTATCTATTAAGGTAGAAAAAGTATTTATCGGGGCGAATACTTATAAAAGCTAGAAAAGGTTGAGAACATATATCATATTTATATGTTAAAATTGAAAAGTTGCATGAATAATCATTGCTTTATCCGTAGTATATTACATAGTTGTTCCTCTGAAGAGTTTGTCTACGCCTAATTGTGAAATTAACAAAATATGCTCTTTTGTGTCCCTTTTTTACCTTAATAGATACCTGCTTTCTTTGGATGTATTATATCTTTTACAATCTTGGTTGAAGAATATGTTTAAAGTCCGTTAATAATGAGGATGGTATAAATAGCGTTTAAGTATTATTTTGTTTAAGTATCATGACGGGAAATAAGCTTTGATTTTTTTGTTATTTCCAAGATTGGGATGTTCTGTTTCTATCAGTTTCCCATCAAAGTGCCCCATTCCCGGTCTTTTTGGGGAGGATATTTTCGTTCTGTAGGTATCAATGATTATTTTTCGTTCTTATGCGTACTATTTTTACCTCAATATGTACTTTGCGTGAAAATCTTATCGCTTACCTTTGAATAAAACGAGAAAGATGCTTGGAATGATATGGGATCTTTTCTTCTTATAGGGCTAAAGTGAAAGATGCTGAGAATGATTAATGCTGTTTTAATCATTCATAAGGGGTGATAAATTGGTGGCATCACTTTGCACAGATAAGAGTGAGAATCGCTGAATGCATCTATCTGAATAATGCAAACTGTATGAATATTTCTTATGAGAAACGGACATTTGCTGATTGTCTGGAACAATTTTTTAAAAGAGAAGATAGTGATGGCCGTTATGAAAAACACGATGATGTGGAGGGTACGGATATCACTGTTGATTTACAGTTGGTATTGGAAGATTCCGACTTGGTCTTGACTGATTATGATGTCTGTAAGCGTATGTTTCATATCCGCTCCTACTCTTCACAGATGAAGCGCTTGCCAAATGATGAGATAAGTATGGATGATAATTTGGACTTACTCCATCCGGAAGACAGATCGGGATACAAGGAGATTGTCGAAGGTTTCATGGCCGGTCATTTGGAAAACTCATCAGGGATATTCAGATTTCGGGATCAAGATGGCACTTACCACCATTATGAATGCAGATCCGTAGTGAAAAGGTCCGGGAAACGAGTACGTACCATAACTACTGTCATGAAAGACATTTCAGAGAAACTGGTCGGTAAGAAAATGATGGAAGAATCAATACAAAAAATGCATTATGCTATTCAGGCAACGGATACTGTTTTTTTTGAACTTGATGTGCGGACTGGCATGCTTAAATCTTATAATGAGCCTTTGAATGATTATGATGATAGTGTGCAGTTGAGTCTGGATTATTATACTGCTTTGACGCATCCTAATGACCGGGATAAGGTAAAGACTATCTTGGCTAATTTGGTTGCTTCAGGTGAGAAACAGGTTACAATGGATATCCGGCAAAAGGTTGCTCTGGATAGCGACTGGCATTATTGTACTGTTACATTTGTTCCTTTTTCGTTTGACAAGGACGGCAATGTAGAAAAATTTGTTGGCTTTAGACGCGATAACAGTTCGCAAGTAAAATATCGGAAAACACTCGAAGAATATAAGACAAAAATGGAGCTGGCGATAGAAGGAAGTGAGATCATGATATGGGATTATGATTCTCAATCCGATATATATACCAGAAAAACAGGCATGAATCCTGAGCAAAGTTCTTTGGAGGAACATTGTAACCGGTTAGCTAAATACCAGTCCGAAACGATAGAACCTATTTATCGGTTGTTGAAAGAGAGGCGTAATGAATCATTCAAAGTGGAAATTAAAGAGATGAATGAACAGACTGGGCTAATGGAATATTATACAATAATGGGAATTCCTTTTACGGTGGATGAGAACAATAAATGTTTGAAATATACCGGCTACCGTTTTAATACAACGAAATGGCGTAACTTGAACGAGAGTTTGGAGAATTCTAATCTGTTGTTGAATATGGTTATTGACAATTTGCCATGCGTGCTTTATATAAAGGATGTAGATAATGAATTCCGTTATACGATAACAAATAAGTATATGCAGGAATTATGCCATAAATCTGCTGCGGAGATGATTGGTAAAAATGATACGGAGATTCTTGGGCTCGAATATGGTGGACGATTTCTTGTTTCAGACAGGGAAACTGTGCGCAGAAATACCTATACTTATCGTGAGACTGTTAGTTTCGATGGAAAACAATATGTATTACATAATTCCAAGTTTATTATTCATACTATTAGCGGAGAAACTTTGTTGATAGGCATAGCCTTGGATATAACTTTCTTGGATGATACTTTGAAAGAATTACAACTGGAAAAGCAAAGGGCTCAGGAAGGGGATAAACTTAAATCTGCTTTTTTGGCAAATATGAGCCATGAGATACGTACTCCGCTGAATGCGATTGTTGGTTTTTCCAATCTGCTTCAGCAGACTACTGATCCGGAAGAACAGGAAGAATATATAGGTATTATTAATCAGAATAATGATTTGTTATTGCGGTTGATTAGTGATATTCTGGATTTATCAAAGATAGAGTCTGGTACAATTGACTTTAGAAAGGAGCGGTTTGATTTATCTGTTTTGTTTGAAGAAACTTATGCATCCTTAAAGCTCCGGTGTACCAATCCAAATGTCGAGTTCCTTGAGCGGAATCCTTATGGTTCGTGTATGGTTGTTTTGGATAAAGACAGGCTGGTGCAGATATGTACCAACTTTGTCACAAATGCCATTAAATATACGAAGCGGGGGCATATACTGATGGGATATGAATGTATTGATGGAGGGGTACGTATTTATGTGGAAGATACGGGAACAGGTATATCCAAAGATAAACAGCCACGTGTTTTCGAACGGTTTGAGAAATTGGATCGGTTTGTACAAGGAACCGGCCTGGGATTAGCTATCTGTAAAGCTATTGTGGAAGCTAATGATGGAAAAATAGGTGTTGATAGTGAAGAAGGCAATGGGGCTACGTTTTGGACATGGTTCCCATGCCATCCTGAAATATATGAGAATGAAAAAATTATGAAAGAAAATAATCCTACTGAAATGACACAACCGGTTTCAACATCGGAACTACCTCGTTCCATCCTTGTTGCAGAGGATAATGATAGTAACTATTTATTAGTGAAGGCTATATTGAGGAAATGTGAATTGACAAGGGCATGTAATGGGGCCGAGGCAGTTACTTTGGCTGCACAAAATCATTATGATGCTATTCTTATGGATATTAAAATGCCAGTGATGGACGGGTTGGAAGCGACTCGTCGGATTAGGGACGTAGATCAGGGCATACCGATTATAGCAGTAACAGCCAATGCTTTCGATTCAGACAGGGCCAAGGCCCTCGAAGCCGGATGCAGTGCTTTTATATCTAAACCGTTAAAGAAAACAGATTTAGAGGAGGTCTTGAGAAAGTAACAGTTCGGAAATTTTAGTCTTATATTTCGATACAATTCGTACTAAACATATATGTATCCTTATGAGTACTAAATATTCCCGGAAATATACTTTTAATCAATGAGCTATTTCTAATAAATTAGAATAAAGGAAGTATCTTTGATTTAATATTAGCATGAAGAGTATGACATGTAAAAGAAATGTTGTGGAGTTATGTACACGCAAGCAAGATGATTGTATTTACTATACTCCAGTTTTTCCTGTAGGCTTTGAAGATATATATCTTACGGAACCTGGTTCCCAGTTCGTACATAATACAAACGATAACTATATGTTGTTTGTATTATCTGGAGAGATAAGATTGACATTCGGTCAGTTTCAAAATAAGACGTTCGAAGGTGGTGATATGTTCTTTCTTCCTCGGAATATGAGTTTTCTAGGCACAGTGATTACCCCATCTCATGTAGCTTTGTTAAAGTATAATGGAATCAAATTTGAATGTATGGAAGATCGAATACGCTTGCTTGTAAAGAAAAAAGCAGAAGGTAACTACTCCTGGGATAAGGTGGATCTTAAGTCTGAACTTAGGCAGTGTGTTGAGGAACTTATTCATTATAGAAAACATGGTCTTTCCTGTAGTCACATCTATGTTGTGAAATCACAGGAAATATATCTGATTTTCAGGTATTTTTACACTGATGACGAGCGTATACAAGTATTCTACCCTTTTATCGGTCAAGACCCGAATTTTTCCGAATTAGTGGTAAGCAATTATATGTATGCGAAGACAGCTGAAGAGCTTGCAGCCCGTCTGGGGTATGGGATTAAGACTTTCCGCGAATTGTTTAAGGAAAACTTTGGAGAAACACCTTATAAATGGATGCAGGAACAAATGGCTCAGCAGCTTAAGGGGAGGTTGATGAAAAAAGAAATTCCGTTTAAACAGATTATGTTGGAGTTCAGGTTTACTACTACTTCCCATTTCATAACATTCTGTCGTAAACATTTTGGTGGAACCCCGACGGAGATACGTAATGGAAAAGTTAGCGATGAACAGCCGTTAATATCCAAGAATGAAAGAATACTGTAATTAGTTTGTATACTTCAATAGAGGGTATGCCTGAATGCAAAGTTCTGTTTCTTATTTGATAAAGTAAATCAGATATGTTGGTTCGTTTTATACATAAGCATAATTACAGAATTTTACATTGACTCTGACGACGTATGATGTACATAGCCTGGAGGATGGGCCGCGAGGTTCGTCCTCTTGAAATGATAATCTGAAAAATTGTATTTGAATTATGGTTGTTTAATAAGCAGATTATAGATATGTGCAAAGAAGTTAAATGGACTGTGAAGTTCTTTTTCTTCTTATGGATAAAACTTAAGCGAATTTTAACTTTTGACAGATTTAAGTTTAAATTTATCCATGGTGGAAAGATGGGCCGTGAGGTTCGTCTTTCTTTATTAAATGGACCTTCATCCTCTTTTCTCTTTTATTATCCCGCCTATGCTTATTATAGAAAATTTTGAAAAAGGACAACGACTTTATCTAGATATCTACTCTTCTCAGTGTTCATTGTTCCCATTAATATCAATACTATACTTATTACCTCTGTTTGTATAAATTGTAGCCATTGCCAGTAAGATCAGATTGATCTATCTGAAATATTATTTTAAGGAGTGATAGTTTATATTGATACTTTATTTACCTAAATATATACTTCATTAGGTTTTTATAAGTTTTATCTTTGCGTCGATATAAATATAAAAGAGATGTTATGTTCCTTTATAAAGTGCGTAGCCATTTTGTGGACGATTTGGTTTTAAGGCAACTATAAAGTAATGTGTAGTTCTACATCTTTTAATTTTAAGCTAAAAAGGCCTTTCAGGAACTAAATGGCACAAGATCAAAATGAAAAAGTATTTGAATTTGAACGTTATTTACATGATGATTGCAATATCTTCATGTATGTTTATGTTTTCATGTAGCAATGACGATGAAGAAGATACATCTTCCCAAGCGGGAGTGTGGTTGCTAACGCATGTTGTATCGGATGAAGGAGGTTATGATATTACTCCTTCCAGTGGCATAGTATATCGATTGACACTGAATGAGAATGGTTCTTTTTTATTCTATTTTAAGGATGAAGATGGTGAAGAAACAGAGAAAGGGACTTGGAATTATGCTGATAATTGTTTGACTCTTAAAAATGAGGCAAATGGAACTGAATCTATGCAAGTCGTTAGCTGGACAAAAAAAGAACTTGTTATCTTGATAGAAGATGAAGAAGGAGACGGACCTGTAAAGTGGACTTTTACAAAACAATAAAGAATTATTCCATAATATGTATCGTAATCATTTAAAGAGTAATCAATGAAACAGCTAGTATGTAGTATATTTGTAATACTGCTTTTCCCGATCGGGATTATTGCACAAGAAACAGAGGCAAATAAAAATGCACAGAAAATTGATTCTTTGCAACAAATCGTCAATAAGCTTTCGTCAAAAGTGCAGACTCAAGAGGATGACAAACGCAATGAAGAAATCTGGAAGAACAGAAAGAAATATTTCAATATCGGATACGTAAATCAGACTTTAGTTCACGAGGAAATTCAAGGATTGGAGTGGAAAAGTGATTATGGCTTCTCGCTCCGTTGCGGACGAACCTATTATTTACATAAGAAACCTTTATTTAAGATGCTTAAGTTTGGTTTGGATCTTACTATACCTGACATAACTTACGTTAAATACTCCTCTCCTACTTTTTTCCAGAAAGAACAAACTGCTAGTAATGGCGGTGAGGATATTGTGGATTTAGGGATGCATCAAGTTGATTTAGGTGTCCATATCGGTCCCTCTATCACATTGAATCCAGTGGATCATTTAAAAATCTGTACTTATTTTCATTTTGCTCCTTCAGCCTCAGTTGTGATATTGGATGACGAGGTTAATACTCAATATGTTTCTTTTCTTACTTTTGGAGGGGCTATTGCTTATAAAGCCATTTCATTGGGGGTAGAAGGACGTTGGGGAAGTGCTAATTATAAGTCTCTTTCTGTAAGTGATGAAGAGGATTATGATGATGAAGAATATGAAAATGTTGGAGATATCTTTTCTTCTGATAAAAATAGGTTAAAAACAAAGTCTGTGCGTTTCTATATCAGCTTCCGGTTTTAAGTATAAGCCTGTGAATCTTGAAAGGGTCAAATGCACTATAATATTTCTTTATAAATTTAAATGCCGGATAAGTAGCCTTGTCTGGCATTTTGTTTTATAATAAGGACTGTGAAAGTCCATTCCTGGATAACCCATGGAGAATGGATTTCCTTCCTATAAGGTATCGGTTCTATTCGTAAGCTATTAATAATTGCTGCCTTTTCATTAAATGTTTTGTAACGTCAGTAGCCTGAAAAATGGATATATTTATATTTATTGCAGGAATTTCTTTTTTGATAGTTTTTTTACCTTAATAGATACCTTTTACTATCTATTCTATACCTATCTTTGAAAATACAGTCAAGGTAATTGAAATACAATTTTCTTGAGGTTTGAACGATAAGCGGTGGGACAGGCAAATGAGTAATCTGATGTTGTTGGAGTGAAAGAGCCTGTTTCCATCGCTTTTTTAATTAATATTATTGCAGACCGCCGTCATTTGTCCCTTCTTGATGAAAGTCTATAATATGTAATATAGTAACTATGCCATATTAAACGTTGATAATCCCTAACAATTTATTTCCCATTTTGTCTTGTGAGTCTTGGACTGACTTTCTATTGAAGGTAATTTGTCAGACAGCATGAGAGATTAGATAGTATTCATCTAAAATAAGGTTTGTTGGCATAAGCCTTGGGATAATAAAAAACTTCCTTCTTTAAGGAAAATGATGGCCTGTTTTGAATAGGTATTTTGTTTACCTGAATGTATACTTGTTTTGACGTATGATTACTGTAATTTTACACCGTTTATTTTATATATAAAAGTGTGTTATTGGTATAATGGTGGGCGTGAGGAGTAATCAGTCTGTTTTTCAGGGAGAGGATGGATCAAGAGTTTGATTCCTTCTTCTTCTTTTTGGAATGATATAAATTAAAAATAGATGATTGACAATTTCTTCATGAGATCAAGTTTATGTAGACATGGATGAAAAAATATTGGTTTTACAATGCTTTTTTATTGACATTTTTCCTGTCCCATGTTTCATATAGCAGATGTTATTTATTACTTAGTTTTTAGATATTGTTTGTTTTAAATCAATGATCTATACTGTTCCTGTACCCAATATGTATTTTTATTACCCTTATATATATATCTCTTCTTAAGCGCTAATCATCTATATTTGTGAGAGAAGCTAATTTTTTTTAAGTAAATTGTAAGAATACAACTTATTAACCGTGCCTACGATGATTGGGAACTTTAAGTATAATACAGTCACAGATGAAGGTGTATTGTGTTCTTGTATAAGAGAACTCATTACGTTTTTGTCTATGTAATAATGAATGCTAAAGTAAGATTAATAATAATTTTGAGGTGAAATATCATTTTCTCATAGTATTAAGAAGGTTATGAAAAGAATGTACATTACTCTAACAACCAACTTATGTACATAAAGAGAATGGCTAGTCGTGAGACTTATCCTCCTCTGTTAATTATTGAACTATAAAGATAAGTAACTGATGGCAAGGAGGTATGGGCTGTGATAGTTCGTCCTCTTGTGATATTTCATTCGAAAAATTCTTTCTATGTATCCATACAGAGAAGTGGGTGTATCAATAATTGGCTCACTACTTTGGGTATTTAGGATAAAAATTATCTCACTAGAGAATGGGATAACTCATAGAGTTTGGAAGGATGGGCTGTGATAGTTCGTCCTTTTTGAATTATGTGGCATAATTATAATCATAAGTTTGTTGTTATAAAGGAATTATGTTAAATTTGTTCGCAGGTTTACTATCTGACTAATTTTCTATACTTATTTGTTTTAGGTTATGCTTTCTGAGAATAAGAATTATTTTGAAATGCTTTCTGACGATGGCATCTCTGATCAAGCGAGGGCTCTATACTTGCAAGGTGAAGAATTGCGTATCAAAGAAAAATACAAGGAAGCATTATTGTATTATAATGAAGCTCTTGTTAATGAAGAAAAGTATGTGCGTGCATATTGGGGGAAGTATTATACGGTTATCGCATTGTACGGAAAAGCTCCTACCGGGGAATATAGAAGAGAGATAATAAGCTGTTTAAATTGTATTATTAATTATGGTCCAATAGCGCCGACACCTTACTATATAAAAAGCGGATTCTATATAGAATGTGGACATATAACCAATGCTATTTCTACGTTGAAGAAAGCATTGCGGATCGCTCCCAAAGAAATACTACTTTTAAGGGAAATCGCAAAATGCTATTTCGTCATAGGGGATATCGGTAGATCAGATTATTATTACCGGAAAGCTCTTTCCGTAATACCAGAATGTACAACTCCCATAATTGAAAGTGTCCTGCATCTTTTTAATATTCCTAGATTACCTGTAAAACAAAAATTTAGTAGTAATTTTAGGAATCGTCAAGTAACATTCTATGAAGCGGAAATTCATGCGGAGTTATCCCAAATGTACCAGGAATTAGGGTATCTTAGCAAGGCTGTATTTGAAATTGGGTATGCAATAAAAGATAGTGTCTGGAGTGAATATTATTTGCAAAGAAGTAACTTGTTTAGGCAGATAGGTGGCAAATGGAAAGTTAGTTGTTGGGATAAATACATTTGTGATCTGCAATCATATTATGGAATGGAGATTGGATTTGGTGGGAATAAACACTCTATGCTATATACATTGATAAAGCGAAAGGGGAATCATCCGGAAACTTTAAATCTGGATAAACTCTCATTGTTGTTTACTGATTACCCTTTAAGTATTGTTGATATATTTAAGGTGGGCAAAGATATAGTGCATCTTACAAATGAAGCGTTAGTTGAATGTTCTAATTCTGTTCATCCTATAGGAGATTTCATATTGTTGATGGCGTATTTAGATGCTATAGCAGCAGAGCAGAACATTATAGGAATAAAAGCAATCTTATCATATTATCTGGGCGGAATTGCATCGTCTTATATCCTGTTTGATGAAGATTTGGATAATGGCGAGAATCTGTTGTCTTCAATGGAAATGTATTATTACTCAAAGGTTGCTAAGATTATAGGTATTGATTTTATTCCCATTGTTAATGATAATATCAGGAACTTGATGGAGAGACCTCGCTTGGAACAAATCGATTTGTATTATTTAGGACAGATGCTTTTATTGAAAGATGATGTCCATAATGCCATGAAACACTTTGAGGCATCTTGTGATTTTATATTTTCAAAGATTATGCTGTCTTATTTGAAAGAAGAACATATTCATATAGCCAGTAATCAGTTTTATGATATTTTTAATTTGAAGAGGAATATAGATGTCGATTCGGATTTCGATTCCAGCCAATTATACGGCTACTTTAATCTAATTGAGTGTGGTGAAGCCTAGAATATTGTTTTCCGGAAATCGAGCAGGATGAAGTAATTTATAAGCCGCTTTGGGAGGTATTTCATATATCCTCTTCAGGTCAGGCAATTATCGAGAATAGAATAAAATGGTATTCACTTGAAAAGATACTTAGATTTGTCTGCTCTAAGATAAGAACAGATGCAGGAGAAAAAGCAAGAATGTTACTTGGAGATACAGATAACGCAAAAAGGATACCGCAGGCTGTTTGTCGTTGTTGTAACCAAGCT
>ERZ779975.1-NODE-1-length-90105-cov-8.16149_pt1 | contig 90105 bp, 118 predicted proteins | sample MGYA00511183_ERZ779975 | MGnify/ENA primary metagenome ERZ779975 (study PRJEB29588, sample SAMEA2150909) | human gut metagenome | biome: human gut; feature: human-associated habitat; material: faeces | place: Denmark | collected 2008/2010 ... | reverse complement strand
AGATAATGGAGACACGGTATACAATAATAAGAAACAAAAAGGAGTTAAAGAAACTTATTGCTTGTTGTAAAGCTACAGGTTATGCTTGCTGTGACTACGAAACAAATGCAGAACCCCTATATAATAGGGGTTTTAAGCCAACTATACTCTCAGTATCCTGGATGCCAGGGTTTGGTGCTTCCATTCCTTTAGACCATTTCGAAACAAAAGATTATACTTCACCGGGTTGGAATTGGAAAAAGATGCTAAGGAAATTTGGAGAAGAGGTAATTGAGAATTATGATATTGTAAAGGTTGCATGGAACTGGAAGTTTGATGACCAGATAAATCAAAAGTATCAAATATTCTATAGGGGTACTTGTTTAGATGGTATGCTTGCAAAATATGTTCTCAATGAGGAAAAACCACACGACCTAAAATCAATGGTAAGAAGATATCTGCCCGAGTATGGTAATTATGAGAAACAAGATGCTTTCGATAAGATACCTTGGGATGAAAAAGAATTAGACCCACTTTGTCATTATGGATGTCAAGATACGGATTATACTCTTAGGTTAATGATATTCTTTGAGAAGAAACTAATTGACTTAGGTATGTATTCTGTATTCCGTAATTTATTTATGTGTAATTCACGAGTACTTACTTCAGTAGAGAAAGAGGGTTTATATCTAGATACCGAGTTCAATAAAAAGCTTTTAGAAGAATATAAACCAAAAATAGATGCTGCTAGAAATGCAATATATGCTTTGCCAAGAGTAAAGAAATTCGAAAAGAAGTATAACCAAGAAAAGATTGATAAATATATTCAGTCTATTGAAGATGAACTTGAAGAGTTAGATTATAATGACCCAAAAGATAAACGAAAGATTGCATTAAGGGAACAGAAGATCTCAAATATCAAAGCAGGTATATTCACAACTAAAAAAGAACAAGAATTAATAAGACCAATTAATTTGGGTAGCCCAGTTGATTTACCTGCATTGATGTATTCAGATGATGGTTTTCATTTTGAGGTGATTAAGGATAATGAATCTGGTAAACCCAGTACTGATGAAGAAACTCTTACTAACCTTAGGTTAACTATTAAAAAGCCAGATTCACCAAAGGCAATATTTCTTGATAAGCTTCTTGAATTAAGAGGGTTAGAAAAGATGTATAAGACCTATATTTATGGATGGTGGGAAAAGGTACAAGATGATTCTAGATTACACGGTAGGTATAATATACATGGTACAGACTCTAATCGGTTTAGTTCTGCAGACCCAAATATGCAGCAGATACCAAAGACATCCGTAGACCCCAATATCAAGAAACAATTAGTTGCTCCTCCGGGATATTTATATATGGCATTTGACTACTCACAGGCAGAGTTAAGAATGATGGCTCATCTATCGGGTGATGAAACATATCTTGATGCTTTTGCAAAGGGGGCTGACCCTCACTTGGGTATAGCAGCAGCAAAATATGGAGTATCAATTGAGGAAGCCTCTAAAATATACGAAGATGAAAATCATCCTGACCATAAATTATGGAAGACTAGAAGAAAACAAGCTAAGCAAATTGCATTCGGTTTGATTTATGGTATTGGAGAAGCTTTACTTGCAGTAAAATTATCCGACCCAAAAGCTGGTATTATAGTTACTAAAGAAGAAGCCCATAAAGAAATGGCAGAGTTCTTTGAGAAACATCCAAAGATACTTAAATTCAAAGAGAAGCAAGAGAAATTCCTGCGTAAGCATGGGTATTATACCCAGTTATTTGGTACTAAGAGAAGATTACCCCAGATATACTCAAACGACAAACAAGAAGTTGCTTATGCTATTCGTTTGGGACTTAATTTCCCATGTCAAGGTGCTGCAGCAAATATGACCAACTTCGGAGCTATTCTTGTTTATTGGTTAATGCGACAAGGTAAATTACCAATGATGAAAGAAGCTTGTACGGTACATGATGCAGTATATATGTATTCTAAACCAGAAGATATAAATACATGGACTGTATATACCATTTGGAATATCCTACGTAACCCAAGTACTAAGAAGTATTTCGGTTTTCAAGTAGATGACGTAACTCTATCAATGGATTTTACAATAGGTAGGTCTATGGCAGAAGAATTACCGTTTATGCCAGGCTATGATTATACTAGAATGTTAAAACCAGACTTTTCAGTAGAAGAGTACATGGAAGAATATCATAAGTTTAAAACCCATAAGATTGGTAATTTTAGTGCAGCTTCCCCCGAGGTATTTATGGAACTATATAAAAAGGAAATCCATAAATATCAACGAGAATATGAAGAATCGAGAAAAGGGTAATATACCAGGATTTAGTAATTACTACATATCCCGTACTGGGAAGTTATATTCGAAATTTACTGGTAATTGGAGATTGGTAAAACCTGCTATGAAAGATAATGGTTATTTATCTAACTCTTTAGTAGGAGATGATGGTAAACGGAAGAATTTCTATAGACATAGGTTAGTGGCTTCCACTTATATACCTAACCCAAACCATTATCCTCAAGTATGCCATAAAGATAATGACCCTGAAAATAATAGAGTAAGTAATCTATATTGGGGAACTGCTAAGATGAACATGGGTCAATGTATAGAAGATAAAAGGTTCTATTTTGTTGGCAAAGAACGAGAACGTAAGGTAAATGTAGAATTATTAATTTCTAGGTACATAGAAGGTATACCAAGAAAGGATATACTAGAAGAATTTGGTATCTCAGTTGGTGTATTGTATAAAATATTACGGTATAATAACATAAAACTAAGAAAATGAAAAAGATTTTGAACGGACCCACGATATGGCGAGCTAAATGCCCAGTATGTGATTGCGAATTTGAATACGATGCTTGTGAAATACGTAGTGAATTTTTAGAATCTCCTACGGATTATGAGATTATACGAGTAGTAGAATGCCCAAGCTGTAAATTTAAGATAAATCATAAAGAAAATCCAAAATCACCTACAGAAGTGAAGAAAGAGGATACTATGTCCACATAAATAAAATAAATTTATGAAACCATGGCAACAAATGAGGAATATCAAAATGCGAGTAAATTAACTGCCCTTACCTATATGATTGCAGGATGTTTGGGTTATTCTATTGAGAATCTGTTTAAATACCTGGATGCTACGAATTTAAAGGTAAGTGGACAAGAAAAGATGTTATTCAATAGAGTAAAGACCCAATTACATCAATTACAGACTAACCTTACTACATTAGAGGATATGGCTTTTAAAGTAATGGCCACTGATGAGGATGGGAAACTTGCTTATGAAGATGCTACTCATATTTATTGGGCAGCTTTCTTAGTATTATTAGATAGAGGGGGAACTGATAACTTATGCGACTTACGATTAAGAGCTTTAGTAGATAAGATTAGTCCCTATAAATCTCTTCTTAGATTGCCTGGTATGAGTTTAGCTTATCAAATGGCTTTTGCTCAAGTATCTAATGCTATAAGTAAAGGCGAATTTAGTAAGGAAGACTTTAAAAACCTATTAGAAGTTTATGAAGACGGAGCTAAAAAAACTAAAGGTTAAATTTGAGGGTAGGACCCTAGAAATCGATATTCAAAAAGAATTGTCTATCAATGAGAATATCATTAATTCTCAGCTACGAGAATCTCCTTCTAGTTATTATATTCTTTGTTCTCTTAGAGATAAGTATATAAAGGAAAGAGATTTACTAGCAAGGGAAAAGGATGAAGCCTATTCCAATGCTTGGGTATATTATAAGGATGCCAATGAAAGGTGGAATAACGAATATGTTTCTCATAAGGCAAATCTTAACAAGAAGTATTCTTCCATTTATGAGAGATACTTAAAAGCTGTAGAAAAAGCAAATAAGTTCATAGCTATATGTAAAGCTTATGAGAGTCGGGAGAATATATTAAGAACTATTAATGCGAATCTAAGAAAGGGTTAACCCATTGAACTATAAATAATTACTAACTTTTAAAAACAGTATTAGAATATGAATTATTCAATGACATTTATCTCACCTCTTGTGGCTGAGAAATTTAATCAAGAATTACCTGGATGCCCTACAGAAAACCGGGTACTTATTTTATCTCCAAAGGAGGTAAACCAAACTAAATCGGGTTTGATTATCCCTGAACAAGTAAAAGAGGGAGTTCCTCGTAAAGGAGTTGTAGTAAAGAGTGGGGAGATTACAGAAGAATATAAAACCTATCGGGAATTGGTGGGCATAGGTAGGATAGTTACCTATGGTTTGTATGCGGGTAAAGAACTTGAATTCGAAACAGATAAATTATCTCCTGCTCTTCAAAAGATCTTAGAGAAAAATGTTCTTACCGTATTGAGTATGAATGAGGTAGTCTATTCAGAACCGAACAATCAAAATTAATCATTATGATAAAAGATAAGAAGAAAAAGAAAGTTTCATCAGAGGGACTTTCTACAAAAGAAAAGATGCTAGCTAGAAAGAAACAGCTAGAATCTAAGGGAAATGGTAGTGGGTTAGTATATCCAAAAGAAGGAACTCTGAGAATGAGAATTAAGTCTCCTGGTGATGACCAAGAATTGGGTATCGAAATTATTCAATTCTACCTGGGAGGCAATTTGGGAGGAGTTATATCTCCGGCTACTTTTGATGAACCTTGCCCATTTATGGAGAAGTATCAAGAATTGAAAAACTCTAAGGATGAAGACGACAAGGAACTTGCCAAGAATTTGGTGCCAAGAAGAAGATATGTCATCGGTGGTATCATTTACTCAGATGAAAAGGGTAGTAAGGTAGATTACGAAGGCAAAGATAAGGGAGTTTTAGTTCCTCGCTCAGTATACCAGGATATCATTGACCTTTACCTTGATGAAGATGAGGCAGGTGATATGACAGATCCAAAAACTGGATACGATATCAAGGTAATTCGTTCCGGGTCTGGTAAACTAGATACTACTTATTCTGCCCGTGCTTGCAAACCAACTAAATTGGACAAGAAATATCAGGGTACAATTGACCTTGAGGGGATAGTTCGTTCTCAAATAAAATCCTATGATGAGTTGGAAGATTTGCTTTCACAGTATCTAAATGAAGACCATGGAGATGATGATGAGGATGATAAATCCAAGAAGAAAAAGAAAAAGGGAGTTCACAAAGACCATTACATGGAAGATGATGAACCTAAGAAAAAGAAAAGAAAATACAAATCGGATATTTAAGGGTTAGTAATATGGTTTCATTCGAAGGTGGTAATTAGATTTGTTCTGTTATCACCTTCTTTAGTTTAAAGACATTACACTATGGCAAAGAAATCTAAGGTTGGTTTAAAAGTACCAACAGCAAATGAGATGGCAAAGAAATATGGAAGTATGATTAAATTAGCTTCAGAAGTTACTGATACCGATTTATATATACCATCTACTTTCTTTGCTCTGAACTACTTATTTGGTAAGGGTATTCCTTATGGTAAAATCGTAGAGATTGCTGGAGAAGAATCCTCTGGTAAATCTTTGGTGGCTTATAACTTTGCTTATGCTACTCAACAACTTGGAGGTCATGTGATATGGGTAGATGCTGAACAATCCTGGATGAATTCTTGGGCTGAAATAAATGGGGTAGACCCCGCAAGAGTAACCATTGTTAATGATACACGTATTGAATATATTGCAGATGTAGTAGCAGACTTAGCAATATATTTACGTTCTCAATTAACTCACAATGAACCCATACTCTTAGTAATCGACTCTATTGCAGCTACTGATTGTACTGATAATATAGATGCTAAGATGGTTGATGGTAAGGCAGAGATGGGAGGTAGAGCAAAGGCTCTTTATAAATACTTTCGTATCAGAAGTGAATTATTCTACAAACTGGGAGTATCTCAGATTTATATTAACCAATTAAGAACTGCTTTGAATGTCGGATTTGGAAAAGATAACACAACAACTACAGGAGGTGCAGCACTTAAGTTCTACGCTTCAATCAGAGCTGCTTTCTATTCAGGAAGGTCTGTTACCATTAAACAAAATGGGAAAGAAAGGAAAGCTGGGAAACTTGTCACTATCAGACTTATTAAAAATAAAGTTGCTCCTCCTCGACCTACAATCAGCAAATGCCCTGTATATTTCAATCCTAAATTCCACGAAGTCGGGTTTGACAGATGCTATGCTTTAGAGGATGTATTAGTAGATACCGATGTAATCGAAAAAACTACTGGTGGGTATAAATTGAAAGGGAAAACTCTTGCAAGAGGGGAAGAGAAATTCCAAAAGCTTTTGGAAGAAGACGATGAACTTCGTAGAAAACTTTTACGGAAAGCCGGAGTAAATACCATAGGTACTACTAAAAAGCAACTGGAGAAGATAGAAACAAATATATTCCCAGTCGATGGTGTAGAATATGAAAACTATTCAGATTCAGAAGAGGAGGAGGAAGACGATGAATAAGAAAGAGGTAGAAGGTATAGAGAAAGTAATTAAAGAGTACCTTAAGAAAAATTTGAGAATGGAATCTAGGGTTAGGTATCTAGATGCTTATAGCCAACCAGAGAATTATTTAGATGTATATCTTGGAGAGGAAAAGATTCAAGAAGTTTCACTTTATGAATTAGATTTTGGACGATGAGCAAGAAAACAATATTACTGATTGATGGAGAGAATATTCTCCATCAGTCTTTTCATAAGTTCGAAAAACTTAAATCTACCGATGGCAAACCGAGTGGGGCAATATTCGGATTTTTCAAATCTCTACATATGTATCTTACAAGGTTCGAACCGGATGAGGTTTATATTTCATTCGATAATGGTCATTCACCAGTAAGGACGAAGTTATTGCCCAATTATAAGGGACATAGAAAAAATATATCTGTAGATTACGAATCATTGCAAAAGCAAAAGGCAATTATAATGAAAATGCTGGGTATGCTAAGAATTAATTATATCTTCGATAAAAAGAAATCTACAGTATATGAAGGGGATGACTTCTTAGCATACCTTGCAATTAAAAAATTCCAATCCGAGAAAATGATACTTATATCATCGGATAAAGACTTTAACCAGTTGCTATCAAATAACCTGAGGATATATAATCCCAGAAAAGATGAGATGATAAGAATGGATAACTGCAAAGAATTATTCGGTTATCATTCTCATGAAACGGTAGAGTACCTTGCAATGGTTGGAGATACTTCCGATGATATACCAGGGTTCCCGGGTATAGGACCAGTAAAGGCAAGGAAAATCCTTGATGAGGGTAGAATTGAGAAGTTTATTGCCCAGAGTAAGAATAAAGAATATCTTCAAATATGGAAAAGGAATGAACAGTTAATCGACCTTTTCTGGTTTGTAAGACATAACCCATTGGATAAGTTACCAATTAAGTCAAAGAAGAAGTTTAAGTATGAGAAATTCAAAGAACTTTGTATCGAATACTCTTTAGCATCATTTTTGACAAATGAATTTATAAAACCATTTAAAGCATTACATCATGAGTAAGAGAATTATGTTTGTGGGTCCCTCTGGTATAGGGAAAACTACTTTAGCTAAGTATGTAGCTAAGAGAGAAGATCTACCTTTTATTTCTGGTAGTATGTCAGATTTATTACCTGCTACTGAAGGGGTATCACATAATGAAATATTATCCCTCGGTTCGGAGGCAATGTATAAAGCAGATTTTCAACTTCTGAACAAAAGGAATAGGTTATTCAAGGATAGAGAATACTTCGTAACTGATAGGAGTTATGCAGATTTGGCTGCTTATTTTTGGTATAAGCAATCAAGAACTTTACCAGAATGTGAAATGGAACATTTTTTCTGTCAATGTAAGACTTTAATGGAAGATCAATGTGATGTAGCAATCTTCTTACCATTAAATCTAGATACTTATAAGCATTGGTCAATGGAAGATAATGGTAAGAGAATACTTAACAGATTCTTCCAAGTTCAGATATCATCTCTTATGGGGGAATTGCTTGCAAATTGGGAAATACCCACTATTTGTATATCTGAGCTCGATTTAGGTATGAGAACGGAACAAATCAATTACCATTTAGATAGGATATGGGGAAAGAAGTAATAGCAATAGCCTTTTCAGATTTACATATAAATCTATGGGCTAAGTTTAATGAGAACAATCACAGGACCCTGAATAGTTTCAGGGTTTTGTCGATTATACGGAAATTATGTAGAAGGTTTAACTGTCCTGCATTATTTTGTGGAGACTTATTTCATAAGGCCGAAACAATGGACCAAGAATTAGCAGAGATATGTTATAATGAACTAATCGAAGGATTTTGGATATATGCCATATCTGGAAATCATGATATTAAGAAAATAAGTAAGGTTGGTACTAAACCCTTTAGCTGGCTTTATCAAGTAGAGAAGTATGGTATCATGATATTAGATTATGAAAAAACCCAACTATCTTCTACACATAAAGATATTATGGTATATGGGGTTCCTTATATTGATAATAACGTGGGTCTAAGTGAATACTTAAAGAAGTTAGAATTAGATAAAAGTAAAAAGAATATTCTTTTACTACACACCGATTATCCTGGTGCAAAAGATACAGATGGTAGGGAAATAGATTCCGTAGAAAACTTAAATGTGAATGTTCTCAATAAATTCGATTTAGTATTATGTGGTCATATACACAAACCTCAAAGATTATCAAAGAAGGTTTATATGATTGGGGCACCTAACCATCAAAGGAGAACCGATAGAGATTGTGAATTAGGGTATTGGAAAATCTATGAAGATTTGTCTCTGAAGTTTGTACCTTTGAAAAATTTCCCAAAGTTCATCGATGTAGAAAGGGAAGAGGATATTAATGATGATGGCAATTATTATACGGTAATCCCTCAAAAAGCTAGTACTCCAGTTAATAACAAACATAAGATTACTAAGCAACTTTCTAAGAAGTCTCTAGCAAAGAGATACCTAAGAGAGAAAGGTATTAAAGATGAGGTTAAAACTAATCTATTAATTGAAACACTTAAAAAGGCTGAGTCATGTTAACGTTCTTAAACTTAGAGGCAGAAGGATTTTGTTCAATAGAATCCTTACATCTACAATTAAACCCCACTTGTACCATACTTATCAAGGCCCCAAATGGGAAAGGGAAATCAACTATTCTCTCTGCCTTGGTATGGGCAATATATGGGAAAAACCTAAAGGGTGTTTCTGAGGTAAATACTTGGAAGCAAGTAAGGCCTAAAGATTACAAGGGTACTAAGGTACAAGTATATTTTCAGAAAGATTCTCATACATATAAGATAGTTAGATGTCAAAAGTATGATGAAGTACTTGAGGATGGTGCTAAAGGCAAAGACAGACTTATCTTCATGAAAGATGGAGATATAGTCGATATAAAAGGGAAGGGGAAGATACAGGATTTTATAAACAGAGAGATAGGTTTATCATATACTCTGTTTATGAACTCAATCATGTTTGGTCAGGGTATAAAGAGACTTATACAAGAATCTAATTCGGATAAGAAAAAGATATTCGAAGAAGTATTTGATTTAGAGTTCTTAAACCTTGCTAAAGGCATTGCATTACAAGATAAAAATAACTTGATATCTCAAATAAACGAGGTAGAGCATGAGTCTCAAATGCTTAAGAAAGAATTAGAGGCTAACAAGGAAGCTTACTTCGATATGAGAGATAGAGAAAAATCCTTCAAGCAAAAAATCAAAGAAGAAAGAAGAGAGTTAAAGCAAGATAGAGAAAAGCTAACTAAGCTACTAATTGAAAAACAAAAACAAATCAAGGATGAAGTAGATGCTTCGCTTCAGATAAAGATTAAAAAACAAAATGAACTAATCCTTGATTTGAGGGGTAAGATAAAAGATGCCAAGAATTTATCAAATGTACCTCTTAAGAAAGTAATTAAAGAATTAGTAATACAGTTAGAAGAAGGTCACTACAAACGTGCATTACGTGATGCCAAATCAATATATAAAGCGTTCTCTGACCTTGATAAATACGATAAGGAGTATCAGGAGGCATTAGAAAGGTTGGAAGAACTTAGTAGTGTAAATGATAGGTATAAGAAATTAAAATCAGACTGTGATGATATTGCTTCTGATATTGCTTCTATTGACGAAGACCTGGCTAAGCTCAAGCAAGAAAAGCTTAAGGTCATGTCTCCAAAGTATAAACAAAAACTTAAGGAGATTAGGAAGAATTTACGGAAGGTTGATGAAGACTTTCACAATAAAGAGTTAGAGTTAGAGAATTATAACTGGTTAATTAATGACCCATTGGGTAATAATGGGATTAAGGCTTATCTATTTGATTCATCCCTTGAGTTCTTAAATAAATGCCTTGATAAGTATTCAGAGGTATTGGGATTTAGGATTGAATTTAATATTGATTTGGGCACTGCTAGAAAAGAATTTGTTACTCTTATTGAAAGGGATGGGCAAATAATTGATTATGATGAACTTAGCGGTGGAGAAAAACAATTATGTAATGTTGCAATGGCATTTGCAATGAATGAAGCTCTTACGGCTTCTAAGGGTATTAACTTAGCATTTCTCGATGAGGTATTTGAATCTTTAAGTTCAGATAATGTAGAAGTAGTTACCTCACTAATACGTCACATATTCAAAGAGAAAACTCTATTCTTGATAACCCACTTAGATTCACTTCCTCTTGGTAATACCAAAATTCTGCAAGTGGAAAAGACCCAAGGCCTGAGTAGGTACCAATTACTATAATGGTATATAAAATACAATACACCATTATATTATGAACTCTAAGAATAAAGGAAATCGATTCGAAAGAAAAATTGCCGGGTTTTTTACGAAATGGACCGGGTACAAATTTGAAAGGAATAGAGCAGGGAGTGGAGCTTGGCATTCAAACAAGGACTCCACTTCCGATTTAACCTGTACTGATGAAAGGCATGCTCATAGATGTAAGATATCTATCGAATGCAAGAATTATAAAGAGATTAAGTTTGAACATCTACTCTTAGGTAATAAGGGATGCGATATATTGAAATTCTGGGAACAAGCTTCTAAGGATGCAAAAAGAGCAAATAAAGTTCCCATACTCTGTATGAGATATAATTCAATGCCATCAGAAGAATTTTTCTTTGTAGTTGGAAAGGATTTATCTTCCGTATTCTATAAACCCCTATTCGATAAAGCCAATATTATGGTAATTGATGTACCAAAGATAGATGAGATTCTTTATGTATTCATGGCTAGTGATATATTGAAGAATGTAAACTATAAGTTAGTACATAAACAAGCTAAGTTAATTCTTAAAAACCGGTAACCTATGAAGAAGCATACCCCATACTCATATTGTATATTTTACCTTGAAAGGAAGTACTGTGATAAAATCAATAAAGAACTCAAAGAAAAGGGGTATGACCAAATCAAGGCAATTATTCCTATGGTAAACGTATTAAGAAAAACCACAAAGGGTAAGATGGTATTCGAAGAAGTACCAGTATTATTCAATTATGGTTTTATGAGAATGCCCACTAAATTAGCATTCTCAAGGCCCTTTCTTAATAAGTTACGTAGGAATATATCTGGTATCAGAACTTGGTTACGTAATACCGAGACAATGCACCCAAGAAAGAAAAAGGTAAGGATTGACAATGCAGAAGACTTTGATGATTTCTCTTTAGTGGCTACTTGTAGTAGAAAAGAAGTAAGGCGATTTAAACGTATTGCTAGAGAGAATAAGAAGTTTTCAGTAGATGATTTAGTCAATGTAAAGCCTGGAGATTACTTAGTATTACGGGGTTATCCTTATGAGGGAGTAGATGCTACAGTATTAGAGGTTGACCATCTTTGTAAAAGAGTAAAAGTTCTTATATACCCTGAAATGGGAAGAATGGAAGTATGGTTACCTTTTGACAACGTTATCTATAGTGTATATTTAAATCATGACCCAGATAAGCTTTATGCTAATTCTGGGGAATATGACCCTAATCAGATAACCAATGAAGCAATTGATAGTATAATGAGATATAGGAGAATTTAATATTATGAACGAAGCTCAACAAAAAGCCTGGAGTTGTTTAATTGATAAAGAACAACAATCATTATTCCTTCAACTATCAGAAAGTAAATCTTCATGGGAAGCTGGTGAAATTTTAAAGTTATCTCATTACAAGTATCTTGAAATCCGGGAACGGTCAGAGAAATTCTTTAGGCTATTCTCGGATTTTTTTGAGAAACACACTTCTATTTTTCGACCAGATTGCCCCTGTGAGAGGAATTTCCAAGATTATATGGAGGGATGTTTAGAGAAACGATTAAAAAGAAAAGAAGCAAGCTTATTCACAGGAGACTCAGCTCAATTACTCCCAAAGGTAAACTCTAAAAATATAGAGAGAAACATGAAGAGGTTAAAGGAGTCTGATGATGAATGGGACATAGACACTCTAAGATTAATTCTTGAATTTGATAGGTGGAATAACTTTAGAATACTTCCAAGGATGCTACAACAGCCATCTGCATTTAAAAGGCGGTCGAATAAGAAGGATAAGATATATATCAAGTATCTTCTTAATAGAGTACCGGATTGGATGCACAATAAACTCAAGGAAAGGTTTAGGTATAAAGTAAAACCAGGAAAGAAAAAGTATTGGGTAGCTTTAATATCTGAGGACCTATATACCGATGGTTATCTATTGTTACCAGTAAGACCTTTGGATGAAGTAGTAGATGAATTTAGTAGATTCTACATGTATGTATTTAAAACTAAAGATGATGCTGATACCTTTGGTTTTATGGTATCTAAGTTCATGATTAAAACCGAATCTGTTAAGCTTGGACAAAAATTCTGGCCAGAGTACCGTTGCTGTGTGGAAAGAGCAGTAAACTATAATCAAGTGAACAACATAGAATTCAATATTAAGAAATTGGATATGGCTTATAACACACATATCAAGAGAAAGCCTAAAAAACCTAAATCCACTGCTGCGAACCGAGCAAAAACCTCGGATTTTTATAAAAATAAATAGAGAAATAAGATAAGATTAAATTATTTATTCTTATATTTGCAAAGAAAATAAATGAATACTTTAAAATATTAATGATATGGCAAAAAAGAGTAGAAAAGACATGAAAGCTCCATCCAAGGAGAAATCAAATTTCCTTGGTGCTTCTGGGAGAAACATGACTTATAAGGATTTAAAGAGAAAGGCAATAATATTAGGGATGCCTTTCCCTGATGCTTGTTCTGCTGGGGTATTTGACTTATTACATTATATCAATGTATCAGAAGAGAAGCCCGATAAATCGTTAATTGATAAATATGACGATTGGATGGATAAGCAATTGGAAACTATTGGGTATTCAAAAGATGACCCATTAAGAAATTCTCGATTAAGGCTTGGGTTTCTCGGAGAAGAAGGGGAAAATGGGCAAAGAAGAACCAAACGAGTTCCTGGGATAAAGAAACCTCGAGAAAAGAAACCACCAAGAGAAAGGGATGAATTTAATCTTATCAAGGGTACAAAGAAATCTTATGTATTCGAATTAACTGCAAAAGGTTTTGAACTTGATAGAGTTATTCGGAGAATGAAAAAGAAATTCCCCGAAGCAAATGAGAAATCTATCAATCTTTGGTATAGAATGGCAAAGAGGAATATAAATGGTAAAACTAAAGGAAAGTAACAACGGACCCATACGACCAGATAGATATTATATATGGACTTGGAGACCAGATACTACCAATAAGATTGTTACTGAAAAGAAATTATATAGGAAACATCTAACCGGTATACCATACTTTACTAGACACCAAGTAAAGGTTACCTTAGTTTATCTTTATGGTGTAGATGTTCTTCAGTATATCCATATAATATCTGGGAGGAAACTTATAAAACAAGGCATTAGAGAATTATCCGATATGAATGGTAAACTTCTTAAAAAGGGTAGTACTAAATTCTGGTTTAAGGGTAAATTCGTAAAAGCAAGGAAGTTCATAATGCCCGATGAATATCACATGGATAAACACCGACGAAGAAGATTTATGGTACAAATGCACCGAGTCTTTAAGTCTAAAGGAAAAAAGGAATTCAATGAAAGGTACTCAATCAAACTCTATGGACAACGGCAAGGCATATCTCCCAAGTATACAAGGCAAAAGAGATTACAAATCAATCTTGCTATCCTACAGGATTTACAACAGGCTGAGTCAAGAGGAGAAAAATAAATTCAATCTGTTATTCCTGCAGTATCCCCCATTGGTAGGTTCATTGGCTTTATATTTAAGAAAGAAGATGAACATCCCAATACAAAAGGTACTATTTATCAAAGCACAAAGGGATATGCTTGAAATATTCGATGAGGCATCACTTAAATTTTTAGGGTATTTGCCTAAAGAAAGGTTTATTAAGAAATCTCTATTATTTCAAGGGTTTGTTCCATTAGAGAGTATTAAACTTAGAAGGTCTTATGCTTATATAATGACAAATAGGATGATAGAAAATAAAATATGGGTCTACCCAATTCGATTATCCGATAACTATAAAACAATGATAAAAGGGAAATACAAATCCTATACCGAAGTATTTGGGAAGGTGGGTATTCCTGGGATAACTAAAATTAAATATAGCAATGAATAATAACGAAGGTTTTAAAATCACAGCACATCAACCAGCAAACCCATTTGCAGGTAAGAAGTTTAAGATAGTCACTTATCAAGGTGACAAGGAACTTGCCTCTCAGGCAATAACCATTGAATCTCAATTAGAATTAAAGACAACTCTAGATGAGATAAAACAATTCAATATTGCTCAGGAGGAATTAGTAAAATCTGGGTATACTCAGAAATCCATACTGGTAAAGAAACTTATAACAGAGTGATATAAATAAATTATTAACCAACTTAAACATTACGAAAATGGCTAAGAAGAAAAAAGAAGTGGAACTGAAAGAAGTTTCCAGAACAGAAATCAATGGTGCAATCATCATTAAGTACGAAGACGGCTCAGTAAAGATTATCCCTGCTCCTATCATGCTTTCTGCCGAAGAAGCCGAAGACCTTTTCGGTTCTGAATCCGATGACGAGGAAGAAGAAGAAGAGGAAGAATCAGACGATGATGATGATTCCGAAGAGGAAGAAGAAGAGGAATCGGATGATGACGATGAGGAAGATGATGATGATGATGATGATTCCGAAGAGGAAGAAGAAGAGGAAGAACTGACCGGTGAAGAACTTGCCGAAATGGACTTCGAAGAACTTGGGGATGTCTGCGACGACAAAGACCTTGAAACTGACCCAGACGATTATGATGAAGACGACATCGAAAAACTCCGTAAAGCAATCGCTAAAGAACTCGGTCTCAAATTGCCGGCAAAGAAAGAAGCCAAAGGTAAAGGCAAGAAAGGGAAAAAGTAATCTGGTAACCGTATTCAAGATTTAAAAGAAGGTAGGGAAATTTCCCTACCTTTACTATCAACTATTAATAAACGTAGAAGTTTACTTATAATAACCATTAACTTATAAAACATTAAAAATTATGGCAACAAAGAAATCAGACTCCAAGAAGAAAGGGGATAAAGAAAAAGACCCCGAAAAAGAAGCTAAACGCAAGGCTCGTCAAGAGGCACTTAAGAATCGGCCGGCTGAACAACGTCCTAACAGCAAGCAAATCGATGTTATTGCCATTAACGACAAATCCAAGGTAATGAACTTTGGTTATGCCGTTAAGAACAAGGAAGGCTATCAGGGTGTAGTGGTTACTTCTGTATTGGTTACGGATGGCAAACCGGTATCAACTTCAGTTTCATTCGTTCCGGGAACTCTTACCGTTAAGTCTAAGAAAGGACATGGCGTTATTTGTTCTCCGAAAAACAAAAAGGCTAAGGAAGAAGAAGAGGAAGAATCAGAAGATTAATCTAGGCACATCCTAAAATAGCGATTACATATCGTCTGCAATAGTTTAAATTTCATAGAGTAACAACCCCCCATTTAGGACGTTGTTCAGCCAAAAGCTCATTGCCTGTGAAGGTAGTGGGCTTTAATTTTTTATACCCATGGAAGAAGAGAAATTAGCAATTCGAAAGAATATTCGAATACTTGCATTGGATAATCTAATAAATACTTATACTGATGTACTAGAAGATAAAGAATTAAACCTGGGACCAGATGAAAGGGAACTTGCCATCAATATAATAAATGAGGCAAGAGAAATGCTATCAGAAGAAACTCAGGAAGTATCTAACCAAGTAATGCAAAGACCCAAATGGAAAAAGACTTAAGATTATTAGTGGGAAACATTAATCAAACTCTCAGAGAATTAGATTATGTTTCGTACCTTAAAAAGGTAGCTCTTAGTAAGGGTAAGAAAGGCGAATACCAATCCCATAGGTTGAAGAGTAATTATCTGAAAAGAAAACTCATATCTCTTAAAGGAGCCCTGAATAAAAAACTTCATGGGACTTATATTGTTGCCCAATTTAATTTTATAAGGGGGGAACAGAAAGAAACTTTTGAACAAACTTTTACGGACTTATCTCAGAAAGAGGTAGAAGATATACTTCAACTCGAGGCAGTTTTAAAACAATGCAGTTTAGAAATCCTAGAAATTAAAGAAATCCCAACCCAAATTAGGAAGGTATAACTATGGTATTATGTAAATAGGAAATTCAATTATTCACCTAATATAAATGAAAATGGCTAAGAGAACAGAAAAGAAGAGTAAATCGGAATCCAAGACTCCGGAACTCACAAAGGCTAAGAAAGCTTTGGATGCTTACCTTAAAGAGAACAAGTTGGACCCTACTAAGGATTGGACCAAAGACAAGAAACATGGTAAAAAGGTTACCGAACTTGTAAACAAGCTCAATAAGGAAAGAGACAAAGTTGCTGCTGCCTATCCTGAAGCTGACCAAGAGAACAACAAGAAATTGGTAAAACTCAAGGAAAAAGAGAAGAAGGAAAAAGATGAGAAGAAGGCTGCCAAAGAGAAAAAGGAAAAGAAAGGAAATGGTGGTAGAACAGCTACCAAATACGATTATCCTCTCATCGATGGCAGAGAAATGACTTCGGCTGAGAAGAAAAAATACCGTATGGAGCAAAGAAAACTTGCTTCAGGTAAGGCTCCTAAGGAGGAAAAGGAAACTAAGAAAAAGAAGGAAGAAAAGGTAAAAGAGAAACCGGCTTCCGATAAGAAAGATAAGAAGGCCAAAGACAAGAAGAAAAAGAAGGCCGCTAAAGAAGAAGATTAATAAGAGCACTTTTTACTTTTACTTATCATATTTTTGAGTATTCGTTAATAATGGTAGAAGGCCTGGCAATATAAAAATTGTTCAGGCCTTTTATTTTCTAATTAAGTCGAAAATGGAACAAGAAGTATATAAACCAAAACTTAGAATCACTACACTATCAGAGAATGGTACTCCCTTATCAGATAGGTTGGTAGATGCTTATACCGAGATGAATTCAGGTCCAAAGGTACAGCATAACGGTCCCATAAGAGTAGAAGTAACTCTTACTAATAAACAAGATATTGATAACTTCAAAGAATACTTAGATAGGTTATCTGGTACATTGCCTGCTAAGGCACCTAATGTTGGTAGAGGAAGACCTGCAGGGTCTACAACTAAGGAGTTGGAATCACCAAGGGAAGATATTCTTGCAGATGTAGAAAAAATGATTGAAGAAGGTAAAAGCCAACAAGATATCATTAAATATCTTAGGGGATTGGGATTTGTATTTATCCTTACTGAAGATTTTCTATTTCACTTTCCTGGATTTGAGTTTAATAAAAAAGATGTGGGAGAAGCAACAGACAATAAGCAATATCCCAATTCATTTTCTTGGATGGCAAGATGTATCAAACGGGCTAAGGACCCAAAAGCAGATAAATTTGACCCAATGGTAATCTTTGGTTTTAGCATTCTTGGGGGACCCTCGAAAAAGATTATCCCATATCTCTATAAGGAAAGGAAGAAACCATTAAGGGCCCAAGTTGGTAAGAACGTAATCTCTTTCTCTCAGGCAGAATTCACTAAACTTCCTACTTTCATGTTAGAAGATGAAAGGGTTAAATTCTCTACAGAACAGAGGCAATTACTCCTTAATCCAGAAAAGAAACCATCTAAATTCTTTATGAGATGGTCAAGGGATGTGTTATTGCCCAATTCGGTATACGAAAAGTTAAAGAATAGAGATGGGCTAATCTTTAAAAATGATTTTGTAAATGAAAAAAGATAATATACCAGGTTTAGAGGGATATTATATAAGTAGGTTGGGTATTTTATGGAGCCGATATCATAAATCTGGTAAATTAACTCAGAATGAATGGCATAAAGTAAAACCCAACCATAATCAAAGAGGTTATCTTTTTGTTCAAAAGAAAGGTAAGTGTTGGTATTTACATAGGTTAGTAGCCTTAGCCTATATCCCAAACCCAGAAAATAAACCTTGTGTATGTCATAAGGATAATGTAGTAACTCATAATCGATATAGGAACCTTTACTGGGGTACACAGGCTGAAAATATGCAGCAATGTATTAATGATGGGAGAACTTTAAAGGGTAATAAAAACCCAATGTACGGGATATCAAGGAGAGGAGCTGCTAATCCAAACGCTAAAATTAACTAAAACCCAAAGAAAGGAAATACTCTATAGAAGTAAAAGAGGTGAATCAATAGGAGAGCTAGCAAATTTATTCGGAGTATCAAAAGTAACGGTTAGAAGGGTATTAAATCCTAACCTAAGATCCTTCAATAGAATCCGCTAACACTTACCTCTGTATTTATTAAAAGAGTATTTTATATAAAATAATTTTAGTATATTTGCATAAAGAAAATTTAATTATGGACAAGGAAACAAAAGACATCGTAAAGCTCATTGCTGGTATTCAGATTGAATCACTCAACTCAATCAAAGAGGACGTTAAAAATGGAAATGATATTGCCCAAGACTTAATCAAAAAACTCCTTCAGATTGAGGATGACGAAATAATTCGAGCACTAGATGAGCACATTGAATTATACGTGGAAATCGAGAATACTCCTCAACTGATAAATATGCTAAGTGAATACCAAATGCTGGTATGCTCTCACATATTATTCAGAATGGAAGATGAATGGGTACATACTAATTCTCAGGGAGTACTTGGTACCTGGGCAATCTTCCAGAGGGCAAATCTCAAATTCCACCCAGAACTAACACTTTTAAAATTTTAATATAGACATGGAAAAGAACGAATACTTAGAATCAGTAGAAATGAACATTGGAGTCGAAATGATTCCTTGCGAATCCTCTAATATTGAGGGCTTTGGTTATGACTCAAAGAAAAAACAACTTTGGGTTGCTTTTAAAGGTAATCGAGTTTATCGCTATGATGATGTACCTTATGAAATCTGCAACGGTTTACATCAAGCAGAATCAAAAGGTAAATACCTTGCAAAGAACATTAAAAATAAATTCGAAACTACAGGTTATGAACTCAGAAACTAAATTCATATTGGGCCTGGTAACCTTGGGGGCAGTGATTTACTTTATTGGTGAGAATAGAACTCATCCAGTAGAAGTGAGCACTGCTCCTTCTCGTTTTGAAAGTCCAATAACCAAGTTAATCTCTCTTCAAGATAGCATGGGCATTAAACCAAAAGAAGAGAAGAAGCAATGGTATAAATATAGGGTAGAAATAGAAACGATTCCAGAAAATCAAATCTATAAGATTGAGAAATCTGGATACCAGCAATATGAAGTTTCTAGATTGGGTGAAACTTATTCTTATGTAACCTACGAATTTACCTCAGACAAGGTAATGACTACTCAAGAAGCCTATGACTTCGTAAAGAAATATCCTGAAAGATGTACAAGGGTACCAAATACATCACAAGATAACATTTACGATAAATATAACGAGGATTATGAAGATTACATAAATGATCCAGAGGATGAAATTAACTATCCTCCAGAAATCTTCGACTTCTTAGCCGATTAACCCGAGCAAATAGAAAATAATTCAAATAAAATTTTTCTATTTAAAATAAAGTTCTTATATTTGTATCAGAAAAAGAAATTAATCATTTTACTAACATTTTAAATATAGACATTATGAAAAAGAATGAAACAAAGGTTACTAACCTGGTTGCAACTAAGGTTGCCGAACAACTTGAAGGAATTAAAAATTCTAAGACTGCTAAGGCTTCTGCTCCTAAGGCCAAAAAGACTAAAAAGGAATTGGTACAAGATGCTCAAGAAGCTGCCACTAATTTTGCCAATGCCAAATTGGTAGAACTCTCTCCTAAAACCAAAACTTCCAAAAAGGAACAGGTTGTCAAGGAAGTTAAGGAACAACAAAAACCATCCATCATCGAACAGGTAATTTCTAATCGGGAAGTTAAATACGTATACCCTGCCGATGTAGTTGATACACTTGCTCGTAAGAAATGGAGACAACAAACTCGAAACGAACTCCATCGATTGGAACTTGCAATGGCTCGTATCAAGGACCAGAATTCCAAGGAATTCAAGGCTGCTGCTAAAGCATACGAGGACTTTAAAAAGAAGGTCCTCAAACCAGAACAAGTTGCATAAACCTTTATTAACCAGGTGCCCGGGATAATTACCTGGGCATCTCAATTCATACAAAATGGATTACACTATCTTCTCTGATAAAGAGATGCTTAAGCAGGACAAAGAATTGGTAGAATTACATAAACGATGTTGTAAGTCCTATCTAATCCAACATTCACTTAAGCACTCTAAAATTAAGAAGTTCTTTATCGTTTACGATTGGTATATAAATACTGATAACGTAAGGAATTTCTTTTTCAGGCCTATAAACCTTTTCATTCAGGCATTGCTTTTAGGGCAACTTGATGAAATATCCGATTACATTAATCCTAACAAAAATGGAAAACGAAAAAAGAAACGAACCCGAAAAGTATAACGTACTTTATTGCAAAGGCAAATATCAGTATAAATCTAAATATCCCCAAATAGAAACTAAACATAAGGTTATCTATGCAGGGCCAGTAGAACCAATGGCACCCATCTGGGATAATGTATCAGATATATTAAGGAAATCTGATAGAATTTGTACTGAATCTCGAAGAGAATTAAAGAAGTTAGAGGAACGTTCACAGAATAACCTTTACTTCAAGAAAAATGGTATTACTCATATAATCGTATACAAATGTTTAGAGAAATAGTTAAAGACCTATATATAGGCAAATCTAAGTTAACCATAGAATGTAACCAAAAGGAAATACCCCAAACTACTCTGGTTCAGGATGTATTACAGAATACTGGGTTTACGGGTAATATGCCCGACTACGGTACCTATGGTAATTTCAAGGATGGGAAATTTGAGATTACTCCAATGATGCCTAAGCATTGCTTATTTATTACTGGGGTACCCAAAGGGGCAATCCTTGATAATTTCCGAGTTAGAAGAACATATTGGTCCTCTTATTATGAGGATGATGTAAGAGGGTACTTATTTCAAATTACAGATGAAAGTATACCTCGTTTAATAATCACAAACTAAATCTATATGGAAGCAATCGATTATGTAAAATTATTTAAGCTCGACCAAGAGAATTATGATTTTAAAAGGGAAGAGTTTATATCCGAATTAGGTAAAGAATTTCTAGATTATTGCCAAACTACCACAATTGGGATAGATAAAAAGACTGGCAATATATACTACTACCGATTTAGGGAAATAGTTAAGAATTTCGAAACTAAATTCTGGGCAATCTCAGAACTTAAAATAGGAGAACCATTAACTCAGAAATTATGGAATGCCTTTTTCGCTACTCAGGTAGTTCCTTTAAGGCAAAGGTTATTCCCAAAGGTTCAGAAATTAATCGAAGAGCAAAAGTGGATAACCAATAACCGTAGTAAACAAGACAAAAAACCTACGAACCATAAAAAGGCAAACTATGGCAAGGGAAATCACAGACCTGCATGGGAATAAATTTAAGGTAGGAGATTATAAACTTTGCCTTAATATTCCCATCACTGGGAAAGGTAATTTAGTATTCACCAGGGACCTAATCTCTGGTGAACCTTTTAATTTATCAGTAAGTAAGAAAAAATATAAGGGATATTTCTATAACCTATCTTTGAATCTGTATGTAAGGTTCGATTTAGAGTATATGGGTTATGATGAAAGTTCCGATATCAGAAAATCTCATTTGTATGTCAGAAAAGGAAAATAAAATGGTAAGATTCCCAAGACCTATGGGGACTACTGCAATGGCATTAGAATATCAGAAGAACCCAAATGATGAACTTCTGATAAAGATACACAACTACATTATTAATCAATGGCTGATGGGTAATGGTGTATTATGTGGTATCACCTATGATATCAATACATTCTCATACCGTATGGGTATAGATATTAACTACATACGGGTATTTATGAGAGATAGGCTATTAAGCTCTAGAATATGGGATAAAGAAAAAGCAGAAGATTTACTTCAAGCGTTAATGGGAGAACAACTAGCATGGGCATTAGAAGACCGTATGGAAATAGCCCATCAGGTTAATATCCTAAGAGAATCTCAGGGAGGGAAATACGTACCGTTTATATCTGCCGAGCTGGGAAAGGCCCTTAAATTAAAGCTTGAATCCTCTACATCTCTGCAATCAATAGTACGTAATCTTACTGGAGGAAGTACTACAAATATCTTTGCCCAATTTAATCAACAGAACAACGTAACACAGCAAAATGCAATCACTGTTGAAGAGGCACGTCAAATCGTATTGGAATCACAAAGGGTATTAGATAAACCAGAAGAGGCTAAACTATTGGAGGATAGGTATGACATTAAGTCTCTACCTGAAGTAGTTGCTACTAAACAAGAAGGAGTAGATACAAGTAAAGAGGGTCTTAACCTTAATAAAGCAGAGTTAATGCAAATTACTGATGATTATAAGGGAGCTATGTCTTCATTCTCTAAAGAACATCATGAACTACGTAGAGAAATCGAAATGCGTATAGACCCAGACGAAGAAGACCCAGAGTTATACCAATATGAAGACTTTGAGGAAGAAGAGAAAGAGGACGGCTCATTTGCATCTCAATTCCTCCGAAATAGTAAGCTTCCATAGTTATATCCGGATATTGCATATTTAAAAAGAAAGAATTATATTTGCATATCAATTTTAAAATAGACAAAAATATGGAACTACCAAAGACATCTTACAAAGAGACTCAGGTTAACAAGGTTAATCAGGGTACATACTTTAAATTAAAACCAACTGATACTGCTCCAGTATGGGTAAGAGACCATTATGATAAATCATCTAAGACTTATGCTTGCCATAAGTATGATGACTCAAATCACGAAAAATTTCTCAAGGGAAAAAGGAAAATATACATTGACTTTACATTTTAATCACATGAACTTATTTAGACGAAAGAGATGCTGTAGTGAACTCATTGCTATTAAAAATGGCAACTTAGTATTCAAATTGAGTAATACTCATATCAATGCTGCTTATAATACTTTACAGGCAATAATGAGGAAATCGGGTATATTCGATGAGAATCTATATTTTGACTTGTACCGAGAATATAGAAGACATTATGCTATATACGACGTAGTACCATCGTTGCTAAGGTATAAGCTACCATTGATATTTTCAGGTAGATATCCTAAAAATCTATTCGATAATCAGTTTACCTTTGAGGAATTGATACCTAATGCTTTGGTATATCATAACTTACCAGAAAATTTCAGATTACCCGAAAGCTTAGAGAAAATCCTTTTAGAAGTCAAGAAAAGGGTATCTGCTTATATAGACCAAGATGGCATATCAGACCAGGGTTATAGGGATTTGGTTCGAACAAATTTCGTAAAACAATGGGATGTATTTAGAAAAGACCCATCTCTTATAGATTGCTATATGGATGCTCAATTGGGCATGCTATGTATGTGGGCTAGAGTAGAAAATAAAACAATCGTAAAGAACATAATCGAAAGAACTCAAGATGAACTAGCTCAAGAGTTCTTATCTAAATATCAACAAAATGGAGAATAAAGAGAAATTTGCTTTCCGAAAGGTTAAAATGTCGGAAGGTGTAGAGGTAGAATTTATTAAATTACTTACCTCAGTAGAGACTAAAAATGATGAGGATGTAATTAAAGCTTTTAAAGCTCAATTATCTTCTGGAGTATTAACTTGTCATGCAGAAATGTTATCTAGAACACCAAATCAGATAATATTTCAAACATCTCAATTCAGTAAACCCCATAACTTTTACAAAAACTGGGAACTATGGGTATTCTCTAATATCCTGGGTGTATGGACTCTAAATAGGTTTAGGATATGATTACAATGAAAAACCTCCAAGTAGAGGATATAAAAGATGAATGGTTATATAATGCCTTAACACAGGGCATCAAGGAATGTATAACTGCTCCAGTCCTAACTTTGGACCCAACAAAACCAGAACCCATTAAGAGGGCAGAGATGATACTGGACAATTTCTCTCAGGAAGATTCTCCAGTAGTAGCTACAGTGATTGCTCCAGGCAATTTCATACAGATGATATTACCGAAACATGAGATACTTCTATCGGTAATGTTTATCTATAAAGAGAGAAATACCTATGTACAACTCATAATACAAAAACTTGCTTATGAACGAGAAAAGATTACCACCAAGACTAATGGTTCTGCTAGTGGTACTGAAGGGTGAAAAGGTATATAAGGTACCTATTAGGTCCGAAATAAAATTAGACCACCTAAAGGATTTCAATACATTGAGGAGAATCCTTACACCTTTAGTACAACTATACCATGGGGTAGGTTTTGATACTAGACTTACTTACGATGAATTCAGTATCTTCATTAATGACCTACAACATTTGGGATATGAACGGTTAGATGAATATTCCTCGGGTATACAAGAATTAGTAGAAGCAAAACCCATTACTGAGAATGACCAAGATGTTGAGAAAATACGAAAAGGGTTACTTATCTCTCTTAAATCTCAGGAGTTATCAGAGGTATTAGCTACTAAACTAAAGCAAGCCATACATGAAGTATTTGAAAACGAAAAGAAGAAAGGTGGACTAATGAACAAGGAACCCTCTTTAGAACCTATGGAGAGTTCAATTATAAGAGAGGCTCTATATTTGCTAACTCCCCAATTACCTTAATAATTGAAAGGCAGTCTAATCCACTGCCTTTCATAGCGTGTACACATCCTCAGCCTCCTTAAAAATAAAATAGATATATTTTTCTATAAAAATAAAAATGCTTATATTTGCATATCATTTTAAAAATAGACAAAAATATGAAAACGAACTCAGTAACTTACAATCAAGCAGACGAACTAACTAAGGTAGTTCGCAATTTCTTAGAAAAGAAATCTACATTTGAACTTGACTCTGATGAACAGGGTAATCTTCTTAATCTTCTAATGGGACTCTTAATCAAACTAGAGGATGATTACAAACTCAATTGCTTGGATATAAACCAGGTACAAATCTATGATACCACCTATTATTCTTTCATTTTCGAATCAATCATAACTGCCGATACTAATCCCTATAAGGGGCAATTAGCATCTGCTGCAGTTCAATTCATGAATGAATTTACCGATAACGATGGGAGGTTCATATCATTCAATCAACTCGATAGAAACAACTGGATTTTCCAACTTAATTTCTCAATCGCATGACAAAGTATAACGTTAGTCCATTAGTTGCTCGGGAGATAGAATTCTCCACGGGCACTATCTTTGGTGGTAGTTGGTGCCGATACTTTATTTCAATTACCCTACACCAATGCTATATAGAAGCAACATGGAAGACCCGTCCTAAAAATGATTTAGACGGGCACAAAGAAATCTTTAACTCTTTACAGGAGTATCTAGATTGGTTTGCTAATCTTAAGAAAACTTACGGGAGGAGAATATCCCGTAAACAAATGGTATATGCTGCATACGATGAAACAACTCGTACCTTTAGTTACAAACCCTACGAGAATTGGGCTACCAGACGTTCTAAGGAGAAATTAAATAAGCCTAAGGAACCAATACTGGCCGATGAATTATACTAATCCCCCAATCAGTTAATATACCTCAGGGAGTTCAGAAACACTAACATCTGGGCTCCCTTAATTATTGCATATTTAAAATCTTAATATTGCATATTTAAAATATTATTTCTATATTTGCATAAGAGAAAAATAAATATAATTATTAACCGACCTCGAACAGGGTCACAAAACTTATTTCTTATGACAACTATTAACGAAATCTCAAATCACATTATGGGTTACTTCAATGGAACTCTTGATGCTTTTGGTTACACTGCTCAATCAGTTAATGAAATCTCAAATCCGGATGAATCCTATATGGGAACTCTTAATCTCCAATTCCGGGAGTATCCTATAGACGATGACGAAAAGGCAGAAACCTACTGCAGAGAATCCGATGCTTTTGAACAATACGTGATAGAATTCATTAATTCTCATTGGGATGAACATCACCCATTAAAAGAACTTAACCCTAATCATCATTACATGTCAAACTCATATGGAGATACTATCCAGGTACATTTCAATGATGAATCCCTTTTCATTATCATTACTATGACAGGGCAATATTAACAAAATCTTCTGGGAGGCACTCAAAACACCTCCCAGAACCTCCCTATTTATAAAAATAAAAGTAGTTATAAAAACAAGTTTAGAAATAATTTTGTATATTTGCAGTGAGAAATATTTCTCAAATAATTTTAATATAGACACGTTATGAAAGAATTAAAAAATTTAGAGGCCATCCGGGAACTGCTTGCTTCTCATCCCATTTATACTTATGATTACTCAGATGGCTTGCACATTAACAAGGAAGCTACCAATATCCAGGTTTATTCAATCGACTTAGAGGATGAACCTTTTGCTGCTTATATCTCAGGATATATCATCACATATGCTTCAGAGGAAGTTCTCTTCGAAAATCTCCGGGAAAACATTATTTCTCACATGGACTTAACAAAGGGTGCCGACGACCAATACTATGATTATTCACCCTCACAGGTAGAGGCTATATTATTCGGAATCCTTCAATTAACCCCAGAACATCAGGATTATATCATAACCGGACTCAAAAAACATCTCCGGGAATTTATCCAAGACGATGAACAAGATGAGGACATGATATCCCAATATACCAATATCTACAATGCTATCGAAAAATGGGAATCAGACCACAGGGAAACAGAAATCTTCCAACAACTTGCAGTATCAGAATTATTTAACCAACTAAATAAATAATCACTATGGTAAACTTATATAAATTACTCAACGTACTGGAACAGGGCATGTCTCTGTTCCAACTTAATAAATGGAAAACCGAAGGCATCTGGTATCCAATCACCCAATACAAAAAGGAATCAGATGAAATACAGGTAGTAACTAACCTATTTATTGCTGACCAGGAACAGTACCATATCCAACTATCTGGGAATTATCCAGAAGAATCTGAAGACTGGAACAAGTTTCTAGAGGAAAACCAATGGAAAATCTATCCCTTACTTGCAAATATAATGCAAGTCTTCTTGCCCACAGGGAACTATCAGATTATGTATACCTTATATCCACAAGGATTCATATCAGTAATTGCTAAACCCATAAACAAATAACATTATGATTACCGAAGAACTTAAACATATCTTAGACTCATTACCTTCAGAGATACATGAACAGGCCAGGGAACTGGTAAAAACTTGGAAAACTGCCAATGACCGAATAATAAACGAAATCTTTGAACTTTCCGAAGAAGAAAATGATGAACTTCAACAAATTGCCGATGAAGCAAAAGGTAAACTATTTACCCTATTATTTGGCCCACTCTATCATCATTACGTATCTCAATATGTATTAGACCAGGACTATTTTGAAGAAGAGGAACAATTCATTGAGGACCTATCAAAATATTATAACCTATGACACCATACATCAAAAACCAATTAATCAAACTATGCGACCATCCCGAATGGTTTAACGATATGCTAACTATATGGGATAACAATCCCGAAGAACCTCATACGGCTATTCGCAATTATTTATCCCATGTACAACTAGATGGATTACTAGAAAACACCAAAATAGTACATGTATCATTCAATGGAGATGAACCTAAACCGGGATTCTACTTCGAAATACCCAAAGATCCTAATGTGTATCTCATACTTGGAATCTTGGATGAAGATGAACTCCCACATACCGTACTATTAAGTAAACCAAAGTTTAACCCTCAACTCAATTAACATCATGAAACTAACAATAACAACTTTAGTCATTATCGAGGATACTAGTGATAACTGTAATGAACTCAATCTTTGCTATCATTCTTTTCAAGAAGACCCAAACAGGGCTAAATCAGAAATCATAGCTGCAGTAAATGGAGTATACGCCCCAGATAGGGTATTCAACACCATTGAGGAAATCCAAGAATACTTCGAATATGTTCACCTTGAATCCCAAGAGATAAAATTCATTCAAACTACCACTGCCATAAAAGGCATATAATATGGAACCAATCATAACAGTAAACCAATACCCAATCGGATGGGAATGGCTAGACAGAGTACCTCTAGAGGACTTTAACTGGCTAATCGAAATATTCTCTACCATGACCGATAATACTGATACTTATGACTTTGTATTTTATGAAGATTCAGAAACCTTACCAGGACATCTGAAGAGGATATGTTCAGTAGACAAGATATCCTTAGCTAACTTCCTAAACGAGGACCAAGGCTATGAATCAGGTATATCCATGTACGGTCACTACATAGCATGCAAATGCCTTGACATATCCTCAGAAGGGGAATATATGAATCACTTAACTGATATAAGATTATTAACCAACGAACTATAAACTATGCTAATATGCTAACATCAGGTAGATTCTTAGTATCATTCGAAGTCCCGGGACCACTACCTGGGACTACCGAAGGCTTCTGCGAAGAAATGAACGTAGTGTACAGAACCGAGGAACTTAATACCTACCTCCGCTACCCCAAACAAGAAATAAACCCCTGGGATAAACATAGTACCTATATAAGGCTAAAGCTAAGAGAGATCCTTAAAGTAAACCTAACAGATATAACCATAATCGATATAATATCACTACCATGAACACTATCTATCACATAATCCGAATAATCCTATCAGTAGGAACTATCCTAACCCTCATACGTAATGAGAAAATATACCAAGCCTACAAGAACACCCACCCAACAAATAAAATAAGGTATATCATCTCACAGCTAATAATCCTAACCCTATACACCTCATCACTAATCCTGGTATCCTACACATATAGGATTATACTAAGATACATATAATAATACTAAAAATTATGAAATCACTAATTCTACTCATCGTAACGATCTGGCTTCTAATCCTAAATGAAGAAGCCTACCTAACAAAGAAATTCATCTACAGAATGAATTTAATCATAATCCTTTTAGTATATGCCTTCATACAGGTATACCTAATCGAATAAATACCCACAAGGTACCTGGAATAAATACCGGGTACCTCCCACACTACCCAACACAAAAACAAAACAAAATCATACTAACGCTAACTAAGGTACAATATCTACCTATCCCCTCTATAACTAATATACCATCTATTAATATAATAATACCTAATACATATATCAAGGTACCTCGCCGGGGGTTTTGGGGATTTAGGCAAACAAGGCAAGTGATAACCCCTCTACTATACAAAGCCACTCAACTCACTATATAGCCACTATACCATATAGCTCTACTACACACTTTAAAGGCAAACTCAAAAAGGCCTAAAAAGGCAATAAAATCCGACCATTAATGGCCCCTAAATCCGATTGCCTTGAGTACCCTTTATATGTATATATTATATAGATTGCATTCAAGGTAATTCGAAGGTAGGGGATTATATAATACAGATATATTATGTAGCTTCTATGTATGTAGGTAGTATAGCTTTAGTACACCGTCGATTAATGGCCATCACTAATTAGCCTTGATTGCCTTCACCAAGTTATTATATTATGTATTATATAATACATATAGGTTGGGGTTAGGTAATAAGATTTGGTAATCAAGGCAAATTATTTGTTAGGTTTTAGGGCTAAATGGTTTATAGGATTTAAGGCCTTCAAGGGGCATATTTAGGTAATATTCCTAGTAACTCTGTAATTTATTTGCTTAGTATTTATATTAGCATTAACTTTTGTATTCTAGGACAATTTTGTGATTTAGAGGTACCTTGATTACCAAGAACCATTAGGTATTATATAATATAGGTTATAGGTAGGGAAGGTAAATGGCAATCTCCATTCATGGCCTCAAGGACTAAGGCAAATTAACCTAAAGGTACCCCAGCATTATTTGCATATATAATATATTATATGTATATTTGCATAGAGAAAAATAAGGTATTAATCATTTAAAAATATACCGATATGAAAACATCTCAAGCATCATTCAGACAGAAGAACCCTCAGGCAATCATTAATTCATTGCTAGCCTATCTTTGCACTTATGACTCATATTATCCTTGGTATCAGTATATCGCTAATACTTATGATAATTCTATCACTGACTTTCACTACGATGAGACCGATTACTTCGAACACCTAACTAATCTAATCCAAGATTTTAAGGTAACCAAAATTCTGGTATACTATAATACCGACGATGAATTCTTTACCTTCAATTCTCTCGAAGAGGAACCTATGGCTGATACCGATACTGCCGAGGATACCTACAAGGCCTATGGTATTACCTTCTACCTATTCAAGGATTAACTACATTGCCCCAGGCCTAACTTAGGTACCTGGGTTTTTACTTACGCTAACTTAGTAAGCCATTATAGGCTATCCTAATCTTTATAGGCTTACCATAGTCCCTATATGGCCTTATTGAATTAGGACCTAATAGGTTTATAGAGGGCAATAATAGGAGATATAGCTAATCGGCCTTAATTCTTTATCACCTTAGTCCATTAATGGCCTTCAATATACAGGTATATAATACACTCTCAAGAGGACAGGCATAAGCCATATAGGATTATCCATATACATATCATATATGCCCACTACAAGGCGGGTGAAGATTACCCTTGTGAACCCCCAAAATTAAGTGCAAAAATTAAGTCCTTTTTAGGGTGCACAATATTTTCTATTTTATGAATTTTTCACGAAAATAATTTTGAAAATAAAAATATTCATTTTCTCAAAAAATTTTCTTGAAAATGTTTGTAGATTAAAATAAAGTCCGTATCTTTGCAATGTGAGAAAAACAAAGCGATATTTGAATGAATTTTTAATTAAAACTTTTTAAGAAAATAATTTTCTAAAAATTTTGTAGATTAAAAAATAGTTCTTATATTTGCAATACAGAAATGAAACAAATACTACCTTATTAGAATAGTTAAAAAAGTCTTGAAAGTCTATTTGAAAAGGTAATAAAAATAATTAATAATAAAACTTTCAAGCATTTTATTATGAAAAATCAAATTAACAAAGTGAATGTAGAAAAAGCAGTAGCAAACAGTAAAGCAAATAGTTTAATTGCTTTAGACGTATTGAAAAGCGTAAAAGAAAAAAACGCTGGACTTTTCAAAACGTCTTTAGGGACAAAAACAGAAATTTACAAAAAAGAACTTTTTGAGGGTGCAAACGAAAAGCAAATCAAATCGTTACGCAAAAAGTTCAGAAATGTAACTTTCAATTTTCTTTCCACGATTGCAAACAATGCAGATAAAAAACTAATTGAGGGATTTATAGACTTTTATAAACAAGTCTATACGCTGAATGATTTTTCATTTAATTCTATTGCATCCGAGAATACAAAAGAAGAAAAGAAAGCAATTCTAATAAAAGGGCTTGAAATAGTGAAAAAATCTTTGAAGTAAAAACAAATCAGAGTAGGGAAATATTTCCCTACTCACTTAAAAAATTAAATTCTATGTTATTAAATATATTTTTATTTGTTGGTGTAATTTATTTAGCAATTCAATGTTATAGAGACTTAAAAGAAATTTTGAAAGACGATAACGAAACATTTGAGGATTGAAAGAAAGTAAGGGACAAATAAAAATCTTTGTCCCTTACTTTTTATTTTCAAATGTTAAATTTAACGGAACCGTACTCCGTTTTTAGTACCACACGATTTTGGGCTTTCGCATTAATGGGTACCTTGAAGACAAATACACATTTTTAGTACCAGGAAATTTTGACACCTCGTATTAGAGGCATGCCAAGATATCCCACACCACACATGCCCACATAACACACAAAGAAGCCAGAGAATAAAACATCCCTGGCATTCATCCTATAAAAGGGTATCTAATATCTCTTTAATCTATCAATCCTTACCATACTCTTCCTTAATCCTTTCCAAATCCTTTAAAGCCAATTTCAGAATCCTAATTCTATAGGGGATATATTTCTTATAGGTAGGAAACCAATACCCAAATATATAATACTCTCTATTAATCCTATCTATAGGAGTCTTCAACCATCTATTAGTTCTTATGATATGATACTCTCCATAACCTATGTGACTAAATCCTGAATGAAACCAGAGATAGGTAATACCAAACCTTTCAGGTTGGAACCAGGGTTTAATTACACTATGCCATAATTCATGATTCTGATTATCGAATATCCTACACATCCCTAGATTAGTTTCTGCATGTCTTAGGAAATCAATTACCTTAATTATCTCATACTTCACTTTCTCATAATTTTCGAATATCCTCATCTCTATGGTGAAGTTATTCTTTGCTTTTTCAACCTTAATCATATACTTGAATTTAAGTTATTATTATATAATATCATAGCACCCCTATTATCCTATGGGTATTGGATTACAATATCAAAGTTCTTTCTATAAACCAAAAACTTATAAAGATATGGAAGAAACATTATTCAAACTAACACGTGCAATTACAGATACAGGTACAGATACTGTACCTTCAAAGGGTGGTACTGTAACCTACCGTATCAATTCCCTCAAAAGGAAACTGGTAAATGGCAAAGTAGTTTCAACCTCTACACCCTCTTGTACTTTGGGCTCAGCCTCCGTAAGTTGGGCTACTTGGGGAGGAGTTACCGTTGGAGATGGTTACTTAGATGTAAAAATTAACTATTCAGAAAATACTGGGTCCTCAAGGTCTACTACTCTGACATTTACCCAAAATGAGTCTAATAACAAAATCAATCTCACGGTAACTCAGGGATCCGGTGTAACCTATAGTGGATACATAAAAATGGTTTCAAACACATTGCCTTTAGGTGGTAATAAAGATAATACTGCTCAAATCCTTGTAATGGCCTATTTAAAGGGTAGTGATGGGTCTAAAAAGCCAGAAACTCCCCATGTGGGTAGTGCTCCCGATTGGTGCTCAGTATCCGTTGCCCAAGTGGGTACTCTTGAGAACCATTACATGTTAACCCTGACTGCTTTATCGAGTAATCAAACTGGAGCTAACCGTTCAGGGTATATCTTCTTAACCTGTGGGGATGCTAACCTTAGTATACCAGTTACTCAGAAGTCACAAAGGGCTTCAACATTCACTCTCTCTGGATTGCCCACAGGTACAGGCTACTATCTCTTTGGCAGGGGAGCTAGGCCACAGAATACATCATCTTCAGGTCAGGCGTATATACAGGGTCTCTCAGCAACTGGTACTACTACTATGAAGATTCCATTCTATGCCAATAACTCAGAACCTGGTTCTCGAATAGAATGTACTACTGGAGATAAAGTAGCTGTATATACTAAATCAGGTGCTACCTGGATATCAAAGGGGTCATTTATAGTACCAAGTGCAGGAGGAACAGTATCAATCTAAAAACATTATACATTATGGAAAATAAAGTTCTTAAATTAGGGGGGGGGAGATCCACCAAAGATGTATATGCAGAAATAAGAAAGGGAAACTCTGAGAGATGGACAATACAATCTCAAAAGAGTAAGTATGTAAATGGCAAATTGTCCGGGGTTATTGGAGTTGGTTATTCTGCTAGCATCAATACCCCGGACTATGTTCTGGAGGAAGACAAGAGTAACAATGGTATTCAGATTACTGCACGAAATGACGGTACTTCTGGGCTTTGTGTACTTACACAAAATGAATCTGGTAATAAAATAAATCTACACCTTACTACTCCTGAAGAAAAAGAATATTGGGAAATACGTTTTAATCCTATAACCATCAATGGAGTAGACACGAGTGCTTTTTTTAAGGTTACTACCAATATTAGTCGCGAAGGTGGATCTATGGCTGATGGTAACAGAAATAAGAATTGGATAGTAAATCAAAATAGATATGCTATTAATGTCTATATTGCTAACCTGTACCCGGGAAATTTCAAAATGTTGTCTTGGTCCTGCCTCGATAAGAATGGTAATGCTTTTAGTCCTAACTACAATTTACCAAGTAATTCATACTTTACAACAAAAACAACTGGATTGGGTTCCTATACTCTTACAAAAGTTTCAACTCCCTCTGCTAGCAGTGATACTCCTATACTCTCCAGTAGGTTTAACCCCACTAAAAAATATCCATTAGATTTGAATTTTTATTGGGTAGCTCCAACTTAATACCCGTATTAAGATAATATCCCAATTATAAAAGCAATTACCCAGAATATAAGAGCCAGTGTATATGCAACAGAATATCTATGCCAGGGATACCAGCAGGTAATATAAGAATCTACTTTTAGTATTTCTGGATGTTCTTCCTCGTATTTTTTATCCTCTTCTCTAGAACTGTATTTATGAAATACATAGAAAGGTAAGAATACGAGGAAGATTATTAGAGCAACTGGGAATAAGAGTAGGAGAATTATCTCCCACCCTTGCATTGATGTCCCAGCATAATCACCGTCTCTATCAAAAAAGAATCTCATAGCAACTTATGTTTTAGGTACTTGGTTAATAGATAAATCGGAAATAGAGGTAATACTATCCATACCGAGATGAATAAAACGAGAGAGTGTATTTTGTGAGTATAGGGTAAATAATCCAAGCAAGCCCTTACAAAAAATACCGTGAACGGTAAGCATACCAAATAAATTATTGCTAATACTGTAGTCATTGTTCTTTGAGGTATTTGTTAATAATCTTGGTAAGCTTCTTATCAAATTCAATCATCATATCGAAAGCTTTCGAATCTTTCATACTTCTAATTTCCTTATCAAGGAGTTCTATGTTTCTCTTAATTGAGAAATAGGCCTTATATGCAAGGAATACTCTTTCATTTTCTTCGGTAATCGGACGAACTTCTCCCTTTTGCCCATCCAATCTTGGATATGTATCATCAGGACCCAAGGTTCTTGCAACTTTTACTCGGTTACTGAGCATTGCGAATCCACCTTTTTTATCGATAGATTCCACTGTAACTTTCTCAATGATGGGTCTTCCAGATAATGTGAAGAGAACCTCATCCCCCTCTTTGAGCTTTTTGATTTCTTTCTTTTCTTTTTTCATATCTTTATTTATTAAGAATTTTTCTTTATGCAAATATACGAAATTATTTCTTATTTATTGCATTATCAATCATATTTTTAATAAATTCATAGGCATTGCCCCGATAATCTTCTAGCATTTTGTATTCCTGTGGAGATAGAATTACTCCGTTTACTTTAAAAGCATCTCTTAGATGCTCTGGTATAGTGCCCTGGTGAGCGATGTTATTATAACGGATAATGAAAAGTTTCTCTCGGTCTTCATCAATAACTCCCAGAGTGTTTACTGGTTGGAGTTTAGTTTGGTAAATACCGCCAAAAGCCGAGGGCACCATTAAAATATTTCCGGGAATTTTAGTTACCCAGTGAGAATAATCTGGAGTAATTACCGCAATTTTACCCTCTTTCTCAAGCTCTTTATCATAAGCTAATCGATTAAACCAAAAAGCACATTTAAAACAAACTTGTTTTCTTGCCATAAGTTGGGGAATCTCTCTAGTTTCATCGAATTCCTCTAAATTAATGGGTTTGCCACATATCTGGCACTCATTTTTCTTGTCCATATTGCATTATTTTATAAGTTATATATGATAATAGAACCTCTAAACATATTGAAAATGGGTTATAAGCAATACTTTTGTTACTAAAATTGAACCATTAAAACTGATAAGTTATGGATAAACTAACAAATGAAATGATTAAAGACCTTGCTATTCGCTTAGGTCTAGAACCTGCTCTATTGAAAGCTGTTCAATTGGTAGAAGCAGCAGGTAGAGATGGGTTTTTAGCTGATGGTAGGCCTCAAATCCTCTTTGAGGGTCACATTATGTACAAAGAAGTACATAAGAAATTCCCTGACAGAGATTTAGCTTACCTTTGTAAGAGATATTCTACGATTTTCTTCCCTAAATGGGATAAATCGAAGTATTTGGGAGGTGTACACGAGTATAAGAGACTCGAATTAGCCAAAGAAATTGACGAAGAATGTGCATTGAAGTCTGCAAGTTGGGGTATGTTCCAGATTTGTGGGTTCAATCACAACCTCTGTGAATGTAAAGATGTCTTCGAATTCGTTCATAAGATGTCAGAATCTCATGCAAATCAACTAGAACTCATGTACTATTTCATGAAAAACTCTGGTTGTTTGAGTAATCTCAAAGAAAAGGACTGGGCTGGCTTTGCCAGAAAATACAATGGTCCCGGGTATGCCCAGAATGCCTACGACCAAAAACTAAGAAATGCTTACGAAAACTTCAAAGATAAATTATGAAAAGATGTCATTTTAACAGCTGTGTAGCAAAAGTATTTCTTTTCCCCAGTTACAAAGCAATTACTCTGGTGTATAACTCATTCTTCAAACACAAAGTAGAAGAGTGTAAACCCGATGATATCAATCATGAACGTATTCATCAGGTACAACAGATTGAATGTAGTATAGTGGGTTTAGTACTTGGTATCATACTCTGGTTATCATTCGGTATATCCTTTTGGTGGGTAGTGGCTCTGACTTTTGGATTCTTCTACCTTTGGTATGTTATTGAATACCTAATTATCATGTGCTTTGCCAAGTGGAATAAACAGAATGAAAGATATCATGATGTAAGTTTCGAAGAAGAAGCTCACAACAATGATAAGTATCTGAGTTACTTGGAAGACCGTAAGCCATTTGCTTGGATTAAGTACATTAAATTGAGAAGCTACAAGAAATGAAGAAACTAAGGGTATTGGGAGTGTGCGCTGGACAGGGTGCACTCCTGTTCCCTTTTAAGAAAAATTTGTTAGGGAACATAGAGATAAGGGGAGTATTCCACACTCCAGGCGAAGAACAATGGGAATTAAACTTTGGGGATATACCGTTCTATAAGGGCTTTTGTTTACAAGAATTCAATGAGAAAGTAGACATAATTATATCAAGCCCCGATTGTGGAGCAGCCTCAGTAATGAGGTTATCTAAAGTAAAAGAATTAGGCAATCCAAAAGATAACCGTAGTCTTAATCTAGTAATTGCATCAATACTCAAGTATAAACCTAAGATATTTCTTATAGAAAATCTACCAAGACTGCTAACACTGCTTCCCAAGGATTTCTTTGAGGAAACATTCAAAGACTATAAATTAGTTTTTCACGAAAGGTCAGTTTTAGATTACGGAAACTCCCAGGAGTCAAGGAAGCGATTACTCATCATTGGAGTACATAAAAAGACTGGTAAGAAATACTTGAATGCTTTTGATGAAGTATTTCAAGTAAAAACTCCAACAACTACTAGAAACCTACTTAAACCACTCACATTCTCTCAGAAAAATAATACTAACCAGATTCCGTTCATGAGTAAAACTCTGGCAATGTATGACTATCGGAAGCTTCCTGAAAAGAAGAATCTTACAGTAGCAAAGATACATAGACTCTGGGTTAGAGATTTTAAAGATGAAAAGAAGTGGCCTATCAAAACTGCAAAGATGAGTACTCTTCCAGGAGTATATCGATTAGAGTATGATAAACCCCCATTAACTCTCAGACCTGCAGATAGGCAATTTAGACCAGATGGATACCCCTTGGGAATCGAAGACTTCAAGGCAATTATGGGATTCCCCGATAAATTCGAAATTTACCTTCACAAAAATGGTGATACCTTCGAGGGTGATTTTAAGGATTACCATTACTGGCTTAACAAGGCAAGGTACACAATTGCCAAGGGCTCGGTTTATGAGGTAGGGATTTGGTTCAAAAAATGCCTCAAAAAGGCAAATACCCAAGAACCGTGAGTTTCAGCTTTATATATAAAGTCTTATATATAAGTTTCTGGGGTGCCTTGAAATATATAGATATATAATATACTACGTATATATATCTATATATTTATCTGCGTATATAGCTATTCATATATCATATCGTAAGTAGTATATTTGGATATTATCTCACTTCGTTCGATAAAGGTAATCGCTAAGCGATTACCGAATAGATAGTATCATTAAAGCGTGCGAACTTCCTAAAATTTTTGAACATGAAGAATTTAAAGAGGGCCTTGTTCATTGTACTTCTAGGATTTACTATTTACCTTTGCTTCAGGAATTACAAACTTTCTCGAGAGGTTGATTCCCTGGAACTAGCGGTCAATGAAATCCCAGATACAGTATACACAGAGAAACCCTTCAAACCAGAGAAGAAGTACTCAGAAAAAATTGAACCAGGTAAAATCTTAGTTCATGATAATAAGCAGCCAACTCTCTTTCCTGATTCCATGCTAAGGCAGCCAGTTATCAGTAACCAAGATTCCCTGGTTCAAATTGTTTTGAAGAAAGATAAGTTGAACTTAAGTCTGTTCAATAAGGAGACTAATACTTATTCAACTAGACTATTCCCAATCGACTTAGATAAGTACAACTACAACTGGTATGAAGGTCAATTAACTCGAAAGAAAGTTGCAAGGTTATCACTTAGTCCATACGTTTATGGCAAATACAGACCTTTCAATAATCTCTTCGATATGGGAGCTGGTCTTTCAATCAAGACTAAGAGATTTAATTACAAATTCGGAGTCAATACCTTTTACTACCCAAAGATAAAATCTGGTATAGGTACTGACATCGAATTTCAAATAACGTATAACTTTTAGATATGGCAAAGACTATCTCAGAAACTAGAACTACTTTAACTCGAGAAGAGCTATCAAACTTATCCCGAGTTTCTAGTGATGTTTTCTTTTTTAGCCTTTTTTGCTATGTGATACATCCAGTAAGAGGAAAGGTAAGATTCGATTTATACCCCTTTCAGAAATCCGTTCTCTACAATTTCATTGCCCAACGATTCAATATCATTCTCAAATTCCGTCAGGCAGGAATTACAGAACTTATTTCAATGTACTGTCTTTGGTTGGCGATGTACCATCCCAACAAAAAGATAAACATTATCTCTATCAAAGACACAACTGCTAAGAAGGTGCTTAAGAAGATTAAGTTCATGTACAAGAATCTTCCATGGTACCTTCAAACTCCCATAATCAATGGTAGAGCTGGAGAATACGGTTCTGCTTCCATGATAGAATTTGATAATGGGTCATTTATTGAATCAATTCCGACATCATCCGAAGCCGGTCGTTCGGAATCCCTTTCTCTTCTGGTAATTGACGAGGCAGCAGTAGTAAGATGGGCTGCTCAAATTTGGGCTGCTGCATTCCCTACTCTTTCCACTGGTGGAGCTGCCATCGTCAATTCCACTCCCTATGGAGTTGGTAATTTCTATCACTCAACTTGGGTAGATGCCATTGCAGGAGGTAATCCTTTTAACCCAATTCGATTATACTGGCAAATGCACCCAGAACGAGATATCAATTGGTATAACCAAATGTCTTCTGCTTTGGGAGCAAAACGAACTGCACAAGAAATTGATGGTGACTTCTTATCATCTGGTAATACAGTCTTCGACTTAGCCGATATTAAAGCTATCGAAGACTGCCTTAGTGATTACCCAGTTATTAAGAAGAGATTTAATGGTCAATACCGACAATTCTGTGAACCCGAATCAGATAAAGAATATTTCATTGGTGCAGACGTTTCAACTGGTAGAGCTTCTGACTACTCTTCATTTACTTGTATGGATAAGCTAGGAGAAGAACAAGTAGTATATAAGGGAAGAATGGCAGTGGGAGCTTATGCTAAGTTACTTGGTGATACTGGGAAGTTGTTTAACTGGGCAGTAATAGCTCCAGAATCCAATGACGTTGGTTTATCAGTAACTTCTAAGCTTCAAGACGAAGGCTACCCTAACCTTTACTACTACCAGAAGATGCTGAAGAAAAAAGGTAAAAGTAGACCTGAAATGGATAAATCCCCTGGTTGGTTAACCACCCAAAAGAATCGTTCAGTGATAATAGAAAACTTGGAAGAAGATATTCGATTAGATCACGTAATCATTAAGGACCCATTCTTTGTACAAGAAGCTTATACCTTCATTTATGATGGTTTAGGTAGACCTGTTGCAATGGGTAAACATAGGGCTAACAATTCAGCTGTAGATGTAGACCTTGAAGGAGATGTATATGCCGATGATGATATCTTTGGAAAAGCAATATGTAATCACATAAGGAAAGGAAAAACTAACGTAATCGTACAACCAAGATGAAAAAGTACTTCAATTTTAGTTGGGGTTGGGGACGTAAGAAGGACCCTCCCAAGAATGGTACATCCTCTAATAAAGAGGAAAAGCCTGCCACATCGATTTCGCCTGGTAGGGTTTCAGTTGACGATGATAGCGATAACTTAATTACATCATTACAAGGGTTGACTAAATTAGTTGAACCCTCTTTTCGTGTTGATGTGATACCTTTAATTCGGGATTTATATAAGGTAAATCCTGATATGGGCATTGCATTGCAAGATATGTTTAAGTTAGCTAACACCAGTCATACAGTAACTTTCCCTAATAATACCGATGAAGAGGCTTCAAAGATGAGAGAACATCTTAAGAAAGCCACCAAGGGATGGACCAGATATACTGCTGGTATAGATGGTTTAGTTAATAAAATGATTGTTCAACTTCTTGTAAGTGGGGCAATATCCGTAGAAGGAGTACCAAATGATAAGCTTGATGGTTTGGCTACGGTATTATTCCTTAAGCCAGAACACATCAAGTTTAAACGTGAATTAAATGGGGTGTATTCTCCTTACCAAAAGAATATGAATTTCTTTGTTAAGCAACAAGATTATATTAAGCTTAACCCAGAAACTTATTTCTATGTTGGTATGTTCAATGATACAGATGAACCTTATGGAGTTCCTCCATTTATGCCTGCATTGGATTCTCTCAAGGGTCAGAATGATATGAAGGTTAACTTCAAACATATCATGGAGATTTGTGGTATGGTTGGTTTCTTAGAAGCTAAGATGCAGAAATCTCCACAAAGACCAAATGAGAGTATAAAAGCTTATGAATCCCGATTATACCATGAACTTAATATCCTTAAACGTAATGTTAAAGAGGGTATGAAGGATGGAGTAGTTGCTGGTTACATAGATGACCATGAATTCAAACTAAATTCTACTACTAAGGAGCTCGGTAATATCGAGAAGCCTTGGAATATGAACCAACAATCTGTAGCAAATGGGTTGGGAGTTAATGGCTCTATCATTGGGGTATCATCTACTACTGGTGAAGGTGCAACTGGTATAATGCTGTCTAAGATGATTAGCCAGTTAAAAAATATCCAAATGCTTGTAGCTTATGTATTGGACCGACTTTATTCTCTAGAACTGCGTCTGGCAGGCTTTAATAATAAGGGGATGAAGATTGATTGGGGAACTTCTACAGTTTCTGATGAAGTTAAAATCCAACAAGGTCTTCAGTATAAGATACAGAACCTTGACTTATTGTATAAGGCTGGTATCATTAGTCAAGAGCAATATGCTTGGGCAATGGGTTATGATTCTCCTGATGAGAAAGAACCAAGAGTTTCACTTGAGGACCAATTTGCTAAGGGAGGTAATATAGACCCACAAGAAGGAACTAAGAAGAAACAAAGGCAAGATGATAAAAACCAATCTGCTCGTAGGTCAAGAGATAAGACAAACCCGGCTCCTTCTCGAGGAGACCAAAATACTAAAGCAAGATGAGTAAATTTACAAAGAAAAACAAAGAGCATCTTGATTCTATGGTGATAGGTCAAGGCCATACCATTATGGCTGGGTATATCCCAGAAGCAGTGGGAGCCAAGGCTTTCTCAGAGAATTATTACAAATGGAAAAACCCTACACCGGATTCCATTGCTCAATTTGGATTTTGGGGAGGGGATATAGATTATAATACTTATTATCCCAACCTGGACAAATCGGAATTAACTCCTAAGGACGAAGAGTTTATCGAACCTATGTTCCGATTACTTTCGGAAACAATCGTATCGAAAAATTGGAATCCTACAGACTTCGGTCAAAATGGAGTACTAAAGGCTTCTATGAAGATGCTGCTTGGTCAAACAGTAAACTGTGACCATGAAACCAACATTGGTAATGCTATTGGTGCTGTATCACAAGTAATGTGGCAGGAATCCTATAAAGACGGTAGCTTTACTATACCCGCTGGTATCAACGGTATTCTGAAAATCGATGGTAAGGCAAACCCAAGAATTGCTAGAGGCATCCTTATGGAACCTCCTTCAATTCATAGTAATTCAGTTACTGTACAATTTAAGTGGGATAGATCCCATCCCCAAATGGAAGATAACGAATTTTATCAGAAACTGGGTACTTATGACTCTAAGGGAGTTATGGTACGTAGAATTGTTACTGAAATTGTTCGTTACCTTGAGACCTCACTAGTTTCACATGGTGCTGATTCATTTGCCCAGAAAATTGGTTCGGATGGTAAAATCATTAACCCAACCTTTGCCAAAAGAACTTGGGCATCTTATGAAGAATACAGAGATGATAAATCGAAGCAATACTTCTTTACTGATTATAAATCAGATTTAACATCATATCAAGAAAAGGACGATACTCAGGGTTCTTTTAATGATAATGATGCCAAGGATAATCATTCAAATAAAAATAACATGAACGAAGAATTACTAAAATTTCTTGAAAGCCTTTTCGGGGATAATATGCTTACCCTGGAAGAAGGTAAAGAGATGAATCAGGAAAATGTAATTGCCTGCATTCAGACTTTGGTATCATCCAGAAACGAATTGCAAACTTCGGTAGATAATCTTACTACAGAGAAAACTTCTCTTACGGAACAGATTACCAACTTGAATGCCGAAGTAGCTAACTTGAAGGAAATGGCAACCGTAGGAAAGAATCACATTGCTTCTCTACGTGAAAATGCCGTAGAAACCTACAAGAAGTTGATGGGTGATAAGGTAGATGAGACAATCGTTACGATGCTCAATGCCGAGACTACTGGTATTACTACTCTTATTTCCTTGACCAAGGATTACCAAGCTCGCTTGGAAGAGAAGTTCCCTCTCACTTGCTCAAAATGTGGTTCTAAGGACGTCAACCGTGCTTCCTCAATTGCTGAGGATGATACCGAGGGTAAAACTGGAACCCAGGGTACTGATACCCAACGGAATTCAGAATCTCCGAGTACTAAGAATGTAATCGATAACTTGTATCGAAACAAAATCAAATAACTAATATAAATAATCCGCGTTATGGAAAAAACTAAAATCGTAAACGACCCTCAGCAACTTACTCTCTTTGGGGAAAGAACCCCGAGAGCGGTGATTTACAAAAGTGAGTCACACAAATTGCACCAGGCTTTCAATGTTAAAGCTGGAGAGAAAATCGTACAGGGTATGCCAGTGGCTTTGAATGAAGAAGGTTTGATTTACCCTTGCACTGATACAGCTACTCAAGTTTATTTGGGTGTAGCAGTAACGGATAACGTTAACCCTGCTTATCAACCTCAAAGAAATTTCCCGGTAGAGGTAACAGTAGCTATGGAAGGTTACATGATTTGTAACTGGGTATCAAACGAAAATATCGAAGCTGGCTATGTAACTCCCGATGGAAAATTGCTTAACGATAGATTCGTAAAAGCTAACCAAGCAACTTCAACCCAGTTCATTGCCCTTAATCCAGCAGAAGAGGCAAATGAGGTAATTCAAGTACTCATCAAATAAGAGAAAAGAAGTTATGGAAAATAAAATAGATATTACAAAGTTGAAGGCTCAGGATTTTATGAATGAGCTGCCGGAAATGGTAAGAAGCTTGGAAGCTGTTCGTTCCGGTTCACAGGACAAGAAGCCTGTAGAGGTAACTTTTGGAGAATTGGTTACCGGTAAATGGGGTATTTCAGAAGATGAACTTTTTGAAAAGATGGGCATCAATCCAAAAGTGGACACGATGCAGAACATCTTTACAATGCCCCAACAGAATATTCGTTGGATTGTTCCGGAAATCATCCGTGCTGCTATCACATTGGGTATGCGCCAGGCTCCGTTCTATCCGAACATCATTGCATCTGATCAACCCATCAATGGTTTACAAGCAATCATGCCGATGGTTAACATGTCGGATGCTGCCCCTGCAAAGGTTAATGAGGCAGAAACTATCCCATTGGGTGATGTTAGCTTCGGACAGAAATCAGTTAGCCTCTTCAAAATCGGAAAAGGTTTCAAACTTACTGATGAAGTTCGTAACTATGTTTCGCTCGATGTCTTGGGAATCTACCTTCGTGATTTTGGTGTTCAGTTGGGTTATGCTCTGGATACTCTGGCTATGGACGTTGCTATCAATGGTAACAACCCTGATGGCTCTGAGTCTGCCCCGGTAATCGGTGTATACGAAACAACTAATGGTATCACTTACAAAGACCTTCTGCATATTTGGGTACGTGCTGCTCGTATGGGACGTAACTTCCAAACTATGATTGGTGGTGAAGACCAGGCAATCGAAATGCTGAACTTGCCGGAATTCAAGGATCGTCACTCTGGTACTACAGAAGCTACCCTGAATGTTAAGTCTCCTGTTCCCAAGAATGCTGACTTCTACATTCACCCGGGTACACCCAACCAACAGCTGTTGTTGATTGATACCTCTGCTGCCTTGATTAAGCTTACTGCTCGTCAGTTGATGCTTGAATCGGAAAGAATCGTTTCTAACCAGACTCAGGCAATCTATGCAAGCTTGACTACTGGCTTCTCTAAGATGTACCAGGATGCAACTCTGTTGCTGGCTGCTGACAAGAAGTTCTCAGAATTCGGTTTCCCCGAGTTCATGAACGTAGACCCATATTTGATGGTTAACCTCGAATAATAAGGGCAGTCCGGTTTCATCTATATAAATTCCCTGAGAGGGTGGGTAATTAAAAAGACTCATCCTCTCTTTATCACTTTTTAAATTTTAGGAAATATGGCTAAAGATAAATATACAGTAACTGTGGGACCAAGAGCTTACAGTTTTCATGACCAATCAACTGGTATTACCGTTTGTAGAGGAGAAGACAAGGAACTCTCTCGTCGTCAATTCCGTGCACCAAAGATTCAGAAGGCAATTGCCTCTGGCCATCTGATTATCATTGCTGATAAATCAGAAATCGAAAAGTATTCAGAGGCCGACATCGAAAAGTTGGATAAGAGACTGAATGCTCAGTTCAAGAAAGGCATGACTCTTGAAAAACTTGCAAAGGGCTATTCCCTGGAAGAACTGAAACTGGTAGCAGGTCTTCATGAAATCGTTGCCGAGAAAGATGATACAGTAGAAACAATTCTTCAGGCTTTGCTGGAAGAATTCGAATCCTCTTCTAAAGGGTAATCTATGAAAATTACATAAGACAGACTAATATGAATAACAATCTGGACTTTTTGTACGTTACGTCAGGTCTGGAAGTTTCATTCAGAGTCATATCCAAAGTCCCGGCCAAATCCATTTTTGACTGGGACTTTGGCGATGATAAGGGAGAGGTTTTCAATGGTGGAAGACATGTTTCCTATTCTTATGAAACTCCCGGTTTCTATACAGTAACCCTACATGTAACCAACTCTAATGGTTTAGATATCACCGTAGATAAGACTCTGGTAGTTTGTGATTATGGTCATACGGCATTAGCCGATACAATATATAACTTAATCGACCACTATATTCCTTCAGAGATATCAGAGGGAATGACCAGGGAAGATAAATCTATCTACATCACCAAATGGCAATATTATATTGGTCCTCTAGTAAATCACCAAATTCCTGCAGATAAGTATACTGATGAATTATGGTATGAAGCACTAGAAAACCAATTAATAATGGAATTGGCAGCATGGGACTTTCTCAATGTGAAGATACTTAATCTATTAACAAGTACTTCAGAATACCTAAGTCAATTAACCTCTACCAAAGAACAAACTGGTGATGGTACTTCTAAACCCGAACTTGCCCGAGGTGATAGGATTAAACAAATCACTACTGGGCCTACTGAAGTGCAATATTATGATACCTTGGCAGATGCTACAAGTTCCCTATGGAAAACACTTTCTCAAGCAATGCAACCAGGTGGATTAATAGATGAATTAAGGAAGAACCTTTGTATGTTAGCTTCACGATTGGAAATCTACTTACCGTTCTGTGATGAAGTATTTAGAACCGTAGTTCCCAAAGTAGTTAACAGAAGGCAACCTGGAGTATTAGATGGACCCAACCCAAGTGCTCCAGTGAAGGGTGGTAAGAAATCAATCTTAACTAAGTTATGACAAAAGAACCCTGGAGAATGGTAAAGAACCGCTCTTGGGATAGATACAAGAAAATTATCACTGACTTCTTAGATTGGGATGCTGGTAGGCAATCCATAACCTGGGCCAAACATGTTAATCAGCTTCTCAGTCATGCCGAAGACAGTATACCTAAATATTATAACATCCAAATCGAGGCATTATGTTACTACAATGCTTTCAGAAACTGGCCTATCAATAAGGCAACTATTTCAGGAGAATTGGATGATGAAAACTTATCAATACTAATTTCTAAATCTTATATAGAACAAATCGGTTATCTTACACCGGAAGGTTATTGGGATTTTAATTGGGAACAAGATAGGTTTGTAATTAATGGTATAACGTATAAGCCTTCTGGAGATACTCAGACTGCTCAGGCAAAAGATGAGGCTTTAGTTTTCATGATTATCCTAAAGAGAGACCGAGATACCAAAGTTGAATTTGTAGAATAAAAATAAAGTATATGGCAAAGATGTTAGTACTGAGGTGGACACCAATTACTACAAACAGTGGAATCTGGTTTGATAGTAATCGGGTTATCCTTAATGGTACATCTGGAGTTCATATTGAAATGAAAGGTAATGGCAATGATGTAACGGCATTTCAATCAATGACCGGAAACAAATTTGTCACCTGCTTTCAAGATTACTTCGGTGATATCTGGGATAAAATAATACCTCATCCTGGTATAGGCCAGGTAATGAAATTCCGTGTAAATAAGCTTCCCGATTATGCTTGTATTCGGGGAGATATAGAAGACGGTGGAGATGTAGACCCCGAAAATCCAGATATACCCATGAATGCCTTCTGTGGTTCAGAGGGAGAACCATTCAGAGATATCGATTCGGAATTCTTACTGGGTCGTCAACGTGCAGTAATTAATCCTTAAATTTTATAAAATATGTATGTAAGTAAGTATTATACCTGCGAAGAAATAGACCAGCGGTTATTACAGGGTTACTATGATGACTTTGTTAAAGCTGGCTTTGGAGGAACTATAAATGAGTTCTGGGCCTTCGTACTTTCTATCAAGAATAAGGTAGATAAGAAAGAAGGATACGACTTATCGAAAAATGATTTTACCGATGAGTTGAAGGCTAAACTTGAGGGCATCGAAGAACATGCAAATTACATCACCAAAGTTTCTCAGCTTGAGAATGATTTGAAATATCAAACTGAGGAAGAAGTTAAACAGATGATTAGTGATTTGGTTGATGGTGCTGATGATGCCCTTGATACTCTTAAAGAGTTGGCAGAAGCATTGGGTAATGACCCCAACTTTGCAACTACTATCACTAATAAATTAACCGACCTTCGTACTGCTTTAACCGAAGAGGTTAATCGTGCTAAGGAAGCCGAAGCTGCTCTGGGTGCTGCAGTAGCAGCAGTTCAGGATAACCTCGAATATGGGTTAGACCAAATCAATAAAAAGATTGATACTGTTAAGGCAGACTTAAAAGCCGAAATCGACAGAGTTGAGAAGAAGGTAGATAAGAATGCTGAAGATATCAAAGACCTTGAAGATAAGGTAAATCAAGGTAATGATGAACTTGAGAAAGAACTTAAGGACCTTATCCAAAAGGAAAAAGATGAACGTATTGCTGCCGATAATGAGATTAAGGAAAGTGTAAATGAACTTAAGACTCTACATATCAATGATAAGGCCGCACTCGAGGCAAAGATTGCCGAAGAAACTGCAAATCGTACAAATGCAGATACTGTACTGGATTCTAAGATTAACGAGGAAATCACTAATCGTCAGGCTGATACTTTAGCTCTTCAAGGTAAAATTGACCAAGAGAAGGTAGACCGTCATTCTGAGGACCAAGTTCTTCATAATGAAATCTCTAAAGAGGTAACAGACCGTACTAATGCAGACAATGCTCTTCAAGGTAAAATTGACCAAGAAGCTCAAGCACGTACTGCTGCAGACCAGGTATTACAGAACAATATAGATTCAGAGGCTACCACTCGTGCTGCTCAGGATTTAATTCTTGAACACAAAATTGACGATGTAAAAGAGCAGGGTGTAGAAGACAAAGAACAATTGCTCAATGCTATTGCTGTAGAGGCCGCTGCTAGAGAAAAAGGGGATAAAGACCTTGATACTAAGAAGGTAGATAAACGTGAAGGTTATTCTTTGACCAAGAATGACTTTACTGATATCCTCAAAGCTAAGCTTGATGGGATTGAAGAGAAGGCAAACTATATTACCCATCTCTCCCAGCTTATCAATGATGCCGGTTTCCAAACTGAAGAAGAAGTAAATGCTGCTATCCAAAAGATTATTGGTTCAGCACCTGAGGTACTTGATACTCTTAAGGAAATTGCCGATGCCCTTGGAAATGACCCCAACTTTGCAACTACTATCACTAGGAAGTTGGCTGCAATCACAGAACAGGTTAACCAAGAAATCGAAGACCGTATTGCAGGAGATGAGGCAAACAGTGCTGAGGTAGCTGCTGAAGTTCAAGCCCGTAAGGATGCTGACACTGCTCTCGAAACTAAACTGAAAGAATATGTAGACAATAAGTCTGCTACTGGTGATGCTGCTATTGGAGTTGTAAGAGATAACCTTAACAAGGAAATCCAAGACCGTAAAGATGCCGATGCCACAATTCAGGCTAACTTGGATAAAGAGATTGCCGAAAGAAAGACTGCCGATGAAGCATATACTCAAAGTTTGGCTAATGTTAACCAGCGTATCTCAGACTTGGCTTTGAGTATGCAAGAGTCTATCAATACCTTGCGTAATGAGCTTACCGAGCAGGTAAATGCCAATACTACGGCAATCGCTACTAACCAACATAATATCGAAAGAAATTCAGAGGCAATCACAAATTTAACTAAGACTGTAGGGGATAACTACAAGGAAGTTAAGGATATGATTAACGAGGAAATCGTTGACCGTACCAATGCAGATAGTGCCTTGAGTTCTCGTATCGATACCCTTAATATCGACCTTAACACTGAAAGAGTAGAAAGGACTGCTGCTGACCAGGTTCTCCAAGTAAACCTTGATAAAGAAGTAGCAGACCGTACTGCAGCTGATAAAGCCTTGAGTACTGAGTTCACTGCTAAGTTGGATAATACTAAGCAGGCTTTGGAATCCAAGGTGGCTAATCTTAACACTAAGCTTGAACAAGAAAAGGAAAATCGTATTGCCGGTGATAATGCTTTGGGAGTTCGTATTGATTCTCTAGAGGCAGGTAATACCGATGCTATGAATGAATTAAAAGCAAAGGTAAATGCTAATACTACTGCTATTAATGCAGAGAAAGACCGAGCAATTGCCAAAGAGACTTCTCTTGAGGCCAAGATTGATACCAACCTTCAGAATCATAAAGATGATATGGCTGGTATCAACAAAGATATCCTTACCGAAAAGAATGACCGATTAGCTGGTGATACCGAGTTGCAGAATAATATCGATAAGGAAGCTACAGAACGTGCTAACCAAGATACCTTTATTAATAATGCTATTGCTCAGGAAAAAGCAGATCGAATTGCTGCTGACCAAGCCTTAGATTCTAAGAAGGTAGATAAGGTAGACGGTAAGGTACTTTCTTCAAATGACTTTACTGATTTACTCTTTGCTAAGTTGGATGGCATTGAGGAACATGCTAACTATATCACAAAGGTATCTGAATTGTTGAATGATTCGGATTTCCAAAATTCTGAACAAGTAGAGGCAGCAATTCAAAAAATTATTGGCTCTGCTCCAGAAGTACTTGACACTTTGGCAGAGATTGCTAAGGCTCTTGGAGATGACCCCAACTTTGCAACTACAATGACTGCTAAGCTTACCGAGTTGGAGAATAAGCTTACTGCCGAAAAGAATCTGCGTGAACAAGGGGATAATACCCTACAACAGTCTTTCACTAACTTAAGTACTACACTTACTACTACGGTAAATGAGTTGAGAACTTTTGTAAGTGAAACACGGACTGAACTGTTAACTTCCTTGAATGCTACCAATGCTCTGGTAACTCAGAATGCTGCTAATATTCAACGTAATCTGGAATTGATTCAGGGTATTCAGGATAACATTAATGGTAACTATACTGCCATTACCGATTTGCTGAATAATGAAATCGCTGCTCGTAAGGCTGAGGATATTCGATTAGAAGCAAAGATTGACCAGAATACTTCTGACTTAAATACAGAGAGAGAGGAAAGAAAGGCCGCAGATAAAGTTCTCCAGGATAACATCGATGCAGAAGAAGCTGCCCGTATTGCTGCCGATACAGCTTTGGGTAAACGTATCGATAAAGAAATTCAGGACAGAACCGATGCTGATACTGCCTTAGATAATAAATTCACTAACATTACCGATGATCATGAAGAAAGACTGGTAGCTGAAGAAGGTACTTCTGATGCTTTGCCTGATACCATGGTTACCGATGTTAGTACTGTAACCCGAACAGGTACTCAGCTTTCTTTCAAAGTAAAGACTTCAACCAAGGATAAGGCAAATAACCAATATGGTGAAGAAGTAGAAGCTACCAAGAATTTACTTCCGGTAACTCAAACTCTTGCTGGAGTTATGTCTGCAGCAGACAAGGTTAAGTTAGATGGGTTAGACCCAAATTCTTTAACTGACCTCTCTGCAGCTTCTGATGCTAATAAGGTAACAGTAACCGTAACTAAGGATAACGGTTTGAATGCTGATACTACCGAAACTTTCGATTTGCCTCAGGTATCGGCTACTAAGGCTGGTACGATGACTGCTAAGGATAAGGTTGAGTTAGATAGAATCTCTACGGCTAACTTTGCTCTTGGTGCAGTAACTCCCAATGAAACTACTGTTGGCATAGCTGCTACTAAGACCGTAGTTGAAGATGGTACAGTAGAACAGAATCCTATTACATTGCCTGCCTCTACTGCAGAGAAAGCTGGTGTACAAACTGCAGCAGATAAGAAGCTGTTTGATTCTATACCAGATAATATTATTATCTTATCTGGTGATAAACCAGTTGAGGTAGGTCAACAAAGTAGTCATGTTACTTTAACTCATAATTTCTCTTCTAAAAAAGAAGAGGGTATTTATACTCATGAGCCTGAAGATTATAAGACTACTCATATCCCAGCAGCTACTACAGAGAAAGCTGGTGTAATGACCGCCCAAGATAAAGTTAATCTGGATGAGACATTACCCAATGCTATTGCTCAAGAGGTTCAGGACCGTAAAGATGCTATCGAAGCTTTGGACGGTAAATCAGAAGCCGCTCTTGCTCAAGAAGTAGCTGATAGAAAAGCTGCAGATACTGCTTTAGATACCAAGTTTACTAAAGCTGTAAACGATGAAGCAACTGCTCGTACTTCTGCTGATACTGCATTGGGTGCAAGGATTGATAAAGAGATTGCTGATAGAACTGAGGCAGACACTGCCCTTGATAATAAACTGCAGAATAACATTAACACTCTAGAAGCTAAGCATGATGCCTTTGTAGCAACTAAGGGTAAGGCTGATGGCTTTGCTCCATTGGATGGGAATGGGTTAGTACCTGCTAACCATTTGCCTTCATATGTAGATGATGTACTTGAAGTATATGCTACCTATGATGTAAGCCCCACTGGAGGTCTTACTAATGTTCAATTGTATACGGATGCAGGTCACCAAACTCCCGTAGTTGGAGAATCTGGTAAGATTTATATAAATGTTGCCGATGGTGAACCTCCATACCAATTCCGTTGGTCAGGTACTAAATTCGTAGACAGTAATACTTCGTCTCTTATCATTGGGGAAATCGCAGGTACTGCTTTCGAAGGTAGTAGAGGTAAGCATCTTGAGGATGTGGTATCTAGCATGCCTAAAAATTTAATTAGTAAGGTTTCAATAGCTAACAAAAATAAGCGTAATGTTATTATCTTATGTAACTATTCTGCTACGGATGGTCAAGGGCATTACATTGATAAACCCGATGGGATGGTAATCCCTCTAACTCCAGCCACTACTAAAGAAGCTGGTCTGATGGATGCCGATAGTGTAATAAAGCTTAATCAAACCTTACCAGATGCTATTGAAGCTGAACAAGAGGCCCGTATTGCAAAAGATAATGCTCATGATACCTTTAATAGTTCTCTTCCAGGAATTATTCTTACTGGATTCACTCTTACCCATAATTCAACTAATGTAAGAGCTACTCTTAATAATAAAACTAAGAGTGCAGAGGGTAAGACTTATGAAGGTGCTACAGATTTAATTAGAGATATACTTGCAGCAACTAAGACTACTGCAGGTGTAATGACTGCAGCAGATAAGACTAACTTGGATAATACCGTACAGGGGTTGGCAAATGAGATTACCAATAGAACTAATGCCATCAATGCTCTTCGTACAGAATTGAAAACTTACGTTGACGATTTGATTGCCGATACTGGTTCAGATGTAACTGCCTTAAAAACTAAGGTAAATAATCACATTGCCAATAAATCTAATCCTCATACAGTTACCAAATCCCAGGTTGGTTTGGGTAATGTTAACAATACATCGGATGCCGATAAACCGGTATCTACTGCTCAGGCTGCTGCTATTGCCGATGCTAAGGCTGCAGGTACTGCTGCTCAAACCTCTATCAATAACCATGCAGGTAGAAAGGATAATCCTCATACAGTAACTAGAGCTCAATTGGGATTGGCAACTACTGACCAGGTAGTATTTGCTAAGACTACTGCTCCTTCCGGTTTCTGGAAAGAGTCTTCAGATATTCGACTCAAAGATAACATTAAAGATTTGAATCATACTCTGGACCAAATTTGCCAGATACCTACTAAGTCCTTTACTATGCTTGGTAAGGAGGATGAGGGAACTATTGCTCAGAACCTCGAAGGTTTAGGATTTGGTAAATATGTGGAAGAAGTTCCAGTAGAGAAATCTACGGTACCTAATCCAGAGGAATTCGAAACCTTGGAAATCAACGGAGAAGAATACGTACTCGTAAAACAAGTTAAATATCACAAGATGTCAACCTTGGCAATCGAGGGTGTTAAACTTCTCTATGATGAAATCAAGGCTTTGAAGGCAGAGATTCAGGAACTTAAAAACAAATAAATCTTATGGGAGAGATAGCAACCTGGAGTGCTGTCAAAAGTAAAGTAGGCCTTGGTAAGGATGGTAATGACTGTCCTACCAAGGCTGAATTGTTAGCACTCTCCCCTACAGGAACAGGGGAAAATTATGTGGGGTTGGAACTATCCAATGCCGGTTCCTATGGAAATAACGAAACAGTAAAGTTAGAGGATATTCATAAGGTAACTTGGAAATATACTTTTACTCTTTGGACAGATACTTTGAATTTCTCGGCTTTAGGCGGAGAACCTACTAATGAGAAGCCTTGGTTTGGGGCTACTTCTACTAGAACTAAATATTTGGATGGTGTAGCTACTAGTACTGTAGAGAGTGTTGCATATAGTCATTCGGGCAGACCTTCTTGGGTAACTTGGGCAGACGGTACAGGTTGGAGAGCTACCGAGAATCTTGAGTTAACTGCCAGGTCTAAAACTGACGGTACTATCATACAACAAGGTTCAGGTAAAACCTATACTATCAAATGGTATCAGGAAGCAGCCTCTCAATCATGGACCTATGGTTGGAGTTTATCACCTACCTCTATACTTTTTGGGGCTACAGGAGGTACTAAAACCTTTACCGTTACTTCTTACAAGCAAGAATTGAGAAATGGGCATAATTATGGTAACCAAATTGCTTTAACTTATACTAGAGCCAACTCTGGTAGTGTATCTGGAAGTGGTACTTCTGTAACTATGGGTAATAATACTTCTACCAGTACACGAAGTGGTACGGTAACCTTAACCCAAGCTGAAACAGGGAAGAAGTTAACCCTATCTTGTTCTCAGTCGGCAGGTTATAGGACTTACAGTGAGATTACAGCAAGTGGAGGAAGTGTATCCGATATACCTGCAAGTGGAGGAAGTAGAAGTTCATTCTCAAGTATGCCATCATATTCTCAGACTTGGGGATGGAATGGTTCTACAACTGGAGGTGGCACAATTACAAGCGGTGCTAGCATTAGTTATGGTACTGCAGTTAGTGCAGGTTCTTTGGGAACTACGGTTAAATCTAGAACCCGGGTAGGAGCCCTTACTGGTACCTTATCACTAAATGGTAAAACCAAATCTGTAAGTGTACCAGTATACCAGGCAGCGAATTCAATTATCAGTAGTACTGAGGGTACACCAGTAATAAGCTTATCGGCAAATTCATATTCTATCTCTAATTCAGGAGGTAGGGTTAATATTTATGCCAGTGTAAGTATATCTATTACCAACCATTGGAGTTCAGGGTCAACAAGTGCAGGTTCTTCGAAGAGTGCTACACCTACGGTTAGTGCAAGTGGTACTGGATTTAGTTTGAATTCAGCTAAGACGGTACTTACTGCTACAGAGAACACAGGTACTTCAAGTAGAAGTTGTACAGTAACTGCATCCTATAGTGGGGCAACTACTAAGACCATTAAAGTTACACAGAGTGCTGCTTCAGTATCTTATAAGTATTACTTGGCATTTACTTCCCCTACTGGTTCTAGAACTACTTCTAGAACTGGATTATCGGCTTTGGGAGGTAATAACTTTACAGTTGATGTAGCTTATTCTTTTAAGACTAAGGTAATAAACGGTTCTGAAATAAGTACAAGATACCCATTAGCTTTAACTGTAACCTCAAAACCAAGTTGGGTTACAAATGTAGCAATCACAACGTTATCAAGTGATAATGGAAACTATGGGTTAACCTTAACCTTAACAGAGAATACCGTAGAATCAACAAGGTCGGGTACCATTAAATTAAGGCAAGCAGAAAATGGTGATAATGGTTGGGAGCTTACAGTCAATATAACTCAGAATGCTGCAACTATAACCTATGATTATGTATTTAGTATATCATAGGTTATATACAACACCAGTATTTATTATATGAGAGACCCTAAAAACTTAATTATTAATTTCCTAAAACCAATAAAATTATGGGAGTAGAAGTAAAAGGTGCTGGCGATGGCGTTGTAACCGCGGACAGAGGCTGTAATGATTGTTATAACCGGAATTCCGGTTGGGGCTCTGGTTGGGGAGCCGTGGGTGGTGCATTGGTAGGTGGTGGTTTTGGTGCTGCCGCAGTTTCTGTATGGGACAAAATCAATGACACCAAGGCTGACATCCAGAAAGTAGAATCTACTGTTCAGGAAGCAAAAGCAGGTATCTACAAGGATATCTCTGATGCTGCCCGTGGGGTAACCCAAGAAATCGGTGGAGTAGCAAAAGATGTTGCTGGTGTTGGTAAAGAAATTCTTAACAACCGTTTCGCAACAGAAAGAGGTCTCTGCGATTTGGGCTACAAAACGAATTCGGATATCCGTGATTCCCGTGACCAGATGGGAGCAGGATTCAATCGTGTTATGGACCGCCTCTGCAATATGGAGCATTATCAACAGAATTGCTGCTGCGAAACTAAAGGCTTGATTAAAGAAGTAAAATCAGACTTGGCTCTTCAGCTGGAACGTTGCTGCTGTGACATCAAGAATGGACAACAGGAAATCAAATGTCTCATTGAGAACACTGCAAAGGACCAGGAGATTGCCCGTTTGAACCGAGTGGTAGATGCCCAGAGAGACCAGAACATTATCAACCAAGTGGTTGCAGCTCTGAAGACTACTGGAGGTACTACAACGGCATAACCAATTGTCATACCAGGATGATTAGAAAGGAGTACATCTATCAGGGGTGTACTCCTTTTTTCGTTTTAACCACTTGAACTAAGGAATTATGGAAAAAGAACAACTCACCGAATTCAAGATACAATTAGCTCTACCTGCTCCCAATATAGAGATTGCACAAGAAGTAGCAAACAAAGCTCAGGTACTCATAAATCAATTTGGATACTATCAATTCTTAAACCTGGTAGACTTCATGCAAAGGAATCCAGGTGCAGTTTCATTTGGTTTAAACTTAATAAATAAAAGATGATTATGGACGAAAGAACATTGATTTTCCAAAAGGTACAGAAAGGTGAAGTGATTTTCACATTAGAAAAAGACAGACGGTCTGGTTATCCTATTTTTGGTACAGCAAGAATCGTAAAGGTAGGAGAAAGTAAACCAATGGCCTCTGGTGCTAAAGACGGCTTTGTTAACAGTGTCGAATTGGTAATCCAAGATTCGGTATCACAACTCACCGTATACTTGCCATCACAATCTGATGAAGGTATTTATAATGGTGTATATTATACTACCGATGTAGTGAATATAATTAATATAATGGTGTGTATTATACTACCGATGTAGTGAATATAATTAATGAGGTTACTATGCAGAAACATAATGCCTTGAATATACTTAACAATCGACCAAAGTTTGAGGCAATTGTTTCTGAATGCGATAACATTCTCAATTCAATTAACCAATCACCTTCTGCTCCAAGTAAACCTGCTCCAGGGTTTGAGGAGTTCCGTCAATACATGGACCAACGAATATCCACTCAAGAGACTCTGTTACAGAGAATTGCTCAGGAGCTGGGATTGGATAAACCTAAACAACAGTAAGAATTATGCCAAGTAAGTCGGTTAATATTACACTATCGACTCCAGTTGGCCCTCTAGAAATATACGTAGATAAACGAGAACAAGCTCGTGCAGAAAGGTTGATTGCCAAAACTCCAAGTATCTTAACCGAAGGCTATGCGAAAGGTACAGAAAAGTTTGGTAATCAACTTCTTCGTATAGTAAGACGAAGTTTGAATACGGGTGTTCCCCCAAGAGGTTCAGGAGTATCATGGCCACCACATGCTCCTGGTACCCTAAAGAAATATGGGGACCATACCATGTTAAATCTTACGGGGCAATATGCTCGTTCAGTTACTTTGGTAAAAGGTAAGAAAAGAACTTTCGTCGGATTGCCAATTGGAATCAAGAAGATTACCTATACGGGTAAGACTTCAAGAAAGACTTTGAATCAGATAGCTATCATGTTAGAGTATGGTAGTAGAGATGGTAATTTACCACCTCGTCCTCTTTGGAATCCTGCATTTAAGGCTGCTGGTGGAAAAGCTGCCTTACAAAAGGAAATACGTAATGAAATTAGAAAAGAAATAAGGAGGGTTATATAATGGCAGCAGATTTCGAAATATCATCCTTATCCGGAACTGGTACTGCAACTATTAGGGTAAAGCCTAAGGCAGTAAACGAAGACATGAATAATATAAAAGAGCAGGTTCTCAAGGTAGTAGTTCAGGGTGTAGAAAGGGAAGTAACTCTGATACAAAAGGCCGCTCCTAAAATAGTAGAGACCTGGGGAACTTATTTTAGTATCACTCCAGAAACTACTTCCCATACTTTCGATGGTACTAAAAGGGGTGAGACCCTAGAAATAGGTGTATACAGTTACCAACAGAAGTTTATCGATAATAAGCCTCAAAATGAATATCGTGCTGTAGATTGGAAAGTTGAAAGCTCCTCAGATTGGTTAGAGGTAACCCAAGAAATTGGAGAAGCTAATGCCGCAGGTAAGCTTACTATCAAAACTAAATCTACTAATCAAGAACATAACCCCAGTAACTATGACCCCTTGGAAAGAACTGCTATAGTTAAGATTATCTCACAGCAAGAACCTAACACTGAGATAGTTTTAAATATAACTCAATCTCCAGGTACTAGAACTACTAAGTATGGCTTTGAACCAACCCCGAATATACCATTCCCAAATCTTGGTCAAAATACTAGTACTGCTCAGATTAGTAATGTAAAGGGTTATCAGTACTACCTTATCAACGGTATTCAAGTTGCTAAATTTATAAAACAATTTAAGATAACCGATATAAGTAAGACAATAGAGGGTCAATTCCCTGGAGGTATTGGTTCTGAACCAATACCCTTTAAAGTATGGCTTACCGATTATCCTTCAAATATTGCTACTCAATGGGTTAGTGAATTAAATTGTGTTGGTCATTTACAAACCCTAATGAGTGGTTTTGGAGGTATTCAGGTAACTTATAATGGGTATATTAATGACAATGGCAATCAAAGTGTTCAATTAAATATTAGATTAGGACTTTAATGGTAAACTCAGAAGAAATAGTAGAAAGAACTTTTTATATCTCTCTACTTAGTACAATGTTGGAAATGGGTCTTACCTTAAACCCAGAAGACTTCTTACCTTTGTCTCAAGAAAACGAAAAAAGATTTCAAGAGGCAATTAAAGGTATGAAGAAGTTTATACCTCTTTTTGGTATAGGGAATAATCAAGTAAAAGGCCCAAAGACTCTCCCAAGAATAACCATAGAACTACAGGGTTATTATTCGGGGGATATTGGTGTGAATAAATATATCATTGGTGATAAACTGGAGGATGGTAATTACCAAGCTTCAGAGTTTCCTTATGAAACAAAAGATATTACTATAGATGTACATCTAGTTTCTCAAACACAAGCCGATATGAGGTTGCTACATACAATCTTATATACTGGCTTACCTGCTAGAGGATACGTGAGACCATACTTCAATGATTTAGAGGAATGGGAAAAGGGCAGGCTTGCTCCCACCGGAAACCTATTCATTGAGATTGGTAATTATTATGACCATCCAGATGTAGAGCATGGTATACTTGAGAAGGTATACACCTATGTATGTAAGGACGGTATTCTTCCAGAAAAAGCTTTGGGAGAAGGTACTCTTACACCTATCAAGGATATATCGGTTCTTATTGGATTGTTAGAACAAAACGAAAATGAGATGCTAGAGTTAAAAGTACCTAAGGTATAGGTACAATACTCTAGGGTATAAATTAAACGAGTAATTAACTTTAATCACAATAGAATTATGCCAACTTCACCTCATGTTGATTTTAAGTTTAAGAACAACAATGTTCTTCAAACTACTCCCATGTTAGGAGTTTCTTGTGTATTGGCTAGAACTACTAAAGGTCCATACGATGACCCTTCAGAAATCATCTCTACATTCTCTCAGTTCCAAAGAATCTATGGTTCTGAAATTGTACCCGATGGTTCTGTATCAAATATCGAAAAGGCTTTGCAAGGTGGTTCTAAGCTTCGTGTTATTCGAGTACTTGGCAAAGGAGCTACTCAAGGTACAGTAACTGCTTCTCCGGCTGCGGCAAGAAAAGCTAAAGATTCAGAAGATGAAATCTCAGTTGCTTCTGCTGTAACTGACCCAGCTAAACCCTCTGCTTTGATTACTTTAAAATCTGGTAGTACTACTTATAGTTTTGGATTAGTAACCAAGGGATATGGAGATCCAATTGGTAGTGCAAATACTTTCCAGGTTGGTTTTTATAAGCAAGCTAATACCTTGTATTATAAAATATATTCAGCTAATGGGCAAGTACTTGAACAGGGCCCAGTAATAACCTACAAAACTGCCGATGATAACAATAACACTTCGGTAGATTACCTTGCTCTTAGTGCATTTGCTAAGAACTCGGAATATATTAAGCCGGTAATTACTGCAGGTTCCTCTTTTGAAAACCTAATTAAGTGGCTTACCGATGATATTGATGGTACTAAGAATGCTATCACTATTACCGTGGGAGATGCTGCACCCTCCGAAACAGAGAAACTGTTTAATGGTACTATCGGTAGTGCAGGTTCCACTCCAACTGCCGAAGAATGGATTACTTCCTTGGATTTGGTAAAAGATTACACCGACTTCTACCAATTATTTATTTCACATATCTCTCAACACCTTACTACCGATTCAGATGTACTCAAGGTATATAAGGCTGCTGCAGATATGGCAAAGGAATTGATGGAATGGGTACTGTATATCGAAGTTCCCAAACATTTAACCCATTATACTCAAGGTACTCAGGCAAGAGATTACAAAGCTCAGGTAACTTGGGTACAGACTTGCCTTGGTACTGTAGGTAACTCTAAGTACATTGCCTACTTTGGTGGTGGACTTAAGTACTACAACGAAAACGGTAATCTTCAGGATTCCGATGTAGTGGGTACTATTGTTGGTTTGGGAGATGCCTCTGCTACTCAATATGGTCCTTGGAAATCCTTTGCTGGTATGAACCGAGGGGTTATTGGAGATGCAGTTGGTCCAGTATGCCCCAACTATGGTTCTCCTTCTCGATATAACGAACTGAACACTCTTGCTCAGAATTATATCAATGAGATGGTAATCAAAGATACTCCAGATGCAGGTAAGCAAACCATGCTATGGCATTGCTTCTCTTCTCAAGTGAAACAGGATTCTGAAAGATTCCTTTCAATCGTAAGACTGAACCTTTACCTGAAGAAGTTCCTTCGCCCGGTACTCAACAAATATATCGAAGAACCAAACGTTTGGAGTACTTGGAAGAGAATCTGGTTGGAGGTTAAACCTACACTGGATTCATTGGTAGATGAAGATGCCATGACCGAGTATACCTGGATGGGTGACCAAGATGCAACTTCTTGGGATGACCTTTCAATTAATACCGAAGCAGATGCCCGTCAAGGTAAGTACCGTGCTATCCTTAAGTATAAGGATGTAGTTCCTATGCAAGAAGTAACTATGGAGATTGTAATTGATGCGGCATCCAAATCTGTATCAATCGTAGAAACAAGTAATAACCTATAAACATATAACGATGGGAGCAAAAGTAAAAAACCCACGGAAGAAATTCTTGTGGAGCATCATGTTCCCCAAACACCCTATCAATACTTATCTGTTTCAAAGTTGTACTTTGCCGGATATTGAGATTGACCAGGTTGCTCATGGGGACGTCAATAGAGATGTTAAAACTGCAGGTAGGGTTACTATAGGTAATCTTATCGTAGAGAAACTTATGACTACTGCAGGTTCCGATACATGGCTTCATGATTGGCTATACTCTTGCCAGGACCACATAGTTGGTGGTGGTTTAGTACCAAGCCAATACTGGGAAACGGCAATTGTAAACGAACTTGCCGAAGATGGAGTCTCAGTTCTTAATACCCATGTCTTCGAAGAGGTATGGCCATGTAAGATTACCGGCTTAGACTTGGACAGAATGGCTTCAGAGAATACCATTGAGTCCATAGAGTTCTCAGTTGGTACTGCAGATAAATACTAATTCCTTAGTCTATTTTCACTAAGATTCGGTGGAGGGGTGGGATTCCTGTGATAGGAGCTCACCCCTTTCTTGTTGTTATACGGAGTACTATGAACATTTGTAAACATTAAATATATCAAATTATGGAATTTAGAACATTTAGATTTACCGGACCTTCTGGTTTCGAATACGAAATCAGAGAACAGAATGGTGCTGATGAAGATATCCTCAGTAACCTTTCAGACATGAAGACTTTGATGAACCTTACTAAGTTCATTGCAGCAATTGTAATTAGAACTACGGCTACTCCCAATGGGAAATTAACCGTAGAGGATGCCCTTAACTTACCGGTTAATGACCGATATGCAATTATCTTCAATTCTCGTATCTTCTCTTTGGGGGATGAAGTAGAATTTGAATATGATTGGGGCAAAGAGAATGGAGGTAAAGTTACTTATGGCCAAGACCTTCATGAGTTCCTTTTCGATTATGGTACTGTTCCAACTGTAGAAGACCTGAATCAGAAGCCAGATGCTATCCCTTATTATCCAGAAGGGGTTAGATTGGTAGGTCATGAATACACTCTTTCATCTGGCAAGAGAATTAAATTCGATTGTATGACTGGTAAGGGAGAACAAGAGTTCATGAAGTTACCTTTGGATAAACAAACTAAGAATGCTCCCCTTCTTTGCCGTAACCTTCACTTAGAGGTTGATGGTAATTGGGAGAAGGTAGAAAACTTTACTCCGTTTACTGCAAAGGATATGGCCGAGATGAGAAAGTATATCTTATCTATGGACCCCATTTTCAAAGGTGAATCTCATATCACTAATCCAACCACCGGAGAAGAAAGAACTTATCCTATAGTCTGGGCACCGAATTTTTTCTACCTGACGGAAGAGTAATGTTAGAGAGTGATTTTGTTTATATCACCAGAGCCGAGATAGCCTTAGACTATTTCGGCTTTTTACGTCTTCCGTATCGAATAAGGAAAATATTCAAGGAAATGGCCGAGCAATATTATAAACAATTAAAGAAAAGAAAATAAATTATGAATACCAGTAGGAGTATAGTAGAGGTCGGTGTTGCCATGGTTTTAAAAGACCGATTCTCTCAAGAAGCTGGCAAGATATCTGGGTCATTCAGAACAATGATGAATGATATGAATACCTGGAATAGAGGTATACAGATGTCAGCTTCTAATACAATGGACTTCGGAATGCAGCTCGTAGGGGGAATGGCAAGGGCCTATAAATACTCTGCGGGTGTTCAGAATGAAGTTTGGACTGCTTCGAAAATTGCTGGTGCTACCATTGCAGAACAAAGAGAAATGTTACAATTGGCAAAGGATGTCAATGAGATAACTCCTCTTACGGCTTCAGATGTTGCATCAGGACAAAGATACCTGGCTATGGCGGGTAATAAATTCGATGCTATTAAAGAGATGATTGGGCCAGCATCTAAGCTGGCTTCAATCTTTACAATGCCAGTGGGACAGAAAGGTGGTGTAGCTGACTTGATGACTAATATCATGTCAATGTACCAAATCCCAATGGGGGAAGCCGCTAGAGTAACCGATGATTTATATACTGCAGTTACTAATGCAAATATATCTTTAACAGACTTAGCCCAGTCCATATCTTATGCAGGAGCAGATATGGCAACTGCTGGAGTAGACCTTCGGCAAACGGCTGCTGCTATTGGTGTATTGGGTGACATGGGTATACAGGGTTCTATGGCAGGTACCTCACTGGCCAATATGATTCGTTACTTACAGCTCTCTCTTGTTAACCAAAAAAAGAAAGGCTATAACGCTTTAGCAGACCTGGGCTTAAGTCCAGATGAATTCTTCGATGCTCAGGGTAATCTTATAGACCTTTACACTATCTATCAGAAGTTTGCTAAGGCTGCAGTAGATTTACCTTCACGAATTGAAACACCAACTTTCTTCAATATCTTTGGAGTTCGTGGTAATCGGGGTATGCTCCCAGTACTTCGGGATATTGCTTCTGGTAGAGATAAGATGGGTAAGATACTTGCTACCTATGACCAAAACATGGGAGCAGTAAACCGACTTAATGAAGAACGTCTTAAAACCGATGCAGGTGTAATTGACCAATTCGAATCAAGTTTAGAGAACTTAACCGTTACGGCAGGTGCGGCTTTGGGTAGAATCTTTACCCCAGTACTAAATGTGGGTAACTCTATAATCAAAGTAATTAATTCTATTTCAGAAACTTGGGTTGGAGGTTTTGGTCTTAGGGTAGGAGCTACTGCAGTAGTAGTAGGTACTATTGTTGCAGGATTTAATACTGTAAGAGGTATTATTAGGTCTGTTGGGTATTTACAAACTATTGCTACTGCTTCTACTGAAGGTATGTCTGCTGCAGCAATAAAAACTAATACTCAGTTTGCCATTATGGAAGCACACATGGTAAGGATGGTTAACCTTATGAGAACCATGGTTCAACTCCAAATGATGTTAAGCGGTATTGGTATGAATTCTGCTGGTGGATTTTATAACACTAAAACCGGAAGATATGTTAAGACACCAAATCCTGGAGTACCATTAGCAACTACTATGGCGGGTAATTTAGCTGGAGGGGCTTTAGCTGGAGCAGGTGCCCAAGTTGGTAGTCAAGTGGCTAGGCAAGGTGCTATAAAAGGTTTAACCTCTATAGGTGGTAGACTTATGGGATTACTCGGTGGACCCTGTGGATTAGCAATTACTGTAGGTCTTCCTTTATTAATTGAGGGTATTAGTTACCTTAGTAATTCAGTAGATAGGAATACTGAAGCTCAGAATAAAGAGAAAGAAGACCCAACTACCATTAGAGCCCAGAATGAAGAGAGATTTATTAATGCTGTTAGGTTAGCTATTAAAGAAGGTATGAGAGATTCTCGTATCAATATCTCAGTAGATGGTCAAGCAGTTGGAGATTATGCTCCAGGTTCTCAACAAGATTTTACTGGAGCTGCATTTGTAATGGGAATATAAAACTAAAACACTATGGCTAGAGTATTAAATAAAGCAGCAGGTAAGGTTGTTGAAAAATACAATGACCTTACAAGAGATACGGCAGGTGTTCTTACTGGTCCCTTAAATAAGCTATGGAGAGCTCGGATATTACTTAACCGAGTTACTTCACCTCTCCCGAAAGATGATGCTCCAAAGGGTAAACTCTATACTCCAAATGGGGTAATGGGAGAAGCTCAGATATCCTCTAAGAACCCAGTTATAAATAAACAGCTCCAAGCTAAATGGAGAATGGAATTACAATTTCCGAGATTAGAAGAAGGTGAAGGAGTAGACCCAGCAAAAGGGAATAAGAATACCACTAATTACAGAAACTTTGAGGCTAAAGCAGATGTTATATATCAGAATGAGGTAAGGATATATAACATGACTGTTAACCCTACTCAATATATTACCTTACAGAATAGACCTCCAGAATTGGACTTTAGGGGAGAAACTACATGGGCAACCATTAAATCAATGGGCCGCAATGTACCAATGTATCACTTTACTGGTGCTGAAGACATCATTCAATTCAATGTATCTTGGTACTGTAATGACCCAGAAAATCCTGAAGAGGTAATCAATAAATGTAGGTTATTAGAAGCATGGTCTAAATCTAATGGTTACCAGGCTGCTCCTCCGATTGTTAAGATTGAGTGGGGGGATTCCGGTATATTTGATAATCACAACTACATTCTTACTTCAGCAACTTATACTCTGAAGAACTTCCAGAATGGTTATAGAGTAAGGGTACCCGGAAAGCCAGCTACTTTTGGTAATGGTAGGTTATTGCCTGCAGCAGCAACTCAAGAATTAATTTTCAAGAGAGTAAGTGCATATAACTTATCCTATGGAGATTTTATAAATTCTGATTCACTTAAAAAGACGGGGGGTATTAAATATGATTGATGTTAACCAATATCTAAAGGGGGCTAGCCCATATAATAATGCCTATGCTCTGAAGTATAACGATGGGGATTATTCCTTAGAAGCTAAACCTCCAGTAGTACCGGAATCCTCTAATGATATTCAACATACCGTTAAAGATGGGGAAACCTTGCAGAACATTGCTTTCAGGTACTATGGTGATTCTGGTAAGTGGTACATTATAGCTGAAGCTAATAAGATACTGAATCCTTTTAAGGAATTAGAAATGGGAACTCTAATAAGAATACCGACTTATGGCAGCTAAACAGAAACCTATATTATATAATGGAATGGGTCAACCTTATTTGGCCCTTTTCAATTTTGGAGGTATGCCTATAATGAATCCAATTACAGGTATACCCCTTGGAGCGTATATAAGTACCTGGAGTTATAGATATGATGAAGAAAAAGAAAACTTGGCTACCATTACTTTCGATACGGGTAATCCTGATACTGTAGATATTGCCGAGATTCAAGAGAACCAAAACATTTGTCTTCAATGGGGATATATATACCCTGATGGCCAATTTATATCTGGGCCCATAAAAATAATTAAGGTAAGGGAATTCGAAGCCGTATTTGATTCTACAGGTACTCATGTAACTATTAAGTGCATTGATTCTTCTGGAGATTTAAGATATCAACCTGCTTATGTCCATTCGGATATGGAAGGCTATAAATTATCTACCTATTTAGACAATGGCTGTGGGAATGCTACTGGTGTAATCATAGAAATATTTCAGTAATGGAACAACAGATAATAAGTAATAAAGTATACGAGTCACTACAGGTACCCACAGAGAATACCCGTACTACTACTGGTAAAGTACTCTATGCTAACAAATACAGTGGAGTAGCAGAAGTAGCTATGCCAGAAGACTTGAAAGCTTTAATTGATAGTGACTTTGGATTAGTGGGCAAGAACGTCTTAGTTCAATTAGAACAGAAGATGAAAGGGTATACTAATGGGCCATGGTATGTGGATTCAAGGGATGGTGTTATCTATATACATAATCGGAAATTCCATGAAGAACCGGTATGTACTTATACATATCAAGGAGAGAATGGGGAAGTACTTAGAGTATCTTTTGCTACTCAGGAAATAACTAAAAGAGTTAAAGCAGTATTAGCTCCATCTCTAGACCCAGATAGTAAAGATTTATCTGTATTATCAACTAACATAAATGAACCAGAGGATAAGCCTCCATTAGCTTTAAGACCTCCTGTGGCTCAGGTAGATAACCTTATGGTGTCTAATATTACTGGCAATGGGTTTGAAGATTATAGAAGTCATCCTACTACTCCTACAGAGGTAATGGATGCTTGGGACACTCAGCTTCAGTATAACATGGAAAAAACTGCAGAATATAAAAAGCGGGTAGAGGAATATGAAGCAGTTGGTCCAGTAGGTGCTTATGAAGCAGGTAAGCAAAGAAAACTCGATGAAATGTCTACCGAAGAAGTACGAGCTACCATTAATCAAGTAGCTAATGAGTTACCTGACGATAAGAAGAATGCCCTTAAACAAGTGCTAAGAAATTCTAAGAATGGTAAAGAATTAGAAGCTAATCTTAAGAAATTATTAGAGTATGAAAGCTACCTTTTCGAAGACGAAGATGGTATGGAGTTTATGGTAGAGGAATATGTAGACCCATTAGACTATGACCCAGAAGGCTATGCTCCTAAACAGGCCGGAGCAGGTATAGCTTCTGGTATCAATTTCCAAAGGGGAGTACTACCTGCATCAGAAAGAGGGTTCGAAGCTTTAAATAAAGACCCCTATACTGAAGTACTATCTGGTATGGAGATTGATACTAATAAACACTATGGCCAAAATCAATATGGTAAGAAGGTTAAGGTAAGGCACATGAAAAGGGTAAATCTCAAGGTACCTCTTTATAAACTTTACCATAATTTATTTAGTAGATACGGTGGTGCCGATAAGTATGCTTGGGCAGCTAATGCTAATGCCAATGGTGGTTTAAAGCAAACTGAGAAAAGATTAGTATGTCAACTTCAGGTAGTGGGTAGACCTATGCTAGCAACTTCCCAAATAATCCGAATAGATAATGTAGGGAAACGTTGGTCAGGGCTTTGGTATATAAAACAATGTACTCATTCTATGGACGCTGGTCAAGGGTATATAACTAATATGGAATTAGTAAAGAATAATTCCAAGTCTGGTTCTGTAACTTCTAAAACTGATTTATCTACTCAAAATATCGTAGCTAATGATGCTAAAGCTAATGCTAAAACTACAAAGGGTCAAGATAAAAAAGCTTTAAGTACTTCTCAGAATCTTAATCTTAACTTTACTTATAATGAGAAGGTATATTACAATGAGCATTTCTTGAATGATAAGGGGGACATAATTGATATCAAGGGTCAAGCTGAGTTTATTCGAAAGAAGGCTTATTATACTGAAGTAAATGCTGATAATCCCCAAGCCTTGGCAGAGGGTATAGTATTATCTACAGGTAATACAGTTACCTCTAAGGGTAAGTTAATCCCGGGCAAGGTATCAGTTAAACAAATTCAAGTGCCTGAAGACTATAGGGTTAAGTTTAATTATATGGCCATAGCTAATCGAGTATATCGAGACATAGCTAAAAGGCATAAGCGAATAGCAAGTCAAATCTATGTAGAAAAAGAAAAATAAGGGTATGAGTTACGAAACAGCAAAGATAATAACCGACGAAGGCTTAGAGGGTCTTGGTCGGTATTACTCTGTTTATCGAGGCATTGTTATTGATAATGACGATGTAGAGAAACATATGAACAGGGTAAAGGTATGTGTTCCAGAGGTAATGGGTGGAGTATTTGCTTGGGCATATCCTAAAGGACAACATGGTTCAATTAGTTCTGGTTTCAAATTCTTAGCCCCTAAAGTGGGAGATACGGTATTTGTTACTTTTGAATTTGGGGACCCAACTAAACCTCTCTGGGAATACCATGGTTGGGGAATGAGTCAAATACCCCAACCTCTGGATGGTTCCAATAAAATGGGGATAGTTACTCCCGAAGGAAACTTAATAGTAATAAATGATGATAACGGAGAACTCAATTTACATTTCAATGGACCTGTAAATGTTCGTTCGGAGAAAGAGATAGTAATAAATGCCGAAGGGGATATCAATGTATCTTCTGGTGATTCCGTGATACTTAATACTGGAGAAAATGGCGGAGTAATCAATATTTTTCAATTAACCGAAAAACTAAATCAAACTATCCAAGAACTAGAACAACTTCGTAGTATGTTCAATTCTCATGTACACTCAGGTGTAACTACTGGACCAGGTTCTTCGGGTCCAACTTTAACTCAAGTAATTAAACCTTTCTCACAATTCGTTGTAGACGATTATGAGGATAAAACCTGCATACACTAATGGAAAAGAATTACTTTACAGACTTAGTTGGTATAGGTGTAACTTACCCTATCCAACTTACAACTAATGAAAAGGGTGAAAGAGGTTGGTACCCAGTAAATGGGGATTTTAAACTTATCAGAGATAATATAAGTTCGATATTATATTACATGATAGGCCAGAGATTTCGACAGGAAAACTTTGGTAGTAAACTATGGCAATGTATTGAGGAACCAAACTCACAAGCCCTAAGTTTTATAATTAAAGAGTTTTTAAAACAAGCCATAGGTGCTTGGGAACAAAGGATAACCTTCCAAAATATCACAGTTACTAGAGTTGATGCAAAAATACACATAGAAGTAACCTATGTAGTAAATGGAACAAATTCTAGTCAGTACCTCGATATCACCTATGACCGGTCGGATAATTCATTAAATACACAATAATATGGGAATCACAAATAAATGGCTTAACCCATACCAGAGGTCTTATCAACAGATTAAGGCCAAGCTGGTTGAATCCCTTATGGGACTTAAAGACCCTCAAGGTCAGAAACTCATAACGGATTATTCGGAGGGGAACATCTTAATTATCATCCTCTCATTATTTGCGGCAATTGCCGAAGTACTTCACTACTATGTAGATAACATGGCAAGGGAAACCTTTCTACCTACGGCAAGAAGGTATGATTCGGTAGTTAAACATGGAGCTTTGGTAGATTATTATGCTCGAGCAGCAATTGCTGCTACAGTAGATGTAATCTTATCCAGAAGCATTACTGGTAATTCCATTGGAGCTAAGTTAACTATACCCCAAGGTACTCTGTTTACAGATTCTAGTGGTAATTCCTGGTTATCTGCTAGAGACGTAACTTGGTATTCAAATGTAACCACTTGTAAAGTACCTATAGTTCAACACGAGAAGTATACTGCAAGTGCTTTAAATAATATGGTAATACCTACTGGAGATAGAGTTATAATTCATCTGGGTACTCTACCCAATGGTAAGTATTATGAACAAGGTTCTATGTCATTGCAGATAGGTGGGGAAACTTGGGTATTAGTAGATACATTTGCAAAATCCAAACCTACAGACAAACACTTTATGGTTTCAGTAGATGAGGCACTTAATCCTTATATAATGTTTGGGGATGGTACCTTTGGTAAGAAGCCTGCAGCAGGAGCAAAAATAACCAATGTGGTATTCTACTTAACCAATGGTACTCAGGGTAATGTAAAGAGTAATACTATTACTTCTGTACCTTCAGTAATCTCTTCTTCAATTACTGATGCTACCGTAAGTAATGCTTACGATGCCGGAGGTGGTTCAAACTATGAAAACTTTACAATGCTCAAAGAACATATACCTTTGAGTGTAAAGACTTTGGGAGTAGCAATTACCAAAGAGGATTTCGAAAGTTTGGCCATGTTGGTTGATGGGGTAAACAAAGCTAAAGCCGATTATGAATGCGGTAGAAAGCTTACAGTATATATTAGCCCCGATGGTGGAGCTGTTGCTTCTTCTGAATTAATCAATAGGGTATACAATCTATTATCTCGAAGAGCTCCTATGACCACATGGTTAAAGGTTAAATCTGCAGGTAAGGTTCAGATTATTCTAGAGATGGGAGTTACTGGTAAGAAGTCTTATAAGACTCCCGAGATACAAACTCAAATTCTTACAGCATTATACAATGCCTATTCTCCAGAGCAAGCTCAGATAGGAGGAAGCGTAAGGTTATCAGATATCTATGCCTTAATAGATAACTTATCAACAGTAGATTACCTTCACCTTACTAAGTTCTATATTAAACCTTGGCCTACTACCATCTATGGTAATAAAGAATTGAACTTGGGTCAGTTTAAATTGAATAAGGCTAAAGGGTCTATGACTTACTATATTACCTTCAATTCATCCACTACTTTTACTGTACGTTCTGTATCAAATGGGTATATGGCTACTGGTACTGTAGGTAATTCTATACAGGTAATAGATAAGGCTAATGGTTTTGATTTCTCTTTGGATATTCAGAACAATAGCTATCAGTCTGGTTACAGATATTCTATTACGGTATCAGAACCTAACCATGACTATGAAGACCCCGGTTTTAATTTACCAGTATTTGAAAACGCTTCACAATTGACTTTAACCGTAAAAGAAATTGTATAATGATAAACCTCAAAAATCTAATCGACTTTTTGCCATTCGAGTATAAAGCTCAAGATACCTATAAGGTAAATGGCAAAGGCATCTTAGAGAGGTTTCTAGAAATTTGTGGAGAGCATTTTGAAGATTACATTACAAAGGATATTGAGAATATCTTAGACATTATTGATATAGATAAGGCTCCGGATATGTATCTCAATTTCCTTTGGCAATTCCTCGGAGAAATGCCCTTTGCTTATGGGAACACTATAGATGCACAGAAATGGGCAGAGTACTTTAATGGGTTCTACTCCGATGCTAAACTCCAAGAGTTATCTAAGCTTTGGATAATACCAAAGGAGGGACCCTTTACTTTAACCAGTACTCAAGTAAGAAACATCCTGAAGTATTCGATATCTCTTTTTAAAATAAGAGGTACCTCTGAGTTCTTCGAAATAATGATGAGGCTGTATGGGTTAACCTGCGTAGTAACTGACCCTGCAAAGGCTGATAGTTATGATGGTTGGGTAAAAGGTAATCCGCACTTTGACCAGTATTACCATTATGACGATAAGTATACCTATGATAATACTTTCGATTGTTCTCAATGTATACCGGTAACCTTTAGACTTACCGGTCATGGATATACTTCGAACTCGGCAGCTTTCAGAAAATTTAGAGAAGCCGTAGAGGCTTTCTTTAAAAGATTCATACCCTATCATGTATCTTTCGATATTCAATATGGGTTTACCGTAAATGATGGGTATACAATTAAAGCTGAGTTAGTAAATCCGGACCAACCCAATCTTATTACTTCTGAAGTTTACGAAGTACCAGTGAAGGTAACAGTAACTTCAGATTGGGTAAATGCTGACTTAAGGTACCAGATATCCAGTGATAATATAAATTGGGGTTACACTAAACACGAAAGTGGTTCCATTTTTAATATACCCAGAGCAGGTACTTATTATTTTAGAAGTGTGGGAGACCCTACTAAGGTAACTCAAATCACGGTTAATCAAGAATCTTATAATCGAGTATATTCTATTACTTGTGACCCTATTACTGGAAAGATAACTCCTACTAACCTAAAAGTAAGTACAGTAGTAAGGGCAAACGTATCCTATAAGGGTACCGTGAAAACCTGTAATGTACGATTATCCGGTACTGATATAGTGAAAGTCTCTGGCTCAACTTGGGAATTTTCAGAGCCTGGTACCTACATCTTTGAGATTGTAGAGTTCCCAGTAAAGCAAACTTCCTTTGTTGTAACTCGAGAAGAGATTACATATAAGGTAAGATGTACACCTTCTGAATTTAGAGTTGGGGACAAGCAAAGTATCAAGGATGCTACTACCACTCTTACCATCGAATCGAATTACCCAGAATCATTTACTGGTGAACTATATTGTAGGCTAATTGGTGATACTAAGTTGTTTAAGAACGGTGATAAGTTTACTGCTAATAGTTATGGTACTTATAAGTTTAAATGTACACTGGATAAAAGGGAAACCGATGAAGGTGTAGGTATATTCGAAGTAGTATCTGGTAAGACTGCAGTATATAGAATTACTGTTAGCCCACCAACAGTCACATTATTCAATGGCTCTGCAAAAGCTACAGTAAAGATACAACGTATTTCTGGTAATGGGGATGATTACAGAGTAAGGGTAATTGAAACTGGGGAAACCTTTGATGCTCAGAATGGTTATGTATATACTGCAAATAGGGCAGGGACTTATACCTTCCAGTCTGTAGCTTACCCTACTGCTAAGACTACTTTGGTAGTTAATAATTCTCCAGTAGTATATCAGAACAAGTTAAAGATAGTACCTTCGGATGCTACAGACAGTCATTGGAAAGAACCCAACTGGGCATTACCAGAAGACCAGATAGATGATACTTATGCAGTATACCAATTACTGGATGAGAAGTCTGCTTGTAAGTTCCATCTTGAGGAAATGAAAAATGGGGTCAATGTAAGTGGTACTGCTGCCTGTGATGAGAACGGGGAAACCTATAACCTTGATGAGGAAATTGTTCTTACCAAGGCTGGGACTTATACCTTTGTGGCAGATGATGGTTCTTCATTAAGATGTCAAGTAATACTGGAAGATTATCCTACAATCATCGAGATTTCTTGTACTCCCCCTTATGCAGAATTAAAGGGGAATGTTAAACAAGTATCTACTTTAATCAAGTGTACTTCTAATAAACCTGACTTCGATAGTCGAATAAGGGAAGTTGGTAAAGTAACTACTTATGACGCAGGTGGTGCTGGTTATGAATTTGTAACTGCACAAGCTGGAGAGTATATATTCGAATCAGTGGTAGATACTTCGAAGAGAACTAAGTTCACCGTAGTAGATGCAGACCTTTTAAGTGTTAGTCCTCAAAAGTTAGAATGGGAACATGATGACCTCTCAGAGAAAACATTTACCATTACAACTTACAGTAATCAATCTTGGCAAATAGTAGAACAATGATAAATTCAACAATCGATAGAATAACAGAGACCACAACTCAGTCTTTATTCAAGACATTCACTGTGGGTATATTGGGAGAGTGTACACAAATCTTGTATAATTTGAGATGGATGATAATTCTTGCAATAATTCTAATCCTATCAGACTTATGGTTTGGGTTATCTGCAAGTAGGTTACAGAAAATCGAAATTCGAAAATCTAGAGCTGGAAGAAGAACTCTAAACAAAATAGTAGATTATATCTGTTATGTTCTACTTGGTGCTGTACTTGGTAAAGCTCTTGGAGAACCATATGGGATGAACCCAATAGTGGTATCAATAACGGTTATGGTAATATGCTACTGTTTCGAAGTGGATAGTATATATGGACATATCTGTGAAATACATGGTATTAAGAAACGGTACAGTATATGGAGAATACTCTTTAAATTGTTAACCCTCAAGTTCAAGGATGTAGGTGAAGCATTTAAAGATATGTCAGAACAAAAGAATCAATTTAAAAATACTAAGGACAATGAAGACGTACTTTAAGTATGAAGGTATTATTAAATCAAAGGAAGCAGCAGAGGCAATTGCTGCTCCTTCTGGTTTAGGACCATTCTGTGGATTTGGCTCAGCTACCATAAATGGTAACAAGTTAGTGGTATCTCCTCAGGGAGTTGCTGGAAGTAAGTATGCCAATGTAATCAAGGATAGGATTATGGCAAGGTATATGGCAAAGGCTTCAGAAGATGGAGAATTGCCCGATGTAAATTTTGGGTGTATTTCAAGGGATGGGTATGTATTTATATCTGATGAACAAACTATTACCATTGAGAACATCCAAGGTACCCAAGGTTCAACGGAAGAGGTATTACTCTTTGCAGTACACACTACTATCTCCGAACCTGTAGATAACCCAGTAGACTTTGTAGCTTATTGGAATGAATCCTCCGAAAGCTTCTACACCTTGTTTAAAAAGTCTCTGGATATTTATTATCCGATTGCCGAAGAGAATCGTACACCGGATATCATTAATAATGATGTATATTCTAATTACGATATGACCTATAGCAATCTTCTAGAGATGGTAGAGAGTGCTTGCCCTTATTACTCTAATAATAAAACTTCCGTTGTTCTTATCGGAGTATATGGTAAGGGTACTGATGCAATGACTAAACGAAATGAGAACTTTGCTATCGTACCCTATCAGGGTAAGTTCCAAGAAATCCCTTATACTACTGCTGCCCAGAGTATGATGAAAGAATCAGTGAAAAGAGTAGAACAGATAAATTCAGGCTTTCCAGTAGTAGATGAATCGGGTACTAAGTTAAATATCAAGCAATACATTGATAGTCAAATTGAGGCTATCAGAAAAGAATTCTCTGAATCTCTGAGTACTGCTAACTTACCAATCGGTTCTATTATTCTTTGGGAAACCGATGTAATACCCGATGGTTGGGCAGAATATACTAAGGCAGCTGGTAGAATAGTTATTGGTTACCAAGCTGGAGGTGTTCAAATTGGGGATGAAGTAATGTTACAGAATGTTGGAGATTACTATACACCAACTAAGGGTAATTTCTTAATCTCTATTAAAGGTGATGACCTTCCTAAGCATAGGCATGCTCTTGGTGTATCTAAAGGTAAACAAGATGATGCCAATAACTGGGAGAACGTTCGTCCTCAATCTTTCTTTAATAGGGAGACAGGATTGAATGGTGATTTCGGTAGAGGAACTCCTACCAAGGGTATTCAGGATGGTGCTATCGTAGTAAGCTGGAATCTATTAGGGGAAGCTTTCTTACAAGAAACTTCGGTAGAAACTTTGGATATTGAGAAATTGCCACCGACTATTACATTACGATATATCCAAAAAATATCATCATAAAGTTGTTTATTAGTTATTTAGTAGTATTAAAACTCATGTGTATTATTTGTATTGTTTAAGAGTAAACACTTGTTTGTTTTCAATTTTTGTTTTGCATAGTTAAAAACACTCATTTGGGAAAGGGACGTTGGGAAACGTCCCTTTTCTTTTGTGTTAATACTTAAGTTCTTCTTTAGCTCGGTCTTCCCAATATTGGATATCTTGCCTAAGCTCTGAGATATATCTCATGGATTCGTTAGTCTTAGGCATTTCAAAAAATTCGATAAGCATTATATTAGTGATACGAGTACTATTTTCGAGTCTTTCCTTAATAAAAGGAGGGGGAGTAATTAATACCTCAAACAAAAGATAGGCATCTGGAGAAAGCTTATCCTTCATATAAGTATACATCATATCGAGCATTTCAGATTTAGCTTTCTCTTCTTCACTGTCATCCTCTAATTCTTTGTCATTGTCGAATAAGTCATCAAGTTTAAAGAGGCTTTGATTATACTCTGCTTGTTTTCCGTATGCAGAACGAAGCAATTTGTTTTTGAATGTACTAAGTGATGCAAGGATTCTTGCTTTAAGATGTTCTTCAGTACATTCACCATAGTATTTGTTGAAAACAAATAACATCTTATCCCAGAAATAAGATTGGATAATATCCGGTGTAAGATTAAACCGTTTATAATCAATCTGACGGGTAAGATTTCTGATTACTGGCTTACAGACTTTATAAAGTCTGTTGAATGTAGCTTCATCATATTCTTGCATAGGTTTTAATCGATGAAGCTCTGAACCGTTATTTCCTTTACTTTTTCCCATGTTTTTAAATATTCGTTATGCAAATATAAGTATTTTTTCTTATATAAAATAATAATATTAAATATTCGGGAGCTTAAGGTAGTGGATTAGTAGTTTCTAGATAGAGGTCAACATACTTAGAACTATCTCGGTACTATCAAAATCTATTAGTTTATATAATATTGCAATATAGATATGAAGAAATTTAAAGACAACATCAAGTTCAGTTTTTCTCCTGAGTTTCAGTTCGAGATACTCAGGTTTGTTTTAAAAGATAAGGAAGGAGGATTAGTACTCAAAAGGATTAAATCCAATTACCTGGTTCTCATAGAACACTCCCTTATCTTCGAGGGTATATCAAAGTATTTTAAGAAGCAAGGCAGAATGCCCTCCGAGAATATCTTAAAGGAAGTATTAAAAGAGTTACTAGAATCTAAAACCTATGTGGATTTGGTAACTAAAGATGATATACCCAATATCAATAAACTAATAAGTAATCTCTATCATATACCCCTATCGGATTCTGATTATATAAAAGAAAAGATATATCAGTTCTCTACCTATGTTGAGATGAAGAACTTAAATGATTCTTTTGATTTGGATAACTTCGAACAATACGAAGAATATTCGAGGAAGATTGAAAAGGTACTTCAGAAAAGTAAACCTAAGAAAGAAGATGAACCTTTATATATGATTCGGGATATTACCGAGAGACAGTTTAGAAGACAATCAGAACCTTCAGTTATACCTTGCCCATTTAGGCAGTTGAATGAACTAACTAATGCAGGAGGTTATCCAGAGCATTCAGTTAACGTGATATTGGATAAACCCAAGGCAAAGAAAACCTTCTTTATGGTAAACCTTGCAAGAGGTTATCTCAGAATGAAGAAGTCAGTATTATATATTGATACAGAAAATGGCCAAGAACAAATTATGGACCGTTTTATTCAATCCAGTATCAATAAAACTAAGAAGGAATTATACTCTGGTGAGTATGATAAACTTGAGTCAAAGCATTTAAGGAAACTTGCAAGGTTTGGAGTCGAATTAGTAGTTGAGCGTGTACCAGCGATGATTACTAATACCACTTATATAAGAGAGAAGATAATTCAGCTTCGTAATCAAGGGATTGATATTAAAGTTCTTATGGTTGACTACGCTGGTAAGCTTGCATCAATAGCGGGTGATAGAGAAGATTTCGAAAGGATATCTAATGTATACGTAGACCTTCAGAATCTGGCAGAAGAATTACATTTAGATATTATATGGACTGCCCATCACATTACTCGTGAAGGTAAAAAGCATAGGCTTACTCGGTATGATGAGAATGATATCTCTGGTTCAATTGCCATTGTTCGTAATGCCCAGGTTATCATGGGTCTTAACTCTACTGAGCAAGAAGAGAAAGATAATATTCTTCGAGCTGAGATAGTAGTACAAAGGGATGGTCTTCCTTCCGGTAGAGCATTATTCAAATGCGATGTCGAAAGGCAAAGATGTACGGAATTTACAAGGGAACAACGTAAACAATATGATGAAGTGTATTCTGGAGTATTAGATTCTATGATGAAGAGTTCTAAAGATAATCCCTCTGCAAATAAAGAAAAGTATGAGAAGAAATCAGGTGATATCTAAAAGAAAGTTAATCTCTAATATAGTAGGGTGGCCAGATTATTATATTTCTAAGAGAAGTAGGTTATATAGATACTACCCTAAAAGAAAAGTATGGATGTTATTAAAAGGTACCCTCAATCAGGGTAGGATATACCATATATTAAGAGATAGTAATAAACATAAAAGGATTCAGGCTTCTAGATTAGTAGCCTTAGCTTGGGTACCTAACCCAGAGAGTAAACCTCATGTATGTCATAAAGATAATAACCCTTGCAATAATATACATACTAATCTTTATTGGGGTACACAGAAAGAAAATATACAACAGTGTATCAGGGATAATAGATTTAGACCTCAAGGTAAAGTACCCATATCTAGAAAGGATATACTTAATCTTAATAAGGATTATTTAAACGGTGTTACTATAAAGGAACTAAAACAGAAATACAATATAACCCATATTCATAGATACGTTAAAGAAACTAAAAAGAGATATAGATTAGGACATGATAGGGTACGAGAGTTAATTAGGGATAAAGCCAAGGGTTACTCCAATAAAGAATTGGGAGAAAAGTATAAGCTAAGTAAAGCTAGTATTAGTCACTACTTAAATAGAAGTTTATGAAAATAACTAATCAGTTTAAATCTAGATTAAGGACATACTTTATTAAACGATTGGGAGGTTACGATTACCGGCATGGCTGGATGCGTATACCAACTTGCCCCTATTGTGGGAGAGAACATAAGTTGGGAGTTAACCTTTCTATGTATAGAACCAATTGTTTTAGATGTAATGCCCATCCTTCTCCTGCTCAATTAATAATGGATATAGAAGGATTTACTGAGTACCATGAACTAATTAATTTTTTGAACAATGGCCAATTTGATGAACTACAGTTTAAGGAAGAGAAAATCGAACTTGCCGAAAGTAAGCCCGTATATCTCCCAGATGGATTTAGAAATATTTCGCTCGGAGATAGCCAACTTGCAAAAAGCATTCGGGGATATATCAAGAAACGCGGATTTAGCCTCGAGAAGTTTTCAAGATACGGTATCGGCTATGGAACAAGCGGCTCAACGTATGGGTACCTCATTATACCCTTTTATTATCGAGGACAACTTAGGTATTACAATGCTCGAAATGTTATCGGCAAAGGGCCCAGATATAATAACCCAGACAAAGACATCACCGGTTTGGGAAAACAATTTATCATCTTTAATCATGATGCGTTGGAGATGTATCGGTCGGTATTCATTTGCGAAGGGGCACTTAATGCTCTCACAATTGGGGATAGAGCAATTGCCACAATGGGCAAAGCTATATCTGCATTCCAAGTCAATGAGTTACTTAAATCCCAATGCGAAAGATTTATTATATTGTTGGACCCAGACGCAAAAGAATATGCCATCAACTTGGCTCTCAAGCTTGTTGCATATAAAAAAGTCAAGGTGGTGTTTTTACCAGACGGAAAAGACGTAAATGATTTAGGGAGAAGTCAGACACTTAAGTTAGTATATGCTACCAGGTACCAAAGTTATCAAGAATTGATATCAATCAGAAACTCATTGAAATAGGGAGTTCCTATTATATTATAAAATAATATATTTATGCGTGAACCATCTATCCATATAACTAAGTCTCAATTTGAGGAAATATTAAATACCCTAGAGGTAGATAATTTCCCAGTTGAGGCTTTTTTTGTTATTGCTCGAAAGGAGGCAATAAATCATAGAGCAGTCTTAGTTTCTAACAATAAGAATACTAAGAGAGTTAATAACATTTTACTAGCATCTAAGGGGGATGCTGCCCTTGTTGCTGATATTTTATATGCAACTCGTATAAAGTTAAAGCATAGAGGGGTTCGTAAAATAAACGAAAGTAATTCTCGAGAATGGGCAAATTGTAAAAAGCTTGCAGAAGTATGTAATAACTTCTGTGAAGATTTCAAATTTGATACCCGGGAAGGTTTTATTAAATACATTGAGACTGGGTTAAAGAGGATGACTGATTATCGTAATGTTATGCAAAGGTTATTATCCATGCAGGAGAACATTACTAATCAGATAGATGCTGAGATAGAATTACAACATTCAGATTTAGAACTTACTAAAGAGATACATGATTATTTCATAGGTAAGATTGCTAAGGCAACTGGTATATATGAGTCTTATGAAAATCAACCCGAGAAGTATGTACACTTTGCAAAGGTAGGTGAATTCCTAAAAGAGGAGGGCTGGAATTATAAGACCTTCATCGATGCTCAGTTTGAATCTCTTGCATGGTGCAATGGGTTACCAGATATTGCACAAATGTATACGGATAAAGCAATTGAAAGATACAATAAGTATTTATATAAATATAAGAATAAACAACTACTTGAAGGTGAACCAGAAGTTGAAGGTTCCCTTTGGGATAAAATAAGAAAATGATATGAAAGGTTTACAATTTTTCGGAAACAGAGTAGAGGATGCAGCTAATGCTTTTATAGATGTCCTCAAGTATTCAGACCAATCCGTGGATTATCCAGATTTTAAGGATATCGAACCATGGCCTGATGAGATAATTAATATGTTCTATGTGATTTGGAAGAATGCCAAGTTCTCAGAACTAAGTGCCATCATTATGTATACCCAACAGTCTTCTAGATTTGAAGAAATATCAGAATTGATGTTGGGTATTGGTTTGGTAGAGATGAGACACCTTGATAAGATATCGGACTTTTTACAAAAGGCAGATCCCTATGAGGATTACTCTACCATGAATATTAATCCTACGATTGAGATTGGTTCTACTTGGGAACAAGCTTTAAAGATTGCTTTGAATTCCGAGATAGAAACTATTGGTCACTACAAGAAAATTCAAAGAGCAATTGCTCAATACGAAGAACGCCCAGATTACGATGACGTGAATTATTTCCTTGAGAAATTGATTGCGGATGAGGAGCATCATATTAAACTTCTCAAGGAAGCAATGGGTATGGATAAATCTACTAAGGGTGTAACGGTAATTATCAAATGAGTAGGATAATCATACAGAATGGAAATATGTGCGAACTCGACTTACCTCTTAAGTTCGCACAAAAACTTTATAATGAGTTCGCTATTCGACATCCAAATGCTTTCTACTTACGTACAAGGCAAAGAGGTATGCAGAATTGGGACGGTAAGATTCATTACATCACCAAGACTGGGCAATTTAAAATAGGTTTACTTCCCAAAGTATACGATATGTGTATTGAGATGGGGATTAAACCTAAAGTTGTAGATATGAGACAACCCTTACCTAAAGTCAGTAAAGTAGTTACGAATATAGGTAAATATAAATTAAGACCCGAGCAAGAGAAAGCAGTTAAGTCTGTGATTAATAATCGAGTAGGTGATACACCTTTCCATATTGGTGTATTAGATTACACGGTTAATGCCGGTAAAACTCTTATCATGTCGTCTTTATATTTAACCTATAAGAAGCAGTTAAAGACTTTGCTAATAACTAATGACTCAGATTGGTTAAATCAAGCTAGAGAAGAATTTAAGCAATATCTTCCGGGAGAAGATATCACTTTTGTTCAAGGCAAGGTTTTAAACTGGAGTAACTTTACTATAGGTATGGTTCAATCCATCTCAAGGAATATGAGGTTCTATCAAAAGGAATTATCTCAAATAGATATGGTACTTGTGGATGAGGCTGACCAGGGAGGTAGTAAGCAATATCAGAATGTAATCACCCGACTGTTTAATACCAGAATTCGTATAGGGTTATCTGGTACCATTTATATGAGTAAACTTGCTAAGGATAAGGTCAAGAACATGAACCTAGAATGTTTCTTTGGTAAAGTGATTGCTGAGTTTAAACTTAAGGATTCCATCAAGAAGGGTTACTCAACTAAAACTATCGTAAAGATGGTACCCGGTAAACCTTGGTATGGTAATTGGGAATCTGATTGTATATCCTATAAGGAGATATATGATGATTCTATTACCGAAAATAATACCGCGTGGACCATGGCTTATAATCGATTACGATGGAACCTTAATCAAGGCAGATACCCTGCTCTCGTAGTATGCAAGCATATTGCACATTGTGAAAATCTATATAAGTTCTTTAAAAAGAAACTGGGCGATGCCTATAATATTGCCTATGTGCATGTTAATACTCCTTCTAAGTTAAGACAACAAATAATGAAGGATTTTAGGGAAGGCAAAATAGATATCCTGGTATCAACTACAATCATTGCTCGAGGTAAAAACTTTCCTAAGCTTAGGTATTTACTTAATGCAGCAAGCATGGATAGTCAGGAAAAATCTATTCAGTTTCTTGGTCGTTTGGTAAGAACCGATAAATCGAAAAAGAAAGTATACCTGGATGACCTTCATTATCCTGGCCCTTATTTAGATAGGCATGGTAAGCATAGGAAGCAATATTATCAGAGACAAGAATTGAAAGTAATACTGTTAGATAAGCTATGGAAGAAACATCCTAACCATAGCCTTATTAAGAGTTAACTAGAAGTACTATGAGTATTTACTTTTTCTCCGTAGGAGGAAAAGAAGATTACAATTAATAAGCATATAGGCATTATGAATAATGATAAACTAATATGTATCAGAGATGAAGATGATACTAAACTAACTACTCTATTATCAGATGGTTGGAAGATAATCCAAATCTCTGCATCCGGTATTTATTGCTGGGTACTTTTAAGGAAACCCAATAACACTAAAAAGAAAAACAAAGGCTTTCAGTGATGGAGAAATATATTTTAATTACAGCGGTTGTTATTATGATAATAATACTCGCTTTAGACTTCATACTTTCTAAGGATGGCTATCAATGTCATTCATGTAAGAAACGTTTTCATAAAAAGGATTTGGAAATTAAGGGATGGCATTTCAAGGAATGGGTCTGTCCCAATTGTAAACACATTAATTACACTTATGATGAAGAAGATTAGGGAATGGTTTAAATCTCTTGTTGTTGGGGAGGTACATAATCCTAAACACGTATTCAACTGTAGAGATTTGATATGGGTATCAAATTTGGAAACTTCTCAAAATACCCCCGAATGTTTTACTCATTTCTTTTGTTTGTACTGGAGTAATGGTATGGTAGTCAAAGTATGTCAAGAGAGCCCTGATAGAAATTCATACCAAGAATTATATAAACTCAGGGAACTATTTATTAATAACATCGGTTATTCCTATGTTCCCATAGAAGATAACAGTGAGATATACATTTATTATAAACGTAAAAAAGATATATAATGGCTAAGAAAAAGAAACAACTTCCTGACTTATCAAAGCAAGATATCCTTACTCCCATAGATGTTAGTACTCTGGGAACTAATGGAGACCCTTGCTTCGGTATTGGGTATGACCTATCAACTAAAGAGTGTAAGCTATGCGGAGACTCAGAGCTATGTGCATTCAAGATGTCTCAGAACTTGAATATCACAAGGAAAGAGCTAGAACAGAAGAATCAATACAAGGATTTGGATGTATTAGAAGATACGGTTGGTATCAAGAAATACATCCGAGGCTTGATTCGGAAAGGGAAAGACAGAAAAGAGGTTATTACCAAAACCGTTGAGAAATTTGAAGTACCCAGAAAACGTATTAGAGAACTTTATAAAGAGTGTATTAAATAATGAAACCAATAGAGATGATATGGGCTATGTTCAAGGTATACCTTAATAACCCAAACTATTTTGTAAAGCAAGAAGATGTACTTGCTAACCTTTGTATGGAAGGTTCTTCCGATGTAATCAGGATGTGTAATTCATTGGAAGTACATGTTTCTAGACCCGAGAAATTAACCTTTGGACAACTTTTACGTAAATGTAATATATTATGAACAGATTTAGATTTATCAAAGTAAGGGAGGTAGTATCTCCCAACAGAGCAAACCCAAATGATGCTGGGTTAGATTTTTATGTACCAACCAACTTGACTTCAGAGGATATCCACTCTAAGAATGAATTTGATTCAGGAGGATATGATTTGGATATACCCTTTAGTGAACATTTCGTAAGGCATATAGCTTTACAACCTGGGCATAGGATACTTATCCCATCGGGTATCAAAGGTTTGCTAGAACCTCCTGCATCTATGTTAATGGCAGCAAACAAATCTGGTATAGCTACTAAGAAAGGATTAATCTTTACTGCCGAGATAGTGGATTCTCCCTATGTTGGAGAGATACACATTGGAGTATACAACACTTCTCAAGAAGCCCAGGTTATTGAAGCTGGCCAGAAGCTGGTACAATTTATTCATGTACCTATCTATATTACTGAACCAGAAGAGATTCAACAAGAGGAATTTTATACTGAATCCCAGATGTGGGGAAGTAGAGGAGGGAATGGTTTTGGTTCATCAGGAAGTAAATAATCATGGACATCAGGAATATAAATGAACAAGTGCCTCAGGTAGAAGAAACTGAGGCACGGGTACTACAGGAAATGTATGTTCTTGGGATAGAGCAATTCTCTGGGTATAAATCCATAGAAAAGCTACCAGATTACCCATTAGATATAAATAATCCAAAGAGCCAAGTTATTCTAAAGGATTTTATTGGTAGAGTTATTGAAGAGTTAACTGAAGGATTCGAATCTACCGATGAAGTAGTATCTATATATCGTGATTATGGATGGAATAATGATTGTTTAACCTCAGAGGAATATACTCAGGTATTAAATCATCTAGCAAATGCAAATGAAGAACAAGCAGATGCCTTGGGATTCTTCTTTACTTTGCTTTTGTATTCTAATATATTGCCAGAAGATATATTAAAATACCAAGATGCAAAGAGTTTATTTGAGGTAATGGCAATTGGAGTCAAAGACTTACTCATCAAGTACCCAGACCATCGAAGTGTAAGGAAATACCCTATACTAAGTCCAACTGATTGGGCAAGAGAAGATAGAGCAGAATATGATAAGATAGTTTCTTATACCCCAGGTTTTCATGAAATGAGCGAGATATCTCATGAAAATGAGAAGCTATATTTATGGGAAGTAATATATGAACTTAATAAAGCAAGGAACTTCCTTAAATGTAGACCCTGGAAACAAACTCAAGTGATGACCAAAGAAATAGATTTTCAGGAATCTTTGGTAAAGTCATTCTATCTCTATATGGGATTTTTAGCCATGAATGGGTTTACTCCTTGCGGATTATTTAGTTTATTCTTTAAAAAACAACGTCTCAATTTATGGAGACAAAATACTAATTACTAGCATGTCAGGATGGAACCATAAATTAGAGGGACTTCAACTTAATCCGGAGGAGTCCCTCCATTCGTTAGAATTTGCTACTTCACAAGAGGCATGGGAAAAACTCAATGAGGGATTCCTAAGATTAGAGCCTGCTTTATTTGCAAAGGGGGCTATTGCCAATAGTGGGGTAGCAGTAGTGTATAACGTATTCATAAAGATACGCAATGCCTGGGTAGACCCAGAATTTGATTATGGGAGATGTTTCAATTATAAAGAAACTAAGTGGACTAGCTTATTGAATAACTACATAGATTTTAATAAGCTTGACTTGTTGCGTAGTAAACTTAGAGTACTGAGAAATAAGTACAATCAGAATTACAATATAACCTATATGTTTAACAATCATCATGATAATGGAAAGCAATGTCTAATAGCAGCGACTTTTTCAAAACGATTCGGGGAGGACATTCCAGTTATTACAATGGTAGTTCGGGCTTCGGAGATTACCAAGAGGTTAATATTCGATTTCCTATTAATTCAACGAATGTCAGAGTACGTATATGGTCCGGATCAGTCAGTACAAATCAACCTATTCGCGACTCAAATGTACGGAAATGTGGAGACACTTCTAATGTATCATACCCATAAGCCATTGAAGAAGGTACTTAAGGGGGCAGAAGAGAATGCTTGGAATAAGAGAATAAAAGAGATATGGAAGAAATTCCAAAAGGGTACAGAGAAGGAATTCTCTTCATTCAAGGTATTCTTTAGAAGTTTTAAAGTGCTCAGACCAGATTTATATGAGGAAACATATAAATCAATGAAAGCAAAAGAATTACTTCTTGAATACGAGGATATAGAATACCCGGAGAATGTAATCTCTTACTCTCAACGTAAAGCCTATAAAAAGAAACTTTTAAAACAAAAGAACAATGGAAGCTAAGGAATTTTTAAATCAGAAGCGTATAGGATTAGTAAACAAATTCTATTACCAAGTTTTTGAGATTAAAAAGAACGGGGGAGAACCAGATATACCCTTGTTATTAAAAGAGGTAGAGGATTTTGATGATTTTGTATATCGCTACTGGCATATGACCTGGGTTAGTTCTACAATGTCATACAATTAAATATTTATATTATATGAGGATATATTCTAACAGTTTTGAGTTAATGTCCGAAATGGGCAGAGAACTCAACAGTTATGGTCAAACTGTAAAACCAAAGACCTATCAGAATAAAGTGATTGAAGGTAATGAGGATTTTATTACTAAAGAACTTATTTGCCAACAATATTGCTTAACTTCACTTGGAGACCCAGTATGGCTATTTGTATTCTCTCAATCAAGGGAATGGGCAGATGCTGAGTTTCAAGAAAGGATTGATACCTCAGATATAATTAATCCAGGTGAAGCATGGAAGTTAAGAAAAGACTTATGGGAACAATTCTTGGTAAATGGGAGATTTGATTATACCTATAATGAGAGAATCATCCATGTTATTAAACCATTGATAAGATTACTGAAGGACGATAATGACACTCGTAAAGCAGTATTACCAATATTCAATGGTGATATGGACGGATTAGATACAGATTGGTATGATGGTAGTAGACGTATACCCTGCTCTATGTATTATGACTTCCTTATTCGTCAGAATGGTAAAGGAGAAAAGGTATTACACATTTGCTATCACCAGAGAAGTTCTGATTTTGCCCAACATTTCGGTAATGATATCTATTTAGCTTGGAGATTAATGGAATACGTAGCTCAAGAAGTAGGAGTAAAGCCTGGGTATTTATATCATACCATAGACTCATTACATATATACAAAAAAGATTGGCATTTCTTATCTTGTAATTTAGAGGATTTGAAAGATGACTACTAAATATTCAAATATAAAAGGATACCCTGGATATTATATATCTAAAAGGGGTATCCTTTTTACTTCTCTTAAAAGGGTAGGAGTTAAAGGAAAAGGCCAGGGTAGGAAAGGTACTACTCATGTAATTTCAAATACTTGGAGAAAGAGGTCAGTATCGTTAAAATCTAATGGCTATTTACAATGTACTATTTTTAGAAAGAGGTTTTATATACATAGATTAGTATATGAAGCTTGGGTTAGTAATATACCAAAAGGATATGATATCGACCATATAAATGGTATAAAAACCGATAACAGAGTATCGAATCTAAGAGCCGTTTCAAGGTCAGAAAATCTGAAACATAATTATGAGTTAGGTTTTAAGGGTTCTAATTATATACATACCTTTTCTGATAAAGAAAGGGAGTTTATAATGAAGGATTATAAAGAGAATGGGTTTAGTATAAAGAAAATATCCCTTAAGTATGGTTATTCTAGATACTTTATTCATCAAGTATTGAAAGGAATTAGATAATTAGATAATGGAGACACGGTATACAATAATAAGAAACAAAAAGGAGTTAAAGAAACTCATTGCTTGTTGTAAATCAACCGGTTATGCTTGTTGTGACTACGAAACGAATGCAGAACCAATTTACAATAAGAGTTTCAAACCAACTATACTCTCAGTATCTTGGATGCCAGGATTTGGTGCTTCTATTCCCTTAGACCATTTCCAAACTAAAGAATATACTTCTCCCGGATGGAACTGGAAGAAGATGTTAAGGAAATTTGGGGAAGAGATTATTGAGAATTATGATATTGTAAAAGTTGCATGGAACTGGAAATTTGATGACCAGATTAATCAAAAGTATCATATCTATTATAGAGGTACATGCTTAGATGGTATGCTTGCAAAATATGTTCTCAATGAAGAAAAACCTCACGGGTTAAAGGATATGGTTAGAAGGTATCTACCCGAATATGGTGATTACGAAAAGCAAGATAAATTCGATAAGATACCCTGGGATAAAAAAGAATTAGACCCATTATGTAAATATGGTTGTCAAGATACAGACTTTACATTACGATTAATGATATTCTTTGAGAAGAAGTTAATTGATTTAAAGATGTATTCTGTATTCCGTAATTTATTTATGTGTAATTCCCGGGTATTAACCTCCGTAGAGAAAGAGGGATTATACCTTGATAGAGATTTCAACCAGAAATTACTTGAGGAATATAAACCGAAGATTGATGCTGCTAGACAAGCAATATATGATTTACCAAGGGTAAAGAAGTTTGTAAAGAAATTCAATCAGCAAAAGGTTGAGAAATATATCGAATCTATTGAGGCTGAACTTGAAGAATTAGATTATAATGACCCAAAAGATAAACGTAAGATTGATTCAAGGGAACAGAAGATATCTAATATTCGTGCAGGAGTATTTACTACCAAGAAGGAGCAGGATTTAATTAGACCTATCAATCTTGGTAGTCCAGTTGATTTACCAGCACTTATGTATTCAGATTCTGGTTTTAAATTCCCAGTAATTAAAAATAATGAATCTGGTAAGCCAAGTACAGATGAAGATACTTTGGTTGAATTAAGGTTAACAGTAAAAGACCCAGAATCTCCAAAAGCAATATTCCTTGATAAGCTACTTGAATTAAGAGGTTTACAGAAAATGTATACTACCTATATTGAAGGTTGGCATGAAAAAGTCCAAGATGATTCTCGATTACATGGTAGGTATAATATACATGGAATCGATTCAGTTCTGCTGACCCAAATATGCAGCAAATACCAAAGACATCTGTAGACCCAAATATTAAGAAACAATTAGTTGCTCCTCCGGGTTATTTATATATGGCATTCGACTATTCTCAAGCAGAATTAAGAATGATGGCTCATCTATCTGGAGACGAAACTTATTTGGAAGCATTTGCCAAGGGAGTAGACCCTCATCTTGGTATAGCAGCAGCAAAATACGGTGTATCAATCGAAGAAGCAAGTAAAGCTTATGAAGATGAAACACATCCCGATTATAAGTTATGGAAGGTAAGGAGAAAGCAAGCTAAACAGATTGCATTTGGACTTATTTATGGAATTGGTAATAAATTGCTAGCAGTTAAATTATCTGACCCAAAAGCAGGTATTATAGTTACACCAGAAGAAGCAGCAAAGGAAATGGAAGTATTCTTTGGTCAACATCCTAAGATTAGGAAGTTTAAAGAGAAACAAGAGAAATTCCTTCGTAAGCATGGGTATTACACACAGTTATTTGGTACTAAACGAAGACTCCCACAAATATATTCAAATGACAAGCAAGAAGTTGCTTATGCAATTCGTTTAGGTCTTAACTTCCCCTGTCAAGGTGCTGCAGCAAATATGACAAATTTTGGAGCTATCCTTGTTTATTGGTTAATGAGACAAGGTAAATTACCCATGATGAAAGAAGCTTGTACAGTACATGATGCTGTATATATGTATTCTAAACCTCAAGATATTAACACCTGGACTGTATATACAATCTGGAATATCCTACGTAACCCAAGTACGAAAAGGTATTTCGGATTTCAAGTTGATGATGTTGATATGGACATGGACTTTACCATTGGTAGAACTATGGCAGAGGAATTACCCTTTATCCCTGGGTATGATTATAATAAGATGTTACAACCCGATTTCTCAGTAGAGGAATATATGGCTGAACATAAGAAATATAAACATATCCATATTAAGCAATTTAAAGAGAGATTTAATAAACAAATGAAGGCTTATGAAAAAGATTTTGAACGGACCCACGATTTACCGAGCTAAATGCCCATACTGTGATTGTGAATTTGAATATGACTACTCAGAAGTAGATTCATCCACTTTTGCTGATTGTAAATTAGTTAAGTGCCCAGGTTGTAATAGGTATCTTCATCATAAAGAAAATCCAAAATCACATACAGAAGTGAAGAAAGAGGATACTATGACAACATAAATAATAAAATATTATAAACTATGGCAACTGAAGAACAAATAATGGATACAAATAGGCTATCATCTTTAACCTATATGATATCTGCCTGCTTAGAGTTCTCTATTCAAAATCTCAATCGTCAATTAGACCTATGTAATTTGAGATTAGTCGGTAGAGATAAAATGGTAT